>Ga0114902_1000149_pt1 | contig 47793 bp, 39 predicted proteins | sample MalvireepMed_s12_FD_87291 | JGI IMG/M metagenome (GOLD analysis project Ga0114902, IMG submission 87291) | Marine viral communities from the Global Malaspina Expedition - Malaspina viral metaG DeepMed_s12 | ecosystem: Environmental > Aquatic > Marine > Oceanic | place: Mediterranean Sea... | reverse complement strand
ACATACGCGGAAATGGAGAGTTCCCACTAAGAACTAAAGACACTATAATTTCTCAAATACTCAAAAAAAGAGGCTATACTACAGCTATGTTTGGGAAATGGGGATTAGGTACAGAAACAACAGAGGGGTCTCCGGAGAAAAAAGGCTGGGATTATTTCACAGGACATTTACATCATGTAGATGCTCATTTTCAACAACCTGATTCATTATGGACTATTAAAAAAGGAGAGATGGCACAGATTGCTACCCCACCAAATAGTTACGCAAATGAAATTTTTACTGATAAAGCTGTAGGTTTCATTGAAAATCAAACAAAAGAAAATCCCTTTTTCCTATACCTCTCTTTTACGGTTCCTCATGCAGAATTGGTTGTACCCAATAAGTATTTAAAATTATACAAAAACGATCAAGGGCAAAGTATATTTATGCCAGAGAAGGCATGGCCATCTGGAAGACATTACGGAAAGCAAAAATACCCTAAAGCTGCCTATGCTGCTTTAGTAACCAGTATGGACGCATATATAGGTCGTGTAATGGAAGTAATAAAAAGCAAAGGTTTTGATGAGAATACTTTAGTGGTTTTCACCAGTGATAACGGCACTCATATAGAAGGGGGCAGAACTATAGAAGATGTGGAATTTTTTAAAAGCAGTAGTATATATAAAGGTGTAAAGAGAGACCTCTATGAAGGCGGTATCCGCGAACCTTTTATAGCTAGTTGGCCAGAAAAAATTAAAGCAGGACAGACCAGTAACCATATAGCAGCTTTTTGGGATATTACGCCAACACTTACAGAGTTATCTGGAGTGAAAGCTCCATCTGCAAAAAGTAATGGAATTTCATTTGTGAATGAGTTATTTGGTAAAGGAACACAAAAAACCCATAAATATCTCTATTGGGAGTTTTTTGAAGGCGGAGGAAAGCAAGCAGTGCGTAAAAATCAATGGAAAGCTATACGTTTGGAAGTAAATAAAAACAGAGAGGAGCCTATTGAATTATATAATTTAGCTAAAGATCCTTCGGAGTCTAAAAATATTGCCGATCAACATCCAGAGATTGTAAAACAAATGGACTCCATCATGAAAATAGCACATACCCCAAATCCTATTTTTTCTTTTGAATGATTTTTTTTCAGGAAAAGATATAATACTAAAACAAATTATAAATGAAGCAATTAAAATTCATAGGAATTATATTCCTGCTAAACTATACTTTTTCTTTTTCTCAGGAAATTCCTAACAGTCTGGAATATTATATAGAGAACCCTAAGGTTATTTCAGAAAATAAAGAAGATGCGCATGCAACTTTTTATTCTTTTTCTTCAGAAGAAAATGCAAAGAATAACAACTGGAAAACTTCTAAAAATTATCTTTCTTTAGATGGTACATGGAAATTTAAATGGGTAAAAAAACCTACAGACAGACCACAAAATTTTATAGATCCAACAACTAGTGTAGATAACTGGGCTAACATAAAAGTGCCCGCTAATTGGGAAATCGAAGGATTTGGAACACCTATCTATGTAAATCACCAATACGAATTTGCAGACTATAAAGCTCCAATTTCTAAAGAAATAACATTTATAGACGGGGTCTACCCTGCTAACCCAGGGAAAGTTCCTCATGATTACAATCCCGTAGGATCCTATAGAAGAGAATTTGTAATCGACCAAAATTGGAGCAATAAAGAAGTATTCCTTCATATTGGAGCCATGAAATCTGGTGGTTTTGTTTGGATAAACGGCAAATACGTAGGTTATTCTCAAGGAAGTAAATTACCAGCCGAATTTAATATTTCTAAATACCTACATTCTGGCAAAAACACTATTGCTCTGCAAATATTTAGATGGACGGACGGTTCTTATCTAGAATGTCAGGATTTTTGGAGAATAAGCGGAATTGAAAGAAGTGTATATCTCTATGCACAGCCTAAAACTCGTATTAAAGATGTTGAAATAACGGCTACTACAGATCAAAGTTACAGCGATGGTGTTCTTGATTTAACTGTAGCAATAGAAAATAAAGCGACCAAGAGAAAAAAACTAGAAATAGCCTATAAAATATTTGACCAAAATGATGTTTTGGTAGCTAATGATATACAAGAGTTCACTCTTGAACCTCAAAAAGATGTCGCAGTAGATTTTTCGGCTTATGTAATAGGAGCAATGCTTTGGACTGCAGAGACTCCAAATCTATACAAAGTGATTGTTTCTACTAAAGAAAAAAGAGGCGATCTTCTTGAAGTAATTTCTAATGATGTTGGCTTCAGAACTGTTGAAATATCTGGTGGATTATTAAAACTGAATGGACAAACAATTACCTTAAAAGGAGTAAACACACAAGAACATAACCCAGAAACTGGACATGTAGTGAGTGAAGAACAAATTCTAAAAGATATTAAACTTTGGAAAGAAAATAATATTAATGCAGTGCGTCTAAGCCATTATCCACAATCAGAAAAGTTTTATGAGCTGTGCGATCGCTATGGAATTTATGTGGTTGATGAGGCTAATATAGAATCTCATGGAATGTATTACGGAGAGCATTCGCTTGCAAAAAAACCTGAATGGGAAAAAGCACATATAGACAGAATGTTAAGAATGGTTGCTCGTGATAAAAACCATCCTTCGGTTATCATTTGGTCAATGGGAAATGAAGCTGGGAATGGAGTTAATTTTTTCAAAGCTTATGAGGAGATTAAAAATCTCGATCCGCAGAAGCGTCCCGTGCAATACGAAAGAGCTTATAAACCTGAAGACGGTAATTTATTTGATATGGATACCAATACAGATATTATTGTTCCTCAATACCCCTCTCCTGCAACTTTTGAAGCAGTTGGAACTTCATTAACCGATAGGCCTTTTATACCTAGCGAATACGCACATTCCATGGGCAATAGTACCGGAAATTTTCAAGATTATTGGGACGTTATTGAACAACACGATAATCTCCAAGGAGGTTTTATATGGGATTGGGTAGATCAGTCTATTTGGAAAGTTAATGAAGGAGGACAGAAATTTTATGCATATGGAGGAGACTTTGGTGAAAATATGCCTACAGATAACAGCTTTTTAAATAACGGAATTATTTTTCCTGATAGAACTCCGCAACCTGCCCTACATGAAGTTAAAAAAGCACACGAATTTATCAATTTTAAATACAAGGGGATTAATAGAGATAATGCTGTTAGAATTTTGGTGGAGAACTTGTATGATTTTATAGGCCTCGATTGGTTTGCTATTACAGCAAATGTCAAAGCTGATGGGGAAATTCTGAAAACAATTTCTATGGATCAGTTAAACATAGCTCCACATACTGGAAAATTAATACGTATTCCTTTAGACGGAATTCAATTCCAACCAAATACTGAATATTTTGTTGAAGTTTCAGCAAAACTGAATTGGGACAACGGCATACTAAAAAAAGGGCATGAAGTTGCACATGAACAGATAAGATTAGACAATAAAATTAAATGGAATTCTACCGCTTTTAAAAATAATAAAGCAATAAATAAAAATGACACCAAAGAGATACTCTCCCTTTATAATGATGATTTTGAATTAAAATTCAACAAAAAAGATGGAATTATTTCTTCGTATATATACAAAGGCAATGAACTGATAAAAGATGGAAATGGACCAAAACCAAACTTTTGGAGAGCTCCTACCGATAATGACTTTGGAAATAGGATGCACGAAAAAAATATAGAGTGGAAACGCGCTTCACTTCATGCAAATGTGAGTTCTTTTAAAGAAAAAAAGATTGAAGATAACTCTTATAAAGTAATGGTTGTATACGCATTACCTGGCGTAAATACTACACTTGAAACTACCTATACAATATATGGAAACGGTGTAGTAAAGATAGATAACAAGTTAAATAAAACGACTTATAGTGCAGATATTCCAAGAGTTGGAATGCAGATGCAGCTCCCAAAAAAGTATGAACAATTGACTTATTTTGGACGTGGTCCGTGGGAAAATTATCAAGATAGAAATGCCTCAGCTTTTGTAGATCTGTACAAATCAACTGTAAAAGCTCAATATGTACCTTATATCCGTCCGCAAGAAAACGGTTATAAAACAGAGATTCGTTGGGTAGCTCTGACTGCTGAAAGTCAGGAAGGATTACTAATTGTTTCTTCTGAAGAAAATGAAAAAAATATTGGGATAAGCGCTTTACATATGCTAAATAAAGATTTTGATGCTACTTCAGGAATCTCATACAATCAAGAAAAAAAGAACTCTGAAGAACACTTTGTAAATGATGACACTTATAGTGATGGAATGCCACAAGTAAATATCAGTAAACACACCACTGACATTGTAGAAAAAGACCTTGTTCAATTAAATATAGATATGGCACAACGTGGGGTGGCAGGAGATGATTCTTGGGGTGCTAAACCACAAGATGAATATTTAATAAAAGGTGATAAAACACACACCTACAGTTTTTACATGATTCCATTTACAAAGGGATCTGAAAAACAATACATCAGTCAATTTAAAACTTTCTATCCTGTAAAACAGGACGAGCCACTAGAAAAAACTAAATGAATGAGAAACCGCATGTAATAAAATAATCCATCATATTTTTGCCGTTGCTAAAAGCCGAGGACTTTATATAGAATCCTTGGCTTTTTATTTAAATCAGATGGAGAGAATAAACTCTGAATAAAACCTTAATTTCAGGGTAAATTAAGCTAAAGTTTACATAGAAATTGACTTTTACTTCTTAATAATTTATAAAAGCAAACTCCCTCGGAGCATGCTTACGGGGTACTAAAAGGAAAAACTAAAAATATTTCAGTAAGGAGCCTTCAAATCTCGATTCTCGAGTAACCTACTTTTTCCTTCCATTCATATACAAATACATTTGTTCTACTTTTTCTCTGGCCCATGGCGTTCTTCGTAAAAATTTAAGACTTGATTTTATGGAAGGATCACTTTTAAAGCAATTAATATTTACGCGCTCAGACATTTCCTTCCAGCCATAGGTAGCTACTAATTCTTCCAGAATATCTACCAACTTAACTCCATGTAATGGATTGTTCGGTTGCTCTTGTTTTGAAGGAGCTTTATCACTCATTATAGCTAAATTTTAATGTATACTATATAAAGACAACAAAGATAGTGATAAGAAAAAGGTTGCGCTCCTTACAAAGTATAAAACATAATAAAGAGGTCTAAAAAGTATCTAAACTCTAAATGTCAAACTGAGCTTGTCGAAGGATTTTACTGAGGGTTAGTTGTTTGAAACTTCGACAAGCTCAGTTTGACAACTATTCGACGAAATCAATTTGACTACTATGAATTACTTTTTAGACCTCTCCTTAATGCTAATACTATTTATCTGCGTAATAACAAGTAAGGATAGAATCTAACACAGCTTCTCCCTTATCTATTTTTTCTACTTTACGCTTCATTTTAGGATTTAAAAATGTTTTTAGCGGTTGATTTACCGAACTAATATCCTGAAAAGCTTCTTTTAAATGTTTATCCCAAACCGAATGATATTTAAGTAAATCGTCGGGATATACAGTTTTACGGCGGGTTCCCTCGTCTTTAGCCTTAAAAGGTTTTGCTATATTTAAATACCCATAATCGTCTGTTAGCTCTTCTCCAGGAAAATATCTCGGATTGCTATTTCAAAATCATAAGGGGTAGTTAAGCAATTACTTTTAAAACTGTGATTTACATATTTTGCCATATCCCAGCAAAGTACATACTCTCCTTTATTGTTTCTAAAGGTAAAATAATCAATAATTTGTTGATAATCGTTGCTCATGTTAGCAACTTGGTCTGGAGTAAGCACCAAATCTAATTGGTCTTGAACCCATGTAATTGTTCCTTTTGGAATCAATTTTGTAGCCACAACGCCATGACCTATTTCATCAGAAATAAATCGCAGCTCGGTATGCGGATGAATCATTGAATGATACGCTAATAAGTTTATGTTTCTAATGCTAATTTATAGTATTTTTTCAATCAAAAACTCAATCTTATCATAAATTTTCTGCAATTGTTTATCGGTAATTACATAAGCCGCAGAAATATAGAGCGTAGAACCCAAAGGCCTCATAAACAATTCGTTATCTAAAAAGAAATTCAACAATTTATCTCGCAGATTTCCATAACGTTCCATTTCTACATTCAAATCTATTGCATAAATAATCCCACACTGTCTAGTGCTCGCTATTTTAGGATGATTTTTAATGTACTTATCAAAATTTTCGTGCAGTTTTATAACTCGCTGAATGTTAGCTTGCATTTCTTCGGTTTGGAGTAATTCTATTCCTGCAAGTGCTGCAGCACAAGCAATTGGATTGGCGCTATAGGTATGCCCGTGAAATAGGCCTTTCCCAATATCGTCACTATAAAATGCCTGATACACTTCTTCGGTACAACTTGTAATAGCCATTGGCACCATTCCAGCCGTAAGCGCTTTACTCATGCAAATAATATCTGGATATGTTTCTAAATGAAGTGAGGCAAAGTTTTTTCCAGTTTTCCCAAAACCAGTCATCACTTCGTCGGCAATAGTAATAACCTCACTATTTTTACATTCTTTTATTAGTAGTTCTAACCCTTCTGCATCGTGCATTTTCATAGCTGCAGCTCCTTGCACTAAAGGTTCGTATATAAAACTAGCTACCTTATTTTCAGCAATAATAGTTTGTAATTGCTTTAATACCTCTTGATTATTCTGTCCATTTGGTACTGGAATCCTCTCTACGGAAAGAAAAAACTCTTCAAACGGACCATTATAAACCGATAAACCAGAAACCGACATAGCGCCGAAAGTATCTCCATGAAAACCTTCTTCAAAGGCTATTAATACATTGCGTTTCTCCCCTCTATTAAAATGATATTGCAATGACATTTTTATAGCTACTTCTACAGAGGTAGAACCACTATCAGAAAAAAATAATTTATTTTGGTTACCTGGAAGTATCTTTATTAATTCCTCAGAAAGCTTAACTGCAGGCTCATGTGTAAGTCCTGCAAAAACAACTTGATCTAGTGTTTCCACTTGCTTTTTTACTCGCTCAACAATATATGGATGGCAATGTCCATATGCAGAGGTGTACCAAGAAGCTATTCCGTCTATATATTCTTTTCCCTCTTCACTATACAAAACAGCTCCTTTTGCATGCGTAATCGCAATAGATTCTGGGTGTAATTTATGTTGGGTTAAAGGATGCCAAAGATGCTTTTTATCTCTTTCTGAAAGTGTCATAAATAGTGTTTTTGTATATCAACAATTACACTACAAAGATGCGGATTCTTTTATATTTTAAAATATTGTTGTCCGAGAAAAAATACAAGACCGCTTCGCTATAAGAAAAAAGAGCAAAGACTAAATATTAACTATCATAAAATAAGTAGTTTAAAGAAATAACATTACTAAAATATTCTTTTCATTCATTTTATTAATAGCAAGGGATCTTATTTTGAATACCTCATTTAAACCTTGATATAAGTGGAGTCCAATAAATTCCGTTAACTTTTATCGGACAACAATATTTTAAAATGAAAAGAATACACTTTTTAGACACTCGGAATATTTTCAACAAGAATTTCATTTCCTTTTTTATCGTAGTAAATACAAGTCATTTTCCCGAGGTCCACAATCCATTTTTCAATACCATTATCAGCACAATCTTTACAAAAAGTAACATAATCTGTTGCTCCTTTTTGATGCGCTTTTATACATGCAATAAAGCGTTCTTTATTACTTTCTTCTGAAATATTTAGAGTATCATAAACAGCTAAAGAACTAGTTTTATAATTGTTTTTACCAAAATAATCGGTATGACTATCTGCTACAAAGGTTTCAAACGCCTCTACTCCAAGCGCTTTAATATCCTGAATATACTTTGGAAAATCTGCTCCACTCTCTACCTTTGAGTGTGCGTCTTGAATTTGTAGAACTGTAAACATCCTTTTCGCCTTATAATATGTTTATTGCTTGAAATAATACTAGTTCAGGGAAAAGCCGCAAGACATAAGAAGGTTACTCTAAAAAGCAATCAACACCAACATCTTAGTATTTAAATTTCATTTAGCGAGTAAATGTACAGCATAAATACTATAGTTTTTCTAATACAGGTTTAAATTTTTTGGCATACTTTAGAATCACCTCTTTGGTAAATTCTTTTTCCTCATCAATTCGTCCAATTACAGGCACATTAGTCATTTTATGAATAATTTCTTCTGTAGTAGGATGTTCCTTCCCACTAAACAAAATAGACACATCAAAACCATGCTCTTTAAGAAGATTTACGGTAAGTAATGTATGATTTATACTTCCTAAATAATGCCGAGAAACTACAATAATTTTATATTTAGGACTGATAATATCCATAATAGTATGCTTATTATTTAAAGGCACCAAGATTCCTCCTGCTCCTTCAATAACAAGCTTGTTATTGGTTTCTGGTACTTTAATTTTAGTAATATCTATTTCTACGTTATCAATAGCTGCAGCAGCATGCGGACTAATAGGCACTTTTAAGGAATAGCTATTAGGATGAAATTTAGTTTCTGTATTAGAGATTAAAGTATGAACTTTTCTAGTGTCCGAATTGTCTAAATCTCCAGATTGAATAGGTTTCCAATAATCTGCTTGCAAGGCCTCTACAATAATTGCCGAAGCAATAGTCTTTCCAACTTCTGTGGAAATACCTGTTACAAAATAACAAGACTTCATAGGGTAGTATTTATTATTAGTATAATAGCTAAAATTACAAAATCAGTTTTTATATTGAGCGAAAAATAAGCTTAAAACTTCAGAAATTTCGTTAAAAGAATTAAAGCTATGAATACAAAACCGTAATCGCTCTTCCCCTTTTGGAACTGTAGGAGACAGTATAGGTTTTACATTATAACCTTTTCCCTTTATTTTTTCTGCAATTAATTTTACAGTTTCATTTCCCTGAATTATAAAACATTGAATTGGAGAATCACTTTCAATATATTTTAAAGACAAATTACACGCACTCTTATTCGCTTTAAAAGTAGTTTTAAAATAATCAATATTATTTTTAAGCTTTTCTGAATTACTTCTGAAAAGAGATTGCTTATTATTTTCCTTTAATTGCTTGTAAACGCTCATTATAGCCGCTAAAGAATGCGGAGGTAAACCTGTAGTATAAATAAAGCTTCTTGCAAAATTGACTAGATAACTAACTAATTCTGAAGCTCCTAATATAGCTGCTCCATGGCATCCAAAAGCCTTCCCAAAAGTAATTATCCGAGCAAAAACTTTATTTTCTAACCCTAAACTTTGTACCAATCCTTCTCCATTTGTTCCAAAAACTCCAACGGCATGCGCTTCATCTACAATTAAATGAGCTTGATAGGCTTCACATATATCGGATAGCAATACTAAATTAGGACTATCGCCATCCATAGAAAACACAGCTTCAGTAACCACAAAAACTTCATTATCTTCCGAAGAAAACTTCAAAAGCTGCTCTTTTAAATTTTTTAAATCGTTATGCTTAAACTTAAAAGCCTTAGCAGTACTCAACCTAATTCCATCTCGAATACTGGCATGAATGTACTCATCAAACAAAACAATATCCCCTCGCTGTGGCACAGAAGAAAAGAACCCTAGATTGGCATCATAACCCGAGTTAAAAACAAGCGCTTCTTCACTATTATGAAAAGTGCTAATTTCTTTTTCAACTTCAGTATAAAACAAAGAATTTCCACTTATTAACCTAGATCCAGTAGCTCCATTTGAATAAATGCTACGTTCTTTCAGAATGTTTTGTGTCTCAGAAAAAATTAGCTCAGCATTAGAAAACCCTAAATAATCATTAGATGAAAAATCTATTAAATTAGATGCTTCAGGTAAAACCCTAAATGCATTTTCAAGCTTTCTTGTCGCTAGCTTTTTAGATAATTTCTTAGGAAAATTGGTCATTCCAATGCTACTTTAAGTTATATTTAGGAACAAGTAAAATTAACATCTAAATGTCTACATCTTACAAGTTGGTTAAGTCTTCAAGGCGTTAGGGAAAACTCTATAAAAACAATTCAACACAAGCCCTTTGGCAACTCAGAACAGACTTTAAAGCTATAAAAACTCATTTAGTAAGTAAAAGTACATAAACGTTCAAGTTACCGCAAACCCTAAAAAGAAAATGCGATTACTTTTTTAGCTCAAAAATTAAAAATTGGTATCTTGTCCTTTCAATAAAACTAACATTAAACCTAAATACTTTGAAAAGAGCATTTTGTTTCACAAGTTTTTTGATGCTTTCCTTATTAATGAAAGCTCAAACTCCCGTAAATTATACAATTTCATTTGAGAATGCCGTACACCATGAGGCTCAAATTACAGCTGTATTTCCAAATACAACTAACGATTCTCTACATATTAGGATGAGCAGGAGCTCTCCTGGCAGGTATGCGCTGCATGAATTTGCAAAAAATGTTTATGGTGTAAGCGCTGTAAATGATGAGGGGGATACCTTAAAGATTATTCGCAATAACCCATATGAATGGATTATTGCAAATCCAAAAGGAGCAACTACTGTACATTACACCTTGTTTGGAAATCGTGGAGATGGAACTTATAGTCAGATTGACGAGTCTCATGCGCATTTAAATATGCCAGCTACTTTTATGTATGCCACTCAAATGCTGGAATCTCCTGTAAAAATTACTTTTGACGTAAGAAAAGACCTCAACTGGAAAGTAGCTACACAGCTCAAAAAAGAAAATGACAATACGTATTCTGCTCCTAATTTTCAATATTTTTTTGATAGTCCTACAGAAATTAGCGATTATAAAATACGCTCTTTTACGGTGAATTCTAACGGAAAAGATTATACCATAGAATTTGTATTGCACGACACGGCTTCGGATGAATTATTAGATCAATATTTTGAAAAAGTTAAACGTATTGTTTTGGCTGAAAAAGATGTTTTTGGTGAACTTCCAGACTATGATTATGGTAAATATACCTTCTTGGCATGCTATGTTGAAAATGCTAGCGGTGATGGAATGGAACACCGAAACTCCACAATTCTAACCGACTCTGAAGGCTTGGAAAATGGAGGTATGAAAAATAATATCGGAACTGTTTCTCATGAATATTTTCACTCTTGGAATGTAGAGCGCTTGCGACCAAAATCTTTAGAGCCTTTTGATTTTTCTAGAGCTAACATGAGTGGTTGCTTATGGTTTGCAGAAGGTTTTACAAGCTATTATACCAACCTTATTTTATGCAGAGCAGGTGTTATTACTCCAGAAGAATATGCTAAAAGCATAAATAGCACTTTTAATTATGTTTGGAACTCTCCAGCACGCAACTATTTTAACCCGATTGAAATGAGCTATCAAGCGCCTTTTGTAGATGCTGCAACCTCTGTAGACCCTGTAAATAGAGAAAATACTTTTATTTCTTATTATTCCTACGGAAGTGTACTCGGATTGGCATTAGACTTATCGCTGCGTCAAAACGGACTCAATCTAGACGATTATATGAAGAAACTTTGGCAGGAACAAGGCAAAAAAGAAAATCCATATACAATAGACGATTTACATTTTACTTTAAGTTTATATGCTGGAAAGCCATTTGCCGATAATTTCTTTAATAAATATATCTATAAAAGCGAAATGCCAGATTACGCAACCCTTTTTGAAAGTGTAGGTTTTGATTATTCTCAAGATGAAGAAAAAATTTATACTGGTTTTAATACCAACTCTAATAATGAAATTACCCGAAATGTAAAAAAAGGAAGTCCAGCGTATAAAGCAGGATTGGATGCTGGAGATATTATTTTAGCAATCGACGCTAAAAAATTAAACAATGATAATACAGTTGAAAAAGTTCTTGCTGATAAAAAAGTAGGCGATGTTATTACTGTTACCTACAGCAGATTTGGTGTAGAAAAAGAAACGAAGCTAACATTAACTAGCGACCCAACTTACACCATTTCTTTAAATGAAAAAGCAAAAAGAAGAGTAGAAAAACACCGCGAAGCTTGGCTGAAGCAGTAAATATTTGAAATTAAAAAGATTAATTAAGCCCTAGCAATTATTATTACTAGGGCTTAATTAATCTTTTTAATTTATTATTATTAAATAATAAATTATCGATTATCAATAATTTAATATAATTTAGCGTTGTATATAAACTCTTAACTCCATGAAAAAAATTTCAAATATTCTACATCTTTTATTGATTGCTTTTCAATTATTTATCATTAGTATTATAATTGCAAAAACAACACACTTCTTCATGAAATTTGATAGTGTAGAGACAAATCCATTCTTTGGTATCCACTTATCAGAAGAAACCTCCTCTACATCAAGGTTAATAATCTTCGGTATTACTTTATTATTAATGATTTTTTTATGTTATTTAATCAATATATTTAGAAATGTAATTCTTGATTTTAATCAGCGTTTAATTTTTAATAAAGAAAACGGAAAGCAACTTAAAAAAGTAGCAATAGGTCTCTTATTTATATGTCTTGCTATTTTAATTATAACTATATTATCGTTACCCTACCATAACCTATATGAAGTATTGGGAGCCAAAGATAATGCCTATAGAAGCGGGTATAATTTAGGCTTATTTACAGGACGAATTATTGGACTTTTATTTCCAATTATAGTCCCGGCAATTTTTATATTGTTAATTTCTTATATAATTAAAGAAGGTAGTTTTATTAAAAATGAAAACGATTTAACAATTTAATTATGCCGATTATTGTTAACCTAGATATCATGCTTGCTAAACGAAAAATGCAAAGTAATGATCTTGCCGAAAAAATTGGTATTACTACCGCTAACCTATCTATATTAAAAACTGGAAAAGCTAGGGCAATTAGGTTTTCTACTTTAGCCTCTATTTGTAAAGTTTTAGATTGCCAGCCAGCAGATATTTTAGAATATGTAGAATAAAAAAAGAGCGTCATAAATTTATGACGCTCTAATTAAATTAAAATTCTCTTATAAAATTACCAAATTTTGATTCGCTCTTCTGGTGCAAGATACATTCCATCTCCTTCTTTAATATCAAACGCTTTGTAAAAAGCATCAATATTTAAAAGTGGCTGTGTAGCTCTATACATTCCTGGCGAATGTGGATCGGTTTTAATTCTGTTTTTAAGTGCTTCATCACGCATTTTAGTTCTCCAAACAGTTGCCCACGACATAAAGAAGCGTTGTTCTGGAGTAAATCCATCTATTTCTCCTGGGTTACCATGCTCTTTTAAATGCATTTGTAAACCATCATAAGCAGCATTTACACCCCCTAAGTCACCAATATTCTCACCTAAAGTAAACTTCCCGTTTATAAACACTTCTGGTAAAACTTCAATTCTGCTATATTGAGCAGCCAAAGAATCTCCAAGTGCATTAAACTGTGTTAAATCTTTTTCTGTCCACCAGTTTACTAAATTCCCGTCGGCATCAAAATCTGCACCGCTATCATCAAAACCATGAGAAATTTCATGTCCAATTACTGCTCCAATCCCACCGTAATTTACTGCAGCATCTGCTGTGAAATTAAAGAAAGGTGGCTGTAAAATTGCTGCTGGAAATACAATCTCATTATAAGAAGGGTTGTAATAAGCATTTACAGTTTGAGGCGACATATACCATTCTGATTTATCTACTGGCTTTCCTAATTTATCAATGGTTTCAGCAAAATCCCATTGAGAAACATTTAAAGAGTTTTGAAAATAAGACCCTCCATCTGCAGCTGTTTTAATAGCTAATGAACTGTAATCTTTCCATTCGTCTGGATATCCAACTTTAATAGTTGTTTTCTCCAATTTCTCAACAGCTTTTTTCTTTGTTTCAGCATCCATCCATGGCAAAGCATTTATACGTACTTCGTATGCTTTAATTACATTAGCTATCATTTCTTTAGCTTGTGCTTTTGCTTCTGGTGGGAACTTTTCATCAACATATAGTTTTCCTAATGCTTCTCCAACAGACCAATTTACAGTTTGTAAAGCTCTTTTTTCTAAAGGCTCTTGCTCTTTTGCTCCTCTAAGCTCTTTACTGTAAAACTCCCAATCTGCTTTATCCATTTCTTGTGTTAATCTATTGGCTGCACTATTAACCAAAGACCAACGCAAATATGATTTCCAAGCCTCTACATCTCCAGAACTAAAAACTGTTTCTAAAGATTTTGTGTATGCAACCTGACTAACATCTATAGTATCTACACTTGAAGCACCAATTGCATCTAAATAAGCTTTCCAATCAAAAGAAGGAACCATTTTCTGTAAATCGGCAACCGCAGTTGGATTGTATGTAGTTTTAGGATCACGTCTTTCCACTTTGTCAAGCATTTTTTCAGCCAACTTAGTTTCAAGTGCTAAAATTTGATCTGCTTGTTTTGCGGCAGCAGCCTCATCATAACCTACAAACTGAAGCATCCGTGTAATATGAGCTACATATTTTTCTCGGATTTCTTTAGACTCATCGTCTTGATCCAAGTAATAATCTCTATCTGGCAATCCTAATCTTCCAGAACCTAAAGAAGCAACATTTTTGTTACTATCTTTTGCATCTGCACCCACTCCAAATCTAAAAAATGTAGCTCCTGTAGATGGAGTCATTTCAGTAAGATATGTTTGAAGGTCTGTTTTATTAGAAATTGCATCAATTTTTTCTAAATAAGGCTTTAAAGGCGTTACCCCTTGCTCATCTCTAGAAGCAGTATCCATAATAGATTCAAACATACGAACAGCTTTTGCCTGATCTGAGTTTTTATCTAAGCTAGGGTTATCTTTTGCAGCATTTAATATCGAAAGCGCATCGTCGTCAGTGTTTTCTCTCAACTCATTGAAGCTCCCCCAGGTTGTTTTGTCCGCAGGAATCTCAGTTTCATCTAACCATTTACCGTTTACGAATCTAAAGAAATTGTTATTCGGACTCGCAGTAGTGTCCATATATTGAAGGTTAATTCCAGGTATTTTTTCTACCGTTGCAACCTCCTTTTTTTCTTCAGTTTTGCATGAAGCCAGCAATACAACTGAAGCAAGCCCATAGATAACAGGCTGATTAAAAGTAAATTTCATATCTAATTAGTTTTGTTATGAATCGTTGCAATTTATAATAAATTGTGATTCTTAATAAGTTATTAGATTTTAATTAACAATTCTTTAAGAAAAAAATTCTATTTTGATAACGAGACCTACTTTTCTTTAATAAAATCTTGATAAATCTTACTTTTCAAAGTCTCTGATAACTGCTGACGGATGGCATTATAGGTTACTAAAAGCTTCTCTCTAGATACATTTATGGAATCTATAGGAGCATTTTCATCTAAACGTGTTTTGAATTGGTTGCTGAAAGTTTTGAAAACAACCAATCTACTTTTTACATCTGGAACATTGAATTTTTCAGGAAATAAAGAATCTTTTTCAATTTCAGTATCTAAACGGATAAACTCTTCAGCAAAATAGGTAAGATCCCCACTATTTTGATCTTGAAATTTCTCCATCAAGTTGCTTAACTCTTTAAATTTTTTCCATTTATTTATTTCAGTCAACTTTTCGTTACTGATGGGTTTTATTTCTGGCAACTGCTTATAAGAAGCAACTGCTGTATCTTGAGAAGCAGAATTGTCTTCTTTATTTTCTTTGTCTCCACAACTCGTTATAATAAAACACAACCCGAGTAAAAGTATGTATGCAGTATTTTTCAAGGAATAAACTTTTATTAAGGATCAAAGATACTAGAATTAGTGAAAAGAAAATAGCGAAAAGGTATTAGTAACTCTACAATCCTATTTCGCTATCTCTTTTTCTATTTTATTGTTGTCTAATAAAAGTAGATAGAATTTATTACACTTCATCCATTTCAAGAGCTAAGCGAAGTTTTTTAAAATAGACCTCCTCATTATTTTAGAAAGTAAACAAAATAAAATTCAGTAAAAATCCAAAACATTCTTAAAACTAAAAAAACGAATTGGTTTTTCCATATAAAAACAGTAGATATAAAGGCTCTAGTTTAAAATTGCGTTGATTATTTTTTAGCTCTGATACCAATCCAAATACCAGTGACTTCATGCTTTTCATTTCTTTTGCTCGCCCAAAAGAAACGAAACAAAGAAAAAGGCGCCTTATCCAATGATTTTTTTCGACAACGGGGTCGAAAAACCGTAACCGAAACTCTGCGTCGCTACACTCCTGATCTCAGAGCTTTCGGTCACTATTCTACGGATAAGGGTTTTAGCTACGCTAGCCATTAACGCTGTTTTTTGTGTACATGCTTCCTCTTCTTTAACTTATTAGCTCATTAACTTTTTACTTTATAAACTTTTATCTTTGTTCTGTTTTCTTACAGCAAAGCGGTCTTGTATTTTATTCAGTATATAAAATTTTACTTTTTTTAGAAATTCCGTTTTCATTAAACGCTTCAACTTGATAATAATAAGCTTGGTCTGTATTTAAAGCTCTTAACTCATAATTAGGTTTATCGTACATTAGAGCGGAAAGGTTTAATTTATCCTTTTCAATTCCCCAATAAACTACATACCCCGTTGCGTCTTTTACTGCATCCCAAGTTAACATGGTGTTTCTTCTGTCGTCTTGCCTTTCTGCTTTGAAATGATTTGGTGTTTTTGGAGCTTTCTCCTTACCTTTTCCAAAAACTCTAAACTCAGAAATTGCCAAATATTTATTGGTACAATACACGTGGTTATATCTAATATATCTCGCTTCGGCATCTTTTGCCAACTCAATATATGCATGCGGTATGTCTTTTTTATTTTTACTATAATCTGCTATTGTTTTCCAATTTTTCCCATCTAAAGATCCTTCAATTGTAAATTGTTGCCTTAATGTATCTGGGCGGCCAAAAACTGTACTTTTATAATCTTGAAAATTAATTTGTATGGCTTTTACATCCATTGGTTTTTGCAGATCTACTTGCACATAAATAGAATCGTTATTTTTTGCTGAAACCCAATAAGAACGAATTTCTTCATCATTAATTTTATCGATTTCAAAACCATGTATCTGCTCTTGCATATACCCTTTATCACTTTCATCAACTACTTTATTTTCTCCCTCAACTAAAGGAGAATTTGTAGTAACTGGTTTATTATAAGAAAGTAACATCCACCCTGTAAAACGCTCTTTATGATTTTTAACTTCTGTTCCGGGAAGATAATGTGGATAGTCTCCATAGGCAGTATTTACGTACATTTGTCCGTTGTCTTCAAAGCCAGCAGGATACATTCCCAATCGTCTTTCAAATTTAAAATTCACAGAAATCGCCATGGTGGAATAATGCCAATAGTTTCCGTTATTATCTTGTACGGTACTTCCATGCCCAGAACCTTTTAAAAAACCACCTGGTTTATAAGAAATTGGATTGTATGGTGCATAAGTAAAAGGTCCTAGCGGACTTTTACTGGTATAAACCCCGTCGGCATAAACATTCCATTGTGTTCCTGGCGCCCCATATTCTAAATAATAAGTATCGTTATGTTTTACCATCCAAGGCCCTTCTATAAAAGGTTTTATATCAGACTTATGGTCTTGACCAAAACGCTCCCAACCATGCTGTTCTGGTTGTAAATTAAAAAGATCTTTTTGCTCCCCTTTCGGAATATAATAATTGGCAGTATCTAGTTCTACTCCATGAATTGGCCATTTATTAGAAGACTCTTCGTACAAATACACGCTATTATCGTCGTCTACAAAAATATTAGGATCTTGTACTCCGTTTGGAACATTTATTACCGCATAGTTTGTTTGCCAATTTCCTAAATCTGGATTATCGGTTTCTATAACGGCACCTCTTCCAGACGGATCTCCTAGCACCAAAATCTTTCCGTTTCTAACGGCTGCAGCTGGAGCATTACTTCCATTAAAATACCATCCTTGAGGTTTGATGAATTTCCAGTTACTCATATCATCAGAAGTCCAATAACCATGAGAACGAGTTACAAAAAGATAATATTTCCCTTTGAAATTTACAATTGCAGGATCTGCACCAGAACGGTAAGAAACATCGCTCCTACCTCGGTAATGCGACATGTAAGTATAATCTATGTCTATAGGATTACAATAGGTTTTATATTCTTCTTTGGATAAGGTTTGTTGCGCTTGAAGATTAAAAAAAATCCCTAAGCTCAATACAGAAAAAAACAATTTTTCTATTTTACTGAAAATCATAATCTGGAAGTATTTATTTTATGAAATTCGAAACTACAGAAAAGCTATAGCTATAACCAAAGAATACGCTACATCAATAATACATCAAGTAAATATTTAACTTTTAAACATTCTCTTAACTACAACAAAATAAGGAAAGTAAAAAAATGTAAATTTTAAAAACATAACTCCCTTATCGTTTTCCGTATACAGTAATACGGGCTTTCCCACTAAACATTCCTTTAGTATTGTACCAAAACTCTATTTTATGAACTCGCCTTTTCCCTCCGGGTAAGTTAATATTTCTACTATCATCTCCTTTTCTAATCTCCAAACGCAATGGAACTCTTTCTTTTGCACCACTATCATAAGTAATCTCCATTCGATCCATATTAACATCGGCATTGCCCACATTAAATTTTAAAGTTCTAAAATCGTTAAAAGAACCATCAACATTTATGGCATCGTGGTCGTTTCCATAATTGGCTTTTACTTCGCCTATTTTTTGCCAACCTACATTATCCCTTATATTCTTATTTCTTATTTGAGCAGAACCAATAAAAGTAACTAGCAAAAATGCAACTGAGAGTACAATACTTTTTTTCATAACTAAAAATTTTAAATGAGTTTTGTATTGTAGGAAGGGAAGAAATAAAAATTACAAACTTATTATATATCAACACATTAACTGTTAATACTGTAGATGAAGGAGATCTATTTTATTCCTCTAAAGATAAGAAAAAAAACAGATTAAAACAGGCTATTTTTACTTATAAGTTTTTAATCTAAACCTATCTTTAAAAACACTAAAACATTTAAACTTCAGGTTTATTAACAATGGTTGCATTTTCATGTTGAAGTATATGGTTTTGTATTATTCTCATAACATCGCTGTTGCTGTTTTGTAATTGAATGTAATTTTTAAAAGTATCAAAATCTTCAATGGTAGTACTTTCATCTAAAAATCCATATCCCTTGTAAATACCATCCTCAACTAAAACAATTCCTTTTTCTTCTGAAGTTTTTCCAGCAGTAATAACGGCAAAACTTTTTGAAGTTATTTTTACTGAATTTATAGCTTTAAGAACTCTTTTATTATAATCTGAAGCACTTTCTTCTTGTACACAAACTCCCTTACAATTTGATAATTTATAGTGATTACACTTTCCTACAACACTCCCACTTGGAATTAACTGTGTATATTTTGGACACAATTGAAAAGTCTCTGTTAATGATTCTAAAAACTGAATACACTCATTAACAGTATAAAACACGCTAATAGGATTGGGCACCAAATTTGTTTTATTATACCCCAATTGCATTATCCCTTTTCTGTTTGTGTATGCTAAGATTCCATACCCCTTATTGGTACGTTTTTGGGCACGATTATATTTAGGATAATAATGTTTTATAGCCTCAGATTCCATTAACAGAGCCACTAATTCCGAACCAGATTCTTCAAAATCTATATGCGAAGTTTCTCTACACAACGCAATTTCCTTTGCTTTTTTATCGTAAAAATGACCTAAAACGCGTTTTTTTATATTGATAGCTTTTCCTATATAAATAATCTTCCCGTCCTTATCTCTAAAGTAATAAATCCCAGGTGTATGCGGGAGATTATCATAGGTTTCTTTTGCCAATAAAGCAGGAAGTGCTACCTCTCCATTTTTAGGATTTAATTGTTTTTTAAGTTCTTCATTTTTGTCATTTGCTAAAAGCTTTTCAAAAAGAATAACAGTGGCATCTGTATCTCCCTTTGCTCGGTGACGATTTATTAAAGGAATTTCTAAAGAACTGCATAATTTCCCTAAACTATAGGAGCGCAACCCAGGAAATATTTTTTTTGAAAGTCGGACAGTACATAATTTTTTTCTACTAAAATCAATTCCGAGTTCTTTAAACTCATTTCTTATAACATTATAATCAAAGTTAACATTGTGTGCTACAAAAACCTTATCTTCTGTATAGCTAAGTACCTCTGGAGCAATCTCACTAAAGGTTGGTGCATTAGCAACCATAGCATTATCAATTCCTGTTAATCCAATAACATGACTAGAAATTAATGCCTGTGGATTTACTAAAGAGTGAAATTCGTCCACTACTCTTTCCCCATCAAACACAGCAATGGCAATTTCGGTAATCTTATTTCCACTGCCACTCAAACCAGTGGTCTCCACATCTATTATTGCGTACTTCATTTATAAGTTTTGGAATTCTTTTAAAAAATTAAATCTATCGATATTTTTTTGACGCAAAAACATCTATCATCTAACAAAAGTATCAAAAAAAAGCTCCTTGAAATATCAAGGAGCTCTCTTATTAAAATTATAAAAATATTACTTTTTAAGCATTCGGATATCTTTTACTTCTTGTCCGTTTTCTAAAACTTTCAGTATATAAATTCCTCTAGAAAGTCTAGAAAAATTAATAGTTTTTAAATTGTATCCCACATTAACTTTAACATTCTTAACGTGTTGTTTTAACTGTCCGTTTAAATTGTAGACATGTAGTTCCAATTTAGTTTTTTTATTACTATTAACCACCAAAGCCGCAGCATAACGAACAGGATTTGGCACTAAATAGACACTGGCAATTGAAATCTCATCAGGTTCATCAGAACAGCTTCCTAAAACAGCTCCTAACCTTAATAAATTTGGAACCGCATATTTAGACACGCATAATGAGCGCCCTTTATAGCATACAGCAACTTTCTCAATCCATGGATTATTCCCACAATTTACATCTTCTACAATTACAGTAATGGTTTCAGTTTGTATACAACCGTTAGCATCTGTTACTGTTAATGTATAGGTAGTAGTTTCTTCGGGACATACAGAAATAGATTCTGATATTTCTCCTGTATTCCATTCATATAAATAATTACCTGTTCCTCCCGAAATCATTTCAGGAGCAATAGTAATACAGTTACTTTCTCCATAACCTACATACATTTTATCAAGCTCTGGCATTGTTATTTCGATAGCTTCTGGTTCTAATATTGTAAAATATTCGGTTATTGAATTCTCATTAGCATCATAAACAATAACATTATAATCTCCAGGAATTAAATTTGATACACTGTCGGAAGTTTCTCCATTACTCCACAAATATTCATAGGGTGCTACTCCACCACTTACCGTAACAACAGCAGTTCCATTATCTGCTTCGGCACACGTAATATTAGTTGTTACAAGTTCCTCAACAACAAGTGGAGCCACTTCTTCGAGCATTAATCTTACTGAAACAGGAAAATGATCGGAAACGGTATTTGTATAATCACTATCGTAAAATTCATAATGTACGGCTGCTGAATTTTCAATAAAATTATCTTGGAGCTCATTAGAAAGCGAAATATGATCTATCATATTTTCTCTAAATGCATACGACCTGTAGCCTGCTTCGCTGAGAGATAAGGTAGCTAAAAAATATTCATCAGGATCATTAATAAAGGCTTCAAAAGAAGAAACCGTTGTATTAATTCCATCTGCTACTGTTTCATCTAAATCGTCATTATAATCGCCCGCTAAAATAAGATTTGTATCTGGAAACATAACATCCAACGAATCTTTAAGCACCTCCATATCATACTTACGCATATCGTAACGCAACTGCGGACCATTACTACTGTTAGCGCGAGCGTGTAAAGCTATAATATTTATTTCTTCGGAAGCACCGTTAACCGTTACATCGGCAGTCATCAAAAATGGGAGTCGCCCACTCGCATAAAAACGATCTGCTTCAGCAGGATAATCGGTTAAATAAGAAGTATCCCCTCCATTGTAATACGGATGAATAGTTTTTAATAATGCCTTTGTTTTTTTGGGTGTAACGGTAGCAGTTTTATACACAAACCCTATTTTTTGTTTAGTACCCGAATCGTTAGGATAGGAAGTAGCATCAGACAATACAAAATCGTATCCCTCTAACTCACTTACTGCTTGTGCGAAAAGAGCATCATCAGAAATTTCAACTACCGTATAAATATCGGCATCAAGTTTCTTCATAATAGTTACAACGCTGTCTTTTTGGATGGCATCTGAATTTGGGTTTCCAGCTGCTGGAGAATTTCCTTCATCTCCAAACCACTCAATATTCCATGTTACAAGATCTAAAGTTTCATTTTTAGGAATATCAATTCCATTGTTAGGATCAAACGGCTCTGCACAGGCTAAATCGGTTTTCATCCTTGGTAACAATTGTGCTATTTCATTAAATGTACCAATCACTCCGATAGCTTCATCACAACTTTCAGGCTGAGCTAAGCCTGATAAACCCGCTACATCATTATCTATTCTAAGTTCTCCAGTTCCAGATGCATCTGTAATTAACACATTAGAATCTCCAAAAAGTAAATTCCCTGGCGTTGGAAAACTAATAGCTACCACCTTAACGAGTTCTCCTCTATGGTTGGCCAATTCTGCAAGTGTAATCTCTTTTGGTTCTATAGGCTCATTAGGCAGTCCGTTATTTTCTACGGAAGAAACACTCCCTAACTGAATTTGACTATTGAAGGAAGAGCGACTAGCAGTAACGGTTAACGAGTCTCCAATAGCAAAACTCCCGCCATGTATTTGTTCATCAAAAATAGCAATTCCACCAGTTTTATCTTGAAGATATGCGGGACCAGCAAAATTATCGGCTACTGTTAAAACTCCACTAATAGTTACGGTAGTTCCGTCTGGAAGCGCTCTAGCCTCGGCAATTGGAATAGGCTCGGTAGGCACTACAACGGTGTCTCCGTTTTTGGTTCCTGGAGTTGGCATTTCAGTTATATAAGCGCTTGTATTCCGCGCACCTCCACTTCCATTTGGAATTCGCTGTAAGGAATGATTGTCTTTATCTGCTAATTCATTTTCATTTAACTGTGGTTCGCCAGAGTTTAACAACGCTAGTAGTTCCACATCGTCGTCGTCATCTGTATCATACACTACCGCATCAATCAATCCATTTGTTGTAATTGATGTCCCATTTTGAAAATCATTTATAGTTCCTTGATATAATGCTACAGCATCTGCTCCATTTTGGAGACCATTACTCCCAAAAACAAGAGAAACATTAGTAACTCCTTCATTTCCTAACACAAAATATCCTTCAGCATTTGTGGTAAAGCCACTTAAATCGAAAGCATTATAAACAGTATCTCCATTTCCGTTGTATAAAACTATTACAAAACCATCTAGCGAAGTATTCCCTTTTCCTCCATCATACAATTCAATAAATTCGGCAACATCGGTTCCTGGAGTATCGGCATCAATTTCGTTTATCAATAGATTAATTTGCTCAGTTGCATTGGTATTTCTAGCTCCTGGAGTTGGAATAGCTGCAACATACGACTCCGTATTTTTTAATCCTCCACTTCCATTTTCATAGCGTTGAAGCGAATGGAAATCTTTATTACCATTAAAATCCTCATTTATTTGTGGCTGATTTTCATTTAATAGTACAAGTAACTCAACATCATCACTATCATTAGTATCATAAACAACAGCGTCTATTAAATTGGTGGTAGTAACTTCAGTTCCGTTAGGAAAATCGTTAGAATCTGCTTGATATAATGCTACAGCATCTGCTCCATTTTGGAGACCGTTACTCCCAAAAACAAGAGAAACGTTTGGCACCCCATCATTTCCTAATACAAAATATCCATTAGCATCGGTTGTATAACCATCCAAACTATAGGCTTGATAACTCAAATTATTAGAACCATTATAAAACACAAGTGTAAGTCCATCCAAAGAAGAATTTCCAACACCTCCATCATACAATTCAACAAATTCAGCAATATCTGTTCCTTCAGTATCTGCATCAATTTCATTAATTAGCACCACTGCATCTGTTCCGCTTCCATCTCCTTCATAGATTTTATTAACAGTATTTGGCGTATTCAAAGCATCTCCTTCTTCAGCAGTAATATCAGGAAAATCGGATAATCCTGCTCCATTAAAATTATTTCGAACCCAGTTGGATGTAGAATTGATAACATTGTCATTAGGAATTCTAGAAGCGCCTCCTACGGTAAAAGTAGCCCCATCAAAAGTAGGTGCTAGAACAACATCAGCATAGGTTAAATCTCCAGCATCTCCATCTAAAACTGCAATACCATCTACTATTTTTTCCCAAGGTGTATTATCTAAAGTTCCATCAGCATTCGTATCTACTACCTCCCCTATGCTTCCAGTAAAGTTTTCAACCAAAAGCAAACTTACCGTACCATTTTCAAACTCATTAGCTAAAAAAGCTGTAGTATAGAACCCATCGGCATTCGTACTTCCTAATTGGTAGACACCGTCTATAGTGCCTGCGGAAGAAACATCTCCTTCAATTTCTAGAATCCAATAAGATGATAAATCGGCACCTGACTTACCAAAAACCTCTACAAATTCGTTTGTATCACCCCCAATATGGTTAAAAACAAACTCATTAATTACAGGAGTAATTTCTATTGATCCGAAAGTCTGATTGGCATTTATACCTCCAAAAGTTGAAGGGTTTTGTACTTCCCAAGAAAATTCTGAATAGTCTGTTCCTTGCCCTACAAGTGCTAATGAAACACCTTCTGGAGTTGTACTACTTTCCGCTACACCAATATCTTCACTTAGCATTCCATCGGCAGGACCTCCTACTGCAGTAAAAGTTCCCTCATAACTTAAAAACTGTACTACAGAATTACTCCCATCAATTAGGGCAATTCCATCAGGACTTCCATTTTGTAAACCATTTGACGGCAATGCAATATGAGCCACCCCATATCCATTACTTAAATTGGCAACTACAGTATTGATATTTAATGTGTTATACGCTGTGCCATTTGAGCCGTTATACAAAACCAAACTATAGAGAGAAAGGTCGGTTCCAGCTGGCGCAGCAATTTCGATGCTTTCGCCTACATCTGTTCCTGCATTATCGTAATGAATTTCATTAATAAATACACTTTGTGAAAAGCTATATATTGATAAAAATGCAGTAAATAAAGAAAGTAAAAATCTTTTCATATATTATTTTTAATAGGTTGATTACTACAAAAATAACATTATTTAATTTTTAGATGCTGAATATCAATATTATGTAATTGTTAGCTAAAACTAAACAAATAGGAAATATTCGAAAAAAGTGATTTTCTTACCCTTAAAAATCGAACTTTAACTGTACAGAAACTTCCTTTTGAATTGGCGTCTCTTTTTTCTTTTTTTCTGTGTTTAAATTAGCCAACGAAATTCCTAGAAGACGGACGGAGTTTTCTAATTTCTCTTGATATAATAATTCTTTTGCTGTTTCTAGAATAAGGCTTTTATCAGCAATAAAATAATCAAGGGTTTTGCTTCGTGTTTGCAGCTTGAAGTCGCTATACTTAATTTTTAAAGTAATTGTTTTCCCAGCTATCTTACTCTTTTTTAATCGGCGTTCCAATTCGTTTGCAATACTTTCTAAGCGTTCCAACATAAACACTTCGCTACTTAGATTCTCACTAAAAGTACGTTCTGCACCAACCGATTTCGGAATTCTATTTGGTTTGACTTCACTTAAATGAATTCCACGAACGACATTATAATAAAAAGCACCGCTTTTTCCGAAATTCTCGGTTAAAAACTCAACTGATTTTTCTTTTAAATCCTTTCCTGTAAAAATTCCAAGGGAATACATTTTCTGGGTGGTTACTTTTCCTACTCCATAAAATTTACGAATCTCTAAATCCTCCAAGAAAGGAATTACCTCATCGGGTTCTACTGTTTTTTGTCCGTTTGGTTTATTATAGTCGCTCGCAATTTTAGCTACAAATTTATTAATTGATATTCCTGCTGAAGCTGTTAATCCCACCTCCTCAAAAATACGATCTCGAATTTCTTTAGCTATATTACTAGCCGATGGATTCCCTTTTTTGTTTTCGGTAACGTCTAAATAAGCTTCGTCCAAAGAAAGAGGTTCAACTAAATCGGTATACTCTAAAAAAATAGTTCTAATTTTAGTTGAAATCTCTTTATAGCGGTCAAAGCGGGGACGAACAAAAATAAGTTCTGGACAATTTTTCTTGGCTTGATAGCCACTCATTGCACTTCGAACTCCAAATTTACGTGCCTCATAACTAGCTGCCGATACCACTCCACGCTTTTCATTACCTCCTACTGCCAATGGTTTTCCTTTTAATTCTGGATTATCCATTTGCTCAACAGATGCATAAAATGCATCCATATCCACATGGATTATCTTTCGTAAAAGGACTGAATTTTGCATATGCAAATTTAAACTAAACAACTTTAGAGCGAACCAGGAATTATTAAAATTAAAAGAATTTCAATCAATATCATTTTAAGAAATTGCATAAAACGATAACATCCCCCCGCTAGCGCGAGCATCATGCTCGTGCCGATTATGAGTAAGAAGCAAAAACAACCAAACAAACACCCCTATAATCCCCTCAAGGGGATATTGAATACGAAGCCCGAATCAATTCCCCCTTAGAAGGGAGCTAGGGGGATGTAAAAATGCACACTTATAACTAAATTTCTCTAAGCAAAGGGGAGATTTAAGACTACTCCACTTATTCGCAATTGCACCGCTTTGTATAACGATAGTAATAAAATAGAAACCATACAAAACATGAACACTCTAGATGAAGGAGAATTCCCACTCGAATGGATTTGTACGACAACAGGAGGATATTAAAATCTTACTTAATAAGCAAAAAAATCTTCGCTCTTAAATTCCCAAAAAATAATACCTAACTTTATAAAACTGAAAAGTTATTAGATTATGGCTACAGAAAAAATAGCAATTATACTTGGTGCAACTGGTCTTACTGGCTCTCTATTATTAAAAAAACTCATAAAAGACGATCGTTATAAAACCATAAAACTATTTTCTAGGAGCGCTACAACTATTTCCGACCCAAAAATTGAGGAACACATTGTAGATTTATTAAATCTTGAGCTTTCCAATACAGATTTTACTGCAGATGAGGTGTATTGCTGTATTGGAACTACCAAATCAAAAACTCCCAACAAAAGCACTTATAAAGCTATTGATTACGGAATTCCCATGGCAGCCGCCACGTTAAGCAAAGCTAATAACATTAACACTTTTATAGTTATTTCTGCCTTAGGCGCCAATCCAAAAAGCAAATTATTTTACAACCGTATAAAAGGTAAAATGGAAAAAGATGTTTTAAAAATAAATATTCCCAACACTTATATTTTACAGCCCTCTTTAATTAGTGGAAAACGAGAAGAAAAAAGAGCAGGAGAATGGTTTTTTAAACAACTCATGAAAGCTTTAAACTACATTATGGTGGGACCATTAAAAAAATATCAATCGGTTGCTCCAGAAAAAATAGCTACAACTATGGTATATTTGGCGAATAATAACTTCCCTTCTGGGAGAATTAAAAATGATAAAATCAAACAAATTGCAGAAACAAATGATAGAGATTGAGCGTAAGTTTTTGGTAGTTTCTGATGATTTCAAAAAAGCAGCTTCAAAAAGAGAACATATTGTTCAAGGTTTTTTAAATAAAGATCCAGAACGAACCGTGAGAATTCGAATTAAAGGAGAAAAGGGATTTATTACTGTAAAAGGAATTTCAAACGCATCTGGAACTAGTAGGTTTGAATGGGAAAAAGAAATATCTGTTTCGGAAGCGAAATCGTTATTAAACATTTGTGAAAAAGGTGTTATCGACAAATACCGATATGAAATATTAATAGGTAAACACACTTTTGAAGTTGATGAATTCTTAGGAGATAATAAAGGTTTGATTGTTGCTGAAGTTGAATTAGCATCAGAAAAAGAAGGTTTTGAAAAACCTTATTGGCTTGGAAAAGAGGTTACTGGAAATGTTGCTTATTACAACTCACAACTCAGTGAAAATCCGTTTAAAAATTGGTAGAATTAAAATAGAAATCCATCCTAGGTGGGCTGCAAAAGGCTTTCCGCTACGATGATTTTTTAAAGTAACGTTTATAGACAAACTCAATTATAAAACAGATTATTACAATCCCCAATGAAATACTTATTCCTAGGGGATTGGAGCTATATTGCTGAATTATAAGTGCTAGTGAAGCAATAACACATAATAGAAACCCAATAAAAGGGATTGCTTTTTTGGCTTTTACTTTGGTAGCTTTTTTATAGCCCACAAAATTTACGGTAGCAAAAATAAGTAGAAAACCAACACTGCCAGCGGTAGAAATACTTTCCAATTCTAGTAAATTAACTAGAACAAGTGTTAAGATAGCTGTAATTAACAATCCAATAGGTTGATTCCAAAAAGTACTTGTTAATTCGTGTGGCAATTCATCATCTTCTGCAATTTCATAACTTACCCTACTTCCTCCATAAAGGGTAGCATTAATAGCAGAAAAAGTAGAAATAAGTGCCGCAACAGTAATAATTGTAAACCCTACCTGACCTAACATCGGTTTTGCCGCTTCGGCAAGCACATAATCTTCTGCCTCTGCAATCTTAGAAAAGGGTAAAGAACCAACAGTTACTATTGCTATAACAATGTATAAGAAAATAACAAAAAGTACAGCATAAAAATAGGCTTTCGGTACGTTTTTCTCTGGATTTTCTAGATCTGAAACTGAATTTGCTATCAACTCAAAACCTTCATAGGCAACAAAAATAACCATCCCGCCAGTAAGTAATTGAATAGGAGCTTCCCAATTTGAAAATGCTAATTGCTCTAAATTAGAACTATCTTTCAATCCATATAAACCTATTATTACAAAACCTATAAGAATGATTAATTTAATAACTACAGCATAATCCTCTATTTTACCTACAATTTTTATGCTGTAATAATTAATAGCAGTTGCAAAAATTACAATGGCACTAGAATAAATATGAGTATCTGTAGCATTATTAGTTGTAATCTCCCATAAATTTGGAGCGTAGGAGCCAAATGCAGAAGCGTACAAAGCCAACATAATAATATAACTTATCCAAAGCAGGTTGTTAATCCCTCCGCTAAAAATAGACTTTCCAAAACCTACGTTTATAAACTTAACAGTTCCACCACGATCTGGATATGCCAATGATAATTTTACGTAACTATAAGAGGTTACCAATGCAATAATACCAGCTATTAAAAAAGCAATAGGGGTTCCGCCTTTTGCTAAAGAAACTGCCAACCCAAGTACGGCGAAAATTCCTCCACCTACCATCCCGCCAATTCCTATAGAAACTGCTTCTTTTAACCCTATTTTATTACCCATAAATACAGTTCCTTATGATAAAACTTTTTTAATATCTCGCCACGTAATCAGTTTTACCTCTTTTTCTTTTAACAACTTCTGAGTGCTTTCATCAGTAAAAAAATCAAAATCTACTTGTCGCCATTCAGCACCAAAATTTGGATGATCGATAGCAACTCCTTGCATTTCTTCGTTATTAAAAGCAGGGTGAATTAAAATAATATTTATTCCATTTTGCAAACTTTCAATAGCATGTTTATAATAAGCATCAAGACCAGCACCATCAAACCATTTCCACTCACCTGTAAAAACACTTTCAATAGTAAAATCTGTATCCAAAATATATTTTTCAGTTTCCATATTAAAATCGCCCAACAACTGTTTGCTCAGAAAAACAGCTAGGTTATATTCTTTCCCTAACTCCCTGTATACATTTATAATTTCCTTGGTTAAGCCTAAACAAAACATGTGAGAATCCAAGTGTGTTGGTTTTACCCCCCAAGCAATAGCCAATTCTATTTGAGCTTTTAATTCTTTTTTTACTTCAGAAGGATTTACATTTTGTTTTACCATGGCACGCTTCGGATAAAAATGCCCATTTTTATCCACTAAACTAGGTACTTCTGCTGCTGAAAGCACAGGACCAAACTTATAATTCTTCCATTCGCAAGTCAATGTTAAATGAATTCCATAATCAAACTGCGGATTTTCTTTGGCATAAACTGCCATTTCATATGCCCATGAGCAAGGCATCATAATACTTGTAGAATTAACAATCCCTTTCTCTAATGCTTTTTTAGTTGCTTCGTTTTCTGCAAAACACAAACCAGCATCGTCCGCATGAATTATTAAAAGTTTATCGGTTGGTAAGTAGCCTAATTTTTCAACTATCTCTTTCATCAGAAATTACCCTAAAAAATTATCCATTTCTTTATAAGCTTCAATTACTGCAAGCTCTCCTTCTTTACCCGCTTTTGAGTTTCCATGTTCCATCCCTAAAACACCCTCAAATCCTTTCTCTTGAATATATTTAAAAATATTTTTGTAGTTAATTTCTCCAGTGGTAGGCTCATTCCTTCCTGGGTTATCACCCATTTGGAAATAAGCAATTTCATCCCAAGAAGCTTCTATATTCGGAATCAAATTCCCTTCAGTTATTTGCTGATGATACACATCAAAAAGAATCTTACACGAAGGCGAATCAACGGCTTTACAAATTTCATATGCCTGAGCAGATTTTTTTAAGAATAACCCAGGATGATTCATATAATTTAGTGGCTCTAATACCATTGTTATACCATGAGGCTCTAAAATTGCCGATGCTTGCTTAAGCGATTCCACAACATTAGCAGTTTGATAGCCATGTTCTAATCTTAAGTCTACATACCCAGGAACTACTGTAACCCATTTGGCATTTACACGCTTAGCAACTGCCACAGAATCTTGGATATACTTTAAAAATTCTTTGCGCAGGTTTTCGTCTCCATTTGTAAGGTTTGGTTCACTCCAATAAATTTCATGAGCTACAAAAACACCCATGGTTATTCCTCTTTTCTCCATAGTTTTAGCCATGGCTTCTTGCTCGGCAATGGGACGGGTACGCATATTATTATCTTCAAAGGCTGTAAAGCCTTGATCTGCCATAAAATTTAATTGGTCGATAACATCCTCTCCAGCATGATTTTTAAACATTCCAATATGTGGAGCATACTTTAAATTAAATTGATGTGGTGGTGTTTGTATAGACTTAGAAAAAGCAAAGGCTCCAGTAGTAAATACTGAAGCCCCAACACTTGTTGCTATTGTATTATGAAGAAATTTTCTTCTGTGCATTAGTTCTGGTTTTTATAATGAAAGTTAAATATACAAAAAACCAAAAACTGCAAATGAATTTTATCCTCTTGTTATTTCTAATATTTCAAATTGTAAAGTTCCATTTGGCACTTTAACCTCTGCTATTTCTCCAACAGACTTCCCTAAAAGACCTTTTCCGATAGGAGAATTTACAGATATTTTTCCTGTTTTTAGATCGGCTTCACTTTCTGCTACCAATTTATAGGTCATTTCCATCCCATTGGCATGGTTTTTTATTTTAACATTAGAAAGTGCTAAAACTTTTGATGTATCCAATTGAGATTCATCAATAACACGGGCATTTGCCAATGTTGCTTCCATTTTAGAAATCCGCATTTCCAATAACCCTTGCGCCTCTTTTGCCGCATCATATTCTGCATTTTCAGATAAATCTCCTTTATCTCTTGCTTCTGCTATTGCTTGTGATGCCTTTGGGCGCTCAATACTTTTTAGTTGCTCTAATTCTGCTCTTAATTTTTTTATTCCCTCTTCTGTGTAATAAGATACGTTACTCATGACTTCATCTTTTATAAATACAAAAAATCCCCTTTTCCAAAGAGGATTTAAACAAATATACAAAATTTTAGTCAACGCAAACGACGAAAATTATTGTAGAAAATATCATATACTATCAAATAATATATTGATTCGTTTTACGTTCAATATTTTTCAGATTGAATTTATTGTAACTTGCGCACTTTATAACATTTATTAATGAGACATCTTTTTTACATTTTATCAATTCTATTTATTGTTACTGCATGTAGCAGTGACGATTCTTCCTTTGATAATCCAAATTTAATAGAACCTGGTTTTAGCTATAACATAAACTTAAACCTTCCTCAATACGCTAATTTAGCAACTCCTGGAACAGCGGTTTATGTAAACAATTCTAATGTTGGAATTAGAGGAATTTTTGTTATTAATCTTTTCGGAAGTTATAGAGCTTGGGAAGCTAGTTGCCCAAATCATCCACCAAACAATTGTTCTACAATGACGCTGAGTGGGGTAACTTGTAAATGTAGTTGTGAAGATTATGAATATGAACTAGCTGGGGGAAGCCTTGTTTCTGAATTTTCTGGTGAAGGTAAAGCATACCCACTACAAGAATATAGTGTTTCAGCAGAAGGTAGCAACGTTCGGATATATAATTAATTATTATGGCACAAAAAAGACTTCTAGTTGATATGGATGGGGTGTTAGCCGATACCTATCAGCAGTTTTTCCGATTAGAATCTAATATTACAGGTAAAAAAATAGAAAGAGAAGATGTAATTGGAGTTTCTGAAGCAGATGCTTTTCCAAATTATCTCAGCTATATCCATAAGGCTGGTTTCTTTCGGGATGCTCCTGTAATTGAAAACGCTATTGAAGTAATGAAAAAGCTTAATAACGTATATGATATTTTTATTGTCTCATCGGCAATGGAATTTCCAAATAGCTTGCGCGAAAAATACGATTGGCTACAAGAACATTTCCCTTTTTTACACTGGAAGCAAATAATTCTTTGCGGATCTAAAATTCCTGTTCAAGGGGATATTTTAATTGACGACCATTTCAAAAACCTCGATTACTTTAAAAAAACAACTCTTTTATATACTCAACCCCATAATATGGGTCGCGATAAAGGACATCAACGAGTTAACAACTGGAAAGAAATTGAAAGCATTTTATTGTAACTAAAGGTTGTCTATACTGATTTTGAGAGTGGAAATTGCATTCTTGTACACCTATAGAAGCATCTATATAAACTTCTAAAAGCTCGGTTATAGACTACAAATAGTTTTTTGGTTTTAGTCTTTGGGGGATTAAAAGCTTTCTCGCTATTTCTGCTCGTTAAAATCCCAATCTTTCAATCTATCTAAATACAAATACGATTCTACAAACAATCGTTGTTCTTTGCTAGTCATTTTTTCTAAAAGCTCTAAAGAAGAAATATAACTAGCTAAATTTCCGTTAGAAGAGTAGAATTTTCCATCGGTTACAAAGCTAACCTCAGCATCGTTTTGCACTAATAAATCTGGATAATCCTTTTGCAGTTGTTCTCCCCCACCAATCCACGTAACAATTTTCTTTCCACTGGCAATTCCAGATTTACCAATAAGTTGTGCCCCACCACAATTACTAACCGTATATGTGGTTTCTTTATTTTTTTCAATAATAAAATTCACCAATTTTTCATTCCTAACGGCAGTCCACATATCATAAGCACTTGGCACAAATAAAACGTCGAGTTTTGGTGCGGTATCAAATGTAAAATCTGGAACTACAACTAGCCCTTCTTCGGTTTCTACCGGATCCAACGTTTCTGCAATGGTAATTACGTTAAATAATGTGTCTCCTGCTTCGGTATGCTTAGAAAACACATCCATAGGAGCTGTTACTTCGGTCATTAAAACACGGTCGTACATTAAAAGTCCGATGGTAGGAAGACTTTCATCAATTTCTTTTGTGCTCTTTTGTGTACTCTCTATTTCTACTGTTTCTGTAACTTTTTTAGCATCCTCTTTTGAGTTTTTTACAGTACAACTCGCAAAAACAAATAGCGCTAAAACTAAAACTTTAATAATGGTTTTCATCTGTTAATATTTATTTTTTATTTATCTGATAAAATTCACAAATCAACATCTTGGTTAGATTCCAAAATTAGTATAGCGAATTTAATGTGTTTATTTTTATTATTTTAATGTATTAATGTCCGAGTAAAAATACAAGACCGCCTCCCTATTAGGAAAAAGAACAAAGACTATATTTTAATCCCCTAAAATCTTTAATTTATAGAGAATCCTTTTTAAAATCTCGCTTTCCTTTTCTAGTTTTAAATCCTCATAGAATATTAAAAAGGTTTATGCGTACTTACCGCAATTCTATTCCAAGCGTTAATTGTTGTAATAGCCATTATAATTTGTGCTAAATAATTTTCATCAAAAAAATCAAGTGCTTTATTATAAGTTTCAGATGTTAATCCCTGTTTATGGATTAATGTAACCTCTTCGGTAAGCTGTAACACTACTTTTTCTTCCTCAGAAAATAAATCGGTTTCTCGCCATGCACTGATCAAAAAAATACGTTGCTGTGTTTCGCCGTTTTTTAAAGCATCTTTGGTATGCATATCAATACAAAAAGCACAACCATTAATTTGAGAAGCACGGATTTTAACAAGTTCTTTATGCGTATTACTAAGCTTACTTGCTGCCAAATATTTTTCTAATGCGTACATGGCTTTATAAGCTTCAGGCTCTAAAACATCTATTTGAATTCTCTTTTCCATGAGTAATTGTTTTAATTATCCTCAAAAATAGAATCTATAAATCTCAAAAAAATTAATCTAGTTTAAGAAAATCATTTGGCTCGAATTTTACTGAGGTATTCTGGAGTTAATCCTAAAAAAGTAGCAATTAAATATTGAGGAACACGATTTACAAATTCAGGAAATTCTTCTCGAAACCTAAAGAAAATCTCTTCTTTTGAATAGCTAAAAATATATTGCATTCTTTTTAAAGCAGCCCCGTATGCAATTTGATAAATGCTTCTAAAATATATTTCCAGCTTCGGAAAACGTGCTAATAACGCTCTTTCTTTATCAGATTTAATAACTAATATTTCTGAATTTTCTACAGCTTGAATATTAAAATCTGTTACCTTTTGATGATAAAGCGCTTGTGCATCTGTGAGCCACCAGTTTTCAATAGCAAATTGAACGGTTCGGTCTATTCCTCTTTCATCAGTAAAAAACATATGAAGACAACCACTTAAAACAAAATAGTTTGTATCGCAGTGATTTCCTGCTAACATAACACACTCTTTTTTATCCAAACTCAATACCTCAAAATACGTACTAATCTCTTGAAATTCTTGGTCTGTTACCGATACAAATTTGTTTAAATGCTGAAAAAAATGATTCATCTTAGAGGTACTTTTTATGAGATCATTCAAAGTTAAGGTAATTATGAGCATCAAAAAAGAGGCTGTCTAAAAAGTAATTAAACTCTAAATGTTATCCGGAGCTTGCCGAAGGATTTTTTAAGTGTTAATTGTTTAAAACTTCGACAAGCTCAGTTTGACAAGCTCAGTTTGACAACTATGAATTACTTTTTGACAGCCTACTATTAATTATTTCCTTGTAATAAAAACCCTCTATGAGGATTAAAAAGTAATTGTAGCACCAACTAGAAAGTTAATTCCAGCTTGCGGATAATACCCAGCTCCATCAAAAGTAGTGGTAGAACCATCGTCATTACCAACATCATACGTATAATAATATCCATTAGAGATGTATTTAGCATCAAAAATATTGTTTACCAAGCCACTTAATACAATGGATTTAAAAAAACTTTCCGTCTCTATGGTGTATTGCACATTAAAATCGTTTACAAAATAACTATCCAATTTTGAACTTTCGGCATCGGTATTCCCTAAATATTGCTCAGAAACATATTTAGAAAGGAAAGACAATTGTAAATTTCTAATGGGTAAATAAGTAAAGTTATTTCCTGCAACAAAATTAGGAGAATACGATATATTGGTATGTCCTAAATCTTGCACTTCTCCATCTATTTGAGAATAAAAATCTAGATTCTTATTAGTACTTAATGCTAAATTAGGTTTAAGCAAAAACTTATCAGCAAAGAAAAAAGTAGCATCTACTTCAAGTCCTAATCGGTAGCTATCGCCCACATTTTTACGTAATGGCGCTCCAACATCGTTTAACTCCCCTGTTAACACCAACTGGTTTTTATAACGCATATAGTACGTATTTGCGTTTACTTTAATTGTTGGCGAAGCATAGCGCCATCCTAATTCAAAATCGTTTAAAGTTTCTGGCTCTGGACTTCCACTTTCGTAATCGTTACGATTAGGCTCTCTATTAGCACGGGCATAAGAAAAATATAAATTATTGGCTTCATTAAGACTGTACGTAAGTCCTGCTTTCGGATTAAAAAAGTCAAATTCATCGTCTACCAAACCTGTATCATCTCCATTAGCTTGGTAAGTTACACGGCGGTATTGCAAATCTCCATAAAGACTTAAATTATCAGTCAATTTATAATTTAACTTTGCAAAACTATTAAAGTCGGTTTTTGTTGAGTTATCATCATAATAGCGATCTCTAATTTCACTATCGCCAGCATAACGTGCCCAAATAATTTCCCCGAAATGGTCGCCTTCATATTTATTCCAAGCGCCACCAGCTATAAATTCCATCGTTTCATTTTCGTAAGTTACAGAAAAGGTAGTCCCATAAAAATGATTACTAAGCCATCTACGGCGAATTAAATCTGTAGTATTTACCAAATCCCCATCTATGGTAACTGGCTCAAATCCGTAGGTTGCAAAATCATCATCTTGGCGGTATTGCTCAAAAAATCCGCGTCCACGGGTGTAGTGAATCGCTAAATTTGTATTCCAATTTGCAGAAACTTGTTCATTCCAATGCAATTGAAAATGGTCTTGTTTATAATCGTCTACTTCATTATCATAATAATCCACCACATTTTCATCTTCATCATAAATAGCTCCAGCACTATTAAAAGTCCTTCCATATTGCTCTATTTGCCAGTCTTCAACTCCGTTCCACGACTGGTACGTAATTTCATGTCCGCCAAAAACGAGCGCTTTAATCAAGGTATTATCGTCCACATAAGCCCCTTGTAAAAAGTATGATTCCAAATCGGAGGCAGCTCTATCTATATATCCATCAGATTTTATTCGAGACAAACGCCCAGAAACTTCTATATGGTTATTAACCAGGCCACTGCTAAATTTTATATTTGCTTTTCGGGTATCAAAACTCCCAACAGAACCAGAAATCTCGGCATAAGGATCTTTATTTACAGCATCCGTTAATAAATTTAAACTCGCTCCAAAAGCTCCAGCACCATTAGTAGAAGTTCCAACTCCACGTTGCAATTGTAAATTCTCAACAGAAGATGCAAAATCGGGCATATTCACCCAAAAACTACCATGAGATTCCGAATCGTTATATGGGATTCCATTGATGGTTACATTGACACGGGTAGCATCACTCCCACGCACCCGAATTCCAGTATATCCAACACCAGCTCCAGCATCGGAAGTGGTTACCACCGACGGTAAATACCCCATTAAAACAGGGATATCTTGTCCTAAATTTCTAGGTGCAATATCTTCCGCAGAAAGATTTGAAAAAGTTACTGGAGTATCACTAGTTACCCTAATTGCAGAAACCAAAACCTCATCCAACATAACATCGTCTTCAGAAATTTGCACATTAAGTACCATATCTTCTGTAACATTAATTGTTTTTGTAATTGGATTTTGCGCTGAAAATGTAAAAACTAAAACTTGCTTTCCTTGTGGAACAGCTAATTCATAATATCCATCTGCATCCGTCTGCGTACCATTATTGGTATTTTCTAAAATTACCGTAGCTCCAGGAACACCAACATTTTCTTGATCGGTAAAGGTTCCTGATACTTTAAATTCTTGGGCAGAACTCAATTCGACTCCTAGAAATAAAAGACTTAAAAATGTGAATAAAAACTTCATTCGTAATTGTTTTACGAATAAAAGGGGTTATTATTCTTTAGTTTGATTAAAATTAATTTGTTGCCTACAAAGCTTCGGGAAAATATTTCTTCCCAACTCCACTCAAAAAGACAGTTGTTTATTAACTCCTTTTCGAATTTATATTTAAAACCGCTTTTAAACTCGGCCATCCCTAAACAGCATTACCTGTTCTAGGTTCCATGGGTATAATCTCAGCCTTTTTTTAGTTGAAAAATATAAAATTTAACCCCTAAAAAGCACCCCTTATGAGATGCCGCAAAATTACAAAACGAATGCTGGTTTCGGAAAATATTTTGACAAAAATTTCACATCGGTTTGACGTCCTTTATTTATCTTTAAAAAATGGAAAATTCGAAGAGCAGAATCCCTTTAAAAGTATTGCTGAGCTATTTAGCTTTGGTTTCTCTAGTTGTAATTGTTGGCTGGTTGGTATATCAAGAGATAAGTTCTTTTACCCAAGCGCAAAAAGATGAAACTATTGAGAAAAATAAGATCCTTCGTATAGGTAAACTCCTTACTCTTATGTACGAAAGTGAAAGCTTTGCGCGTTCGGCTATTCAATCAAATTCTCAACAACCTTATGTAAGTTTTCTTCGGAAGAATGACTCTATTTCCATACAAATAGATTCCTTAAAACAAATTATAAATCAGCCATATCAATCCAAATTACTAGATAGTGTTAATTTTTTACTTCAGCAGAAAATAAAGAACATCAACGAACTTAGAGAGCTTAGGATTAACGACACCTCTGAAAAAACAATTGAAAGTGCTATTGAAAAACTTTCAAATATAGAAGATCAACTAGGGCGACTTTCCTTAAAAGATTTTGTAGCAAACCCCGATAGTTTAGATCTTGAAACAAAGAAAAAGTTATTAGAATTTATTGCTATTAATAATAGGTATATTCCTAGAGACTCCAGTAATTCTGTTGATGAACGAACCCTAGATTCTATTGTTACTGCTTCTAGAGAAATGCTTCAAAATGTAAAAGAAAAAGCCTCAACACAAAAGCTTTCTTTGGCAATTAAAGAGCGTCAATTACTAAGAAACGACCTCACTACTTCTCAACAATTACGTCAAATACTAACGGCTTTTGAAAACGAATTTGTAAATAATGCCCGTATATTAAATGTTGAAAGAGAGCGTGTACTTCAGCGAAGCATTAAGGTTATTACAATTGCAGCCATTATTGGTGCGATTTTAGTGATTGTTTTTTCAATTATTATTTTAAGAGATTCCTGGCGAAGTCAGCAATACAAAAGGCAAATTGAAGATTCTAATGAGCATAATAAACTTTTAGTAAAAAGCAGGGAACAGCTTATTTCTATGGTTAGTCACGACTTAAGAACTCCTTTAAGTACAATTTTGGGGTATACCGAACTTCTTAAAGATGCCAATTTGAACGAAAAAGAATCTCATTATACCGACCGTATAAAAAATGCTTCTAGCTATGTTACACAATTGGTTGATGATTTACTAGATTTTACAAAACTAGAAGCTGGAAAAATTAATATTGAACACGTAGCTTTTAATCTGAATACCCTAATTACGGAAACTGCAGAAGGTGTACAATCTATCTATAGTGCAAAAAATATAAATCTGATAATTGACATCGACAAATCAATAAATAAACATTTAATAGGAGATCCCTTCCGAGTAAAACAAATTTTATCAAACCTCATAGGGAATGCCTATAAATTTACAGAAGAAGGGAGTATAACCGTTAAAGTAAGATTAAAAACTACAAGCGAAAATGAACAGTTAATTTCTATTTCTGTTATTGATACTGGGATAGGAATTAAAAAAGAAAAGCAACATATTATTTTTGAAGAGTTTACACAAGCCGACGGTAACACCGAAAAAAAATATGGAGGAAGCGGACTAGGGTTAACTATTTCTAGAAAGCTTGCTTCGTTATTGGGCGGAAGTTTATATTTAGAAAGTAAAGAAGGAAAAGGTAGTACTTTTTCATTTGTTTTTCCTGCAAAATTTAGCAGTAAAGATGTGATTATAAAAAATGTTGAAAATCCCGATTTTACTATTCTCAATAAAAAATACACTGCTATTGTTATAGATGATGATGAAACGCTCCTGAAACTAAATAAAGAAATCCTAGAAAAAAATAATTTTAAAGTATTTGCTTTTGATAGTGGTAAAAAAGCGCTTGATAAGATTAAAAGTATTGAATATGATTTTATTGTAACCGATATTCAATTACCATCTTTTAACGGATTTTATTTTGCTGAAACCTTACGTTCTGATAAACAATACGGATATAACAACCAACCAATTATTGCTGTTACAGGAAGAAAAGATCTCAATAAAAAAAGTTATCTAGAAGCTGGATTTGCCGAATTTTTATTCAAGCCTTATGAGCCAAAATCTTTACTACACAAAATTTCTAAAGTTTTAGATAACACGCAAGAAACTACTGAAAATGAAGAAGAAACGGAGACAACTATCAAAAAAAATACCCTTTTTGATCTTTCCTCTTTAAGTTCTTTTTTGAGTGATGACGAAGCCATGTTAGACATCTTAGAGGTATTTAAAGAGAATACTTCTAAAGACCTAAAAGATTTAAAAACGTATATAGCGAAAGAAAATTTAGAGGAAATCCGAAAAATAGCTCACAAAATGCAAACTATGTTTAAGCAAATAGATGCACAAACAGTAGTGCCTATCCTTAATTTTTTAGAGCATTTCAAAGATGAAGAGAAAAAGCAATTACCCTCTAATTACAAAGCTTTAAAAAAGAATATAAAACTAACTTTTTCGGCTATCGATAAGCATCTTAAAAACAATAAATAATTATCTTTCTTAGAAACTATGCTTCTATTTCGTATTCTTTAATTTTATTATAAAGTGTTTTACGAGTAATATTAAGTAATCTTGCGGCTTTAGATTTATTATTTCCTACTTCATTTAACGCATTTATAATTAAGTCGCGCTCATTATCTTTTGTAGAAAAAGATTTTATATGCTGATTTTCTTTTGGTGGATTTGTAAGTTCCATTGGCAAAACCGATTTTTCAATCAAATCTCCTTGCGTAAGTAATGCCGATCTTTTTATTACATTGGACATTTCTCGTAAATTTCCTGGCCATTTATATTGCTGAAAAATTGTAATCACTTCATCAGAAAATCCTAATACATTTTTATTAAGCTGCTCATTTGCCATATTCAAAAAATGGTCTGCAAAAATGAGCAAATCTTCTTTTCGCTCGTATAAATTAGGTACTTTAATGGTAAATTCGTTCAATCGGTGATAAAGATCTTCTCTAAATTGTCCTTTTTCAACAGCTTGTAATAAATCTTCATTAGTAGCTGTAATTAATCTAATATCAACCTCAATCTCTTGATTACTTCCTATCGGTTTGATTTTTCGCTCTTGAAGAGCTCTTAATAACTGAATTTGATTTTCATAAGATAAATTCCCCACTTCATCTAAAAAAATAGTTCCTCCATTTGCAGCCTCAAAATGTCCAATCTTATTGTTTACAGCACCAGTAAAAGAGCCTTTTACATGACCAAAAAATTCGCTTGCCGCAATTTCCTTTGGAATAGCTCCGCAATCTACCGCAATAAAGCTAAAATCTTTTCGACTACTATTGTCGTGAATTCTTTTTGCTACCACTTCTTTCCCCGTTCCACTATCTCCCATAATTAAAACAGACATATCGGTAGGAGCCACTAGTTTTATATACTCATTAAGTTTTGTTGAGGCACTACTAATTCCTGTAACTGCTTTTTTAGGAAAAGCCTCTTTCTTTTTTTCAGTCTTTGCTTGTGGAGCAGCTGCAGCTTCAGTAGATTTTTGTTTTTGCTGATTATCTCCTTTTAAAGCATTTTGAATTACAATAAGTACTTCATCTTGATTAAAAGGTTTTGAAATATAATCAAAAGCGCCCTTTTTCATAGCTTTTACAGCGGTAGAAACCTCTGCATATCCAGTCATTAAAATAACAGGAGTTTCAGGATGTTTTTCTTTAACTTTTGTCAAAATAGAAATTCCATCATCGTCTGGCAATCTCAAATCGGTAAATACCAAATCGTATTTAGTATTGGAAAGTTTTTTTTGCGCTTCTTCCGACGAATAACTAGCTTCTACTGAAAAACCGTTTTTCTTTAAAAAACGTTCCAGTATCGCCGAAAAAGTAACATCATCTTCTATCAATAGGATATTTGGCATTCTCAAGTGGGTTTCTACAAAAATAGGAAGTAAATAGGTGTAACAATTTAAAAAAATCATAAAAAAAGGATGGCTTTCACCATCCTTAAACAAAATATGACTTTGTTTTACACGCTAAGTGTTGATTTTTGTATTACTATCACTCATTTCTTTAGTAAACTCAAGAGAAATTAGGAGGGATTTAAATTCAAAATGTTCTAATCTCAATTATAGAGTAAACTTGAGTGTATTGTTTGTTCTCAATACTACTAATTATTATTTATTCTGAATCCACTCCCCATCTTTAGTAGCATACAAATTGGTTGTTTTATCTCCTACCAATACTTGAATTTTATATTCATCCGCTTCATTTTTAAAAGCCTTTGAAACTTGAACTCCTGGGAAATCTGTCTCCAATGCATTTGTAATTGCGTCAGGTAATTCTGTAGCGTCTATAGGAGTATAATCATCCTGATCTACATATACTGTTTCTACAAAATCATTATTAGAAATTACTGGAACTGCTGCAAATGTTGTAAAACTTCCTAATGCTATAACTGATGCTAAAATTAACTTTTTCATATCTTCTTTATTTTATATTAAACTTCTTTTAAATACTTACTTTATTAAAAGCCAATTCTATACCAAAAACAAGAACACATACATAACCACTTAACTATCAGTTATTATGGGCTTTTCATAAAAAAATAAATACCCATTATCTGTGAAAATGTGTGTAATATGCACACAATAATGGGTAAGAAGTATACTTTTCTTTAAGAGTATGTATGTTTTATTTTAGGTATAAAATAAGATTCCATCCCTTTAAAAAACTCCATAAAAAAAGACTGCCTTTAAAGACAGTCTTTCTCTCAAATGTAATTAAAATAAACGGAGTTTACTTGCTACTATTTCTGTATCCACTCTCCATTTTCGTTTGCGTAAAGTGTTGTCGTTTCTTCGCCAACAGCTACATCAATTTTATATTCTGAGGCATCATTTTTATATGCTTTAGAAATTGTTGCTCCAGGAAAATCTGCTGCAAGTGCATCTGTAATTGCTTGTGGTACTTCTGCCACATCAATTTCTTGATATTCATCTTGAATCATATAGATTCCGTTTGTATTAGAAACTATTGGTGTTGCTGCAAATGTTGCGAAACTACCTAATGCTAATGCTGCTACTAAAAATACCTTTTTCATGATTATATGTTTTTATGATTAATACTAATTTATTTCTGATTAGTATAGTACCATCTTCGTTCCAAAAAAATGAACTTAGATAAGTTAATATTTAAATAATTGAAAATCAGGTTATTAAATATGATGTTGCGAATGCAAATAAAATATAAAGTGTGTAAACAATGTGTAAGCACCCCGTTTCCTGAGTAAAAAATACACTGTTTTACACAGAAATAATTATAAAAAAAAGTATCAAGATTAAGAATCATCACTGCTTCACTGCAAGGAAAAAGAGTACAGAGTAAATCTAAATTACACTACTATAACTTTATAACATAAAAAAGACTCACCCGAAGGCAAGTCCTTTTCAAACGTAATTAAAATAAACGAAGCTTATGTCATTCTATTTTTGAATCCACTCTCCACTTTCATTAGCGTAAAGAGTTGCTATTTCTTCTCCAACGGCAACTTCTAATTTATACTCAGAGGCTTCATTTTTATATGCTTTCGAGATTTCAGCTCCTGGAAAATCTGCTGCCAGTGCATCTGAAACAGCTTGAGGAACTTCAGCTACTTGTATTTCTTCATATTCATCTTGCGTTGCATAAATCTCTTCTGCTATTCCATCGTGAAAAATTACTGGTGTTGCTGCAAACGATGCAAAACTACCTAGTGCTAATGCTGATGCTAATGCTAACTTTCTCATACTATATATTTTATTTAATTTTTTTCTGATTAATATAAAGCCAATTTTATACCAATTATAATATGTGAAGTCAATAAAGATTTAACTAAATGATAATCAGATGACTAACACGAGATCTGTTCCAAATATGAAAAATATAAGTGAGTAAAAAAGTGTATTTATTTTAAAAAGATGGGTAAAAAAGATACAGTTTTAGTGGTTGGAACAAAAAAATCCAAACTCTAAATGTCTTCCAGCACTTGTTGAAGGATTTTTTGAGAGTTAGTTGTGAAACTTCGACAAGCTCAGTTCTACAAGTTTGACAACTATGAATTACTATTTAGACAGCCACTTTTGGCAGGTACTTATCTGTGTAGTTCCTTTATAAATTTCAATATAAAATCTACTCTTTTACGTACAGCTATTTTTGGTATTTCTACAATATTATAGCCATAACTGCTGTATGTTTCACACATTTTTTCATATGTCAAAACTGCTTCCGTCCATTCTTGCTTTCTCTCAGTATCGGTTTCGTATATTTTCTGCCAAGGAGGAAGTATAAATATATTCTCATTGTATCTCCAATTCTCTGCATAAAGTTCCATTTGTTCATCTATTTCCGATTGGATTAATTTTGCATAACAAATGGTATCCAAAAAACCACGGTCAAAAAAAATGGGGCTCTTATTACTTATGTTTAAAGTCTTATAGACTTGCTCAAAACTATTTATTGAGCGGTTAAACATTACCTCCTTATATAAATTTTTGTCTTTCCAAGGTAAAGCATTTCCATTTCTGGACTGCTCTTCTTTAATTAATTCTCGAGCAATTTCAGGAACTGTACTATACCCTCTATTTTTTAATTCCTCCAATAAAGTAGTTTTTCCTACTCCAGGTCCTCCAGTTATTATATAAAAATTGTTGTTTTCTTTAAACTCAATCATTATAAATTCTCCTCTGTAAATATAATACCGTAAAACAACTACTTACTTATCCTTTACTTGGTGTGCAGGTTTTAATAAATCTACAACGGTTTTTACAGGATTAAAGGTAGTTAACGGAACTTCTACAAATATGGTATTCCAAAATGCCATTCCTCCATTCCAAAGCCCTGGTAATTCTAATGCTTTTAATTCTTTTCCTTCTTTGGTTTTATTGGTTATAAAAGCTTGTTGTTTATTAACATAATCCAAAAGATTATATTTTTCTCCTTTGTAATTTTTAGTGCTACAAACAATATCCACAGGATTAAAATGGGTAGCTGCTTTTAAAATATCTTCCTGAAATTTATTCTTAGAATCTATTTGTGGCGACTCTACAATTTGCAGAGAAATATTCCCATCTTCATCCTTTATCCAAAAGGGTCCTCCCCCAGGTTCTCCTTCATTTTTTACCATTCCACAAATTCGGATTGGTGCATTTAGTTTTTCCTTCAAAAATTCAATTTGATAAACCTCCTTATACTTATCTACATCAGATTTTACATGAACATTTAATTCTGTTCTCAGAAAATCTTTTATTTCGTTTATCATTTTCTCATTTGGAGTAGTTTCATCTAGCAGTTTGGCATATTTATATGCCCTATTCTGAACTTCAATTAACTTTCCAGCAAGTATTTTTTTAAACTGAGCCAACTCATGTTTATATTTATATACCACTACATTATCAATATTTTTAATAAAGATAATATCTGCATCTTGGTCATTTAGATTTTCTATTAAAGCTCCGTGCCCTCCAGGTCTAAATAATATTTCTCCTGTTTCTAAACGAAAAGGCTCGTTTTCCATAGAAACTGCCAATGTATCGGTAGATTCCTTTTGATATGAAAAAGAAGTCTCAAAAGAAACCCCTGTTTTTTCTGTAACACGACTCTCGATTTTATCCATTTCCTCATCAAAGTCATTATTATGTTCTTTTGATATTGTAAAATGAAGTTTGGCTACCCCGTTAGACTCATCGTACAGAGCGGCTTCATACATATGCTCTTCAAAAGCAGTTGCAGGATGCGTTTTATATTTATGAAAAGGAAGTAAGCCTTTAGGACTCGATCCATAATCAAACTCATCTTTATCTAGTAATATTTTAACCACATAATACTTCTGAAAATGGTCTGGAAGATTTAAAAAATCGGGATGCTTTTCAACAAATCTTTTTATAACCTCTTCATAAAACGGAAACTTTTCTATCCCAATAAAAAAGGTTCTAATAATCTCTGCCTTTTCTCTATTTATATATGCATTAATAGTTTCTTGTGCAGGATTATATGTATTTAAGAATTGAAACAACGCCTTAAACATTCTGGTTGCCGCACCAGAAGCTGGAACAAATTTTAATAAATTGAGTTTGTCCTTTTCAGATTCAAAAAGAGCTACATACTTTTCTTTTTCTTTTTCTGAAAATTTATGAATTCCATGATTGATGGTAGCTGCTGCTATTAAATTTACAAATGGAATTCCTTTTTTAAAAATTTCGATCTGCTCAGCTACTTGAGTTTCCTTAATTCCCTTTTGCTTTAATTGCTTCTTATCGGTTTCCGTAAGTGTTGTCATTTTCTTGTATAAGTTTTTCTACATGGTTAATAGCTGTTTTCATACGACTTTCAAAATCGCCTTTTAGCAACACATAGCCTTTATTATAGGTATCGAGGGTGTTTTTAAAATAATCAAACATTTCTTCGCGTTCCTCGGGTTTATCACGAAGATCATCTTTCTCCCATGGAACATCAATATACGTCAAAAAATATAAATTGTATGTATTTTCTACTGCATATTTTTCAAGAATTGGATCACAATTCCCTAAGTAATATGCTTCTGAATACACCTTTGTCTCCAGCAAATCGGTATCACAAAAAAGGATTTTATTCGCTTGCTTTGTGAGCTTATTTTCTAAGTGAATTTGTCCTTCAGCAATGGGAATCAAATCTTTAGGCTCACAAGTTTTTTGTTCCCTGTTCCATTTTTCCTGAAGATACTCCCGTGCATACTCTGGAACCCATTTAGTGTTATAATGAGCTGCTAAAGCCTGTGCTAGGGTGGTTTTTCCAGTAGATTCTGGCCCGAACATTACTATTTTAATAATGTCTGAGGGCTCTTGTTTAAGTTTTTCTTCCATGCTTTGTAACCATAAATTGCAATAATTGTAAAAATTAAATATTGCAAACTTGTAAATGCTAATCCTTTAAAAAGGTAGAGTGGAACAGAAATAATATCTCCTATAATCCAATAAATCCAATTCTCTAATTTCTTCTTTGCCATAAGCCACATTCCTACAAAAAATATGGCGGTAGTTAAAATATCTACATACGACATCCACGACTCCCATTTATCAAAAATCTCATAAACAGCAAACACAAAAATCATAGTTCCTATAAAAAGAAACACCGATATTATTTGTTCCTTTTTAGTGGTTTTGGTTATCGGAATAAAATGGGTATCGTCTACTTTGCGTGTCCATACATACCATCCATAAATACTCATGGAAAAATAATACGCATTAATCATCATATCGCCAAGTAAGCCATATTGCAATAATAAATACACAAAAATAGCGGTGCTAATAATTCCCGTTGGATAGACTAAAATATTCTCCTTTTTAGAATACCACACACTTAAAAAACCAAAAACAACTCCTATAATTTCAAGAACTATATAATGAGTAGGAACACCGTTGTATTGCGAGAAAAGCCAATCAAAAATGAGGTTCATACTCGCTTCGGTCAGATTTTACAATTTTCATATATAACAAGCCTTTATCAATCATTTCAAAAGCTTCTTTAACTTCTGTAGTTATTACTTTCATCACTTTGTCATAATCTCCATAGACTTGTGTACTCAACGGATTTTCTAACACTGTGAGTCCGCTTGCCCTCATTTTTTTTATAAAATGAATAATTGCTGGTTCAAAATCGTCTTGAAGTGGCGTTAACGTTAATTCTATTGATATGTTCATGTTATAATATTTCTAATTTTAATGCTTTTCTTTTTAGAATAAGGTGTTAGTTGTTATTGGTTAATTGTTATT
>Ga0114902_1000148_pt1 | contig 47810 bp, 50 predicted proteins | sample MalvireepMed_s12_FD_87291 | JGI IMG/M metagenome (GOLD analysis project Ga0114902, IMG submission 87291) | Marine viral communities from the Global Malaspina Expedition - Malaspina viral metaG DeepMed_s12 | ecosystem: Environmental > Aquatic > Marine > Oceanic | place: Mediterranean Sea... | reverse complement strand
GCTGCTGCCTGAGCCGGGCGGGAAGTAGCCGCCCTCCTCCAACATCTCACCACGATGCTTGACGGTCGGCACACATCAGGCGAATGGTTCCACGCCTCGATCCGGGGCCACGGATCGTCGCGGTGGACGTGCGGATCGACGGCGTTGTCTCGTCGCGGGGATTTTGGGATTGAGGCCACCCCACACCCCCCGTACCCCCGCCGCAGCCGGGTCCGATACTATTGACAATTAACTAACTCCTACATATCTCTGGGTCCCTCTCTCAACTTCCCAGCCCAAATTTTTCCTGCTTAGGGTCCCAAGTGGTAGTGGGTCCCATCGTCTGCATGTTGTGTCTCCCAGACTTCAACTAAGGCATCACGGACGGTATCGTCCGAAACTCAGATGAAGCCGTCTTTATAAAACTTCAACTAAGTTAAGTAATGTCTTCAGTATGCCTCTGTCTGCTCTGTTGCATTGAACTTCAACTAAATTTAGTGGTGAATTTTCCTCTTAGGGTCCCATATTTCTTGACATTCGGGGCTATTCTGGAGGACAATAGGGTCCCATCACCATATTGAAAGGATTTATCATGCCCAAGGGACCCAAAGGCAAATCGTATGCTTACACGCCAGCAGGGATGAAGAAGTGGAAGGCAGCGGTGGACAAGGCTAAGAAGTCCGGTGGCAGCGGAAGATCGGCGACGGCGAGGGCCAATGCCAGTAAGAGGCGGACTCGCACTACTTGAAAGGATTTATCATGGCTGGGGCAAAGACCAAGTCCGGTAGCAAGCGGAAGAAGACGTATAGGACAAAGCATCCGGTGAAAGGCCCGGCGACAGTGAGAGGAGTTCGGGAAGAGGTAAGGCGTCCCGGACGTGTAGCCGGTATTAGAGGCTGACTGTTTTTGGTGGTTCTCGGTGAATGCGCAACCCCCCTACTGGGGGTGGGGTCTTTCTATTCCTCCGGTGATACCAGCCAACTGCCAGACCGCCTAGCCCCGTTTTTCGTTGTCCATGAACATCGGGGGGTCCTGTGACTCCCGTGCCGTTATCGGGCTTAGGCTGCGGTTGAACTCCGCTTGTGGCTTAAGATTTTTGATATCCCAGGTTTTCACTATTCCGGTGCCATCCTTGGCAGTTTGGGGAGATGGCGTGGAACGCCCCCGTCCGTGGGGTTGGTTCAAGCTGTGGGGTCCTGGGCGAGTCAACAGAGATTTTCCGAAAGAGGATTACTTACCCTAGTGGTCCGGATGGTCATGTCAAGGCGTTTAAGCAGGGTACTTTTATAAAAAAACCCTCCGGCCCGGATTTCTCTGGGCCAGAGGGGAGCAGGGGAAAACCCCCGACCCTTGTTTCCTTGGGACGGGGGCGGAGAGGAAGGAAGGAAAGCCTAGTGGGGGGACCCGTTCATCTCGAATATCCTTGCTGTCAGTTTCGACACCTGCGTCTCCAGTGCGGCTATCTTCAGGTCCTGCCTTACGTCACTGGGCAGGGAGCCTGAACCCCATTTTCCGGCGGGCCAGAGTTCTACGAATTCGGAATTTTTTTCTACGTCTTTAGAGATCATCTGGATCTGGAAGTCGTTGTGCCTTACTTGCCCGGCGAGACTGGAGGCCCACCATACTATTCCGCCCGCCTGAACGAGAAGACCTATCGAGAATGTCAGAATCTTGGTGTCCATGGTTTATTCCGGGTGAACCGGACTCCGAGATAATACTGTAGAGATCGGGGAACTGGTCACCGGATATGCCCGACAGTTTTCCAGCGATCTCGAACGTCGCCCAGTCCACGCCGTTTTCCAATGCAGGGTCCCCGTCATCGAGTTTTCGCCTCAAGTGTTCGTACAGTCCCACGGCAATGCTGATCCTGTCCATATCGGCACCATTGCCGTAATTATACACACGCGAACATTTCTATTCTTGATGCTTTCGCCAGAACTTCAAGATGAAATTCGATAGCAATTTTTCCTGTTTTTTGATTAGACAGTCATGTTTTTGGCAAATCAGCCAGTTCCTGCGCCCAATTGTCGATGTCCTTGTCGTACTCGTCCGTCAGGTGAGTGATCGGCATCAGGTGTTTCTTGTCCACGAACATCCAGTGCCGACCGGATGTCCCGTACTCCTGCCACCTGCCGACTTCCCATGCCTTTTGCCCCCAGATGCAGCCCCACACCCGGTATTCTCGCCAGTCGTCTACGGTGACGTGTATGAACCACTGGCTCCTGTAGTCCCACTTGGCCAGCCGCAGGCGTTTCCCGTGCTTGCCTTCCGTGCGTATCTCCGACTGGAACTTGGTTCCGGTGGCAAGATCGCCTTCGTTCTTGGGCCTTTTGCCCACGGCCCGCGTCCACGGCAGTCCTGTCAGCAGATGGGCGCACATTTCTCCCTTGGCAGCCATGATGTCGTACTTCTCACGCTCGTCCCAGCTTCGCGGTTCGCGGACTCCGTCCCGGTGTTTCTCGTTCTTCGCAGCCGCAGTGCGTTGCCTGCCGATTTCCGATGCGTATTCCGCCTGACCCTCCGATAGGACGACTGATGTGCATTTTCCCAGCTTGGTACTAAGGACGATTCCTTTTCCGGTAATTCTTTTTACTTTCATCCAATTTGCTCCTTTTCACATACGCTTCGTGCTTCTTCGCCTTTTGCTTCCATTTCCAGTAGGGACTCCCGTAGAGTACCCCTCCGGGTCCTATCTGGCTGGTAGATCGGATTCCTCCGTGTGTATTCGGAGTCAGGGCTGTTACGAACACGGAATCGCAGTTGCCAGGCCCTCCCTGCCAGTCTGACGGCGGAGTCATGGCAACGCGAACTGGTTTTGTGGCACCGGGTTTTGCCAACACTGTTCACCTTACAGGGTGGTGTTGACGTAGATGGGCGTCATCTCGCCGACATAGGCCCCGGAGATGTTGAAGTCGAAGTATTCATCGGCTTCGTCGTGTTTCATACCGTCACTGACAAGTTGCTCCAGCATCTTCGACCGATCATAGACCACACAGGCCGCGTGGTTAAAGGCTTGAAAGTGCAATCCTATGATGCAATCGTCAAACCCGTCCGCGAACAGGAGGTCCCCGCCCAGATCGTGGTCTCCGACAAATTGTTCGATGTCTTCTCTGGTCACTATTCGTCCAGCATACTGCCGTCGATCATCTCGTCGTAGCTGACTTTCTGGTCTATTGCCCACTGGATCGGAAATATGACGTGGTATCCTTCCCGCAGTCTTCTCTGGAAAAACTTCAAGTTTCTTTTCACGTTGCTAAGGGCAAGGACATAGTATCTTCGGTTGTTTGCGTCGGTGAAGTCCACACCAACTCTTCTCGATGGCCCCGCGACTCCCTTGTAAAGCCACTTGAACCAGCCAACCGTGGTGATCAGAATGTTCAGGCGTTCCCATGACTTCTCCTGCCCCAGCCTCGGGGATGTTTCCCCACCTATCTTTCCCCTGTTGAGCGGGTGGGCTTCCATGGCCTGAACCTGATTCATTTCCAGTGACCCGGCGTTGTGCGTGGACAGTGCGTCGAAGAAGACCGCATCGGCAAATCCGAAGATTTCGGTCGTGTTTTTGTTGAAGTGATCGAACCATGGGCTTGATCCGGACCATGGAGCAGACCAATCGCCCTCGGCAGGGATGTTTGATTTCAGCTTTTTGAACGTAGGGGTCCCAAATCCGCCCGCGTATATGTTCACCTCTATCCCGCATTCATCCACCATTTTGTGCATGTTTTCGCAAAAATCCTTGGTTAGCCAGTCAAGTGTCGGTTCTTTCAGGCATTCCGTGTAGCCGTCTAGGTCCATCACGGCCAATTTGAGTTTATCGTTGGGCAGAATACTCTCTATCCTGTGTCCGAATGGATTGTGCAGGTGCGGTCGAAAGGGCTGCCCCGCTTCGTGAAACCAGTCCTGATGCCTCCGCCACTCGTTTTTCCTCAAGTCCGGCCAGAGAGAAGCTGGTCTTGCGGCGCGATCCGTGTTCTTTATTCGCTTTGCTCCCGCCCTCGTCCCGTACAGTGCGTGAATCATTTAGGAGTCCTTTTTCTTGGCCATTCGTTTTGGATAACCCACGAGTCTGGCTTTCACCAGACACGCAGGGACTCATTCGCCTGTCAAAAGTTATAAGACGCGACAATTGATACCTCGCCGCATCAGCCTTACAGTGTATTGTGTTCGCTACACGGGTCAAGGAGTCCATGTATGGATACCTCGCAAGTCGCAAATCGGATGTACACATCCGATCCGGTCACCATAGACGGGGTGGCTTTCGATGCGACGTGGATGCAGGAAAATTACTGGCGACTGAATCCCGCTCTCACCGCGCAGTATCTCACGGATTACGAATTCAAGATTCCCCCTCATGTGGAATTGATGGCGCAGGAACTTCAAGACGCCAGCAACTACCCACACAGGCGTCTGATCATAACCCTGCCTCCGCGTCATGGTAAAAGCCACTTGATAAGCCACTGGTTTCCGGTGTGGTTTTTCCAGATATTCCCCGGCAAAAGGATCATATTGGCTTCATACGAAGCTGATACCGCGTCCATGTGGGGCCGGAAGGTTCGTGACGCCATCGTTCTTCACGCCAAGAAACTGGGCATAGATGTCCGGACGGATACCAAGGCAGCCCAGAGATGGGAGACTACGGAAGGCGGGGCCATGATGACCGCCGGTGTCGGAGGCCCCATCGCCGGTCGCGGTTGCGATATAGGGATCATCGACGACCCGATCAAGAATCAGGAAGAGGCGGAGTCCCAAGTTGTCCGGGACAAGATATGGGACTGGTACAGGTCGGTCATGTATACCCGTCTTGAGCCGGGGGCCAGCATGGTGGTGGTAAGTACACGCTGGCACGAGGACGATCTTATCGGGAGACTTCTGTCAGAAGAGAGGGCTGGCGGCGAGAAGTGGAGGCTGGTGAACTTGCCAGCCATGGCCGAGGAGGATGATCCACTGAAGCGGGAAGCTGGCGATCCTCTTTGGCCTGAGCGTTACACCAAGGAAGACTTGGAGCGTATCAAGAGGGTCGAGGGGACCAGATCGTGGAACGCCCTGTACCAACAAAGACCGGTTCCAGCCGGTGGCGGCATGTTCAACCGGTCTTGGTTCCGGTATTACGAAGAGCAGGACAACTACTACATCTTGAAGCGGGGAGACCAGGCTGACCGTAGAATTCAAAAAGACCATTGCTGGCGGTTTATGACCTGCGATCTGGCTTTCACGGACAAAACCCAGTCGGATTACACGGTTATTCAGGTCTGGGACGTTGACAAGAACGAAAACGATATGATTCTGGTGGAGCAGTTCCGGGATCAGCTTCAAGCCCCGGACGTGGAAAAGCAAATGCGGATCATGGAGGAACTGTGGCATCCGCTGTTCATCGGAATCGAGGACAGAACTACGGGAACTGCTGCCATTCAGAGGTTCAAGCGGGACGGAATTACCGTAAAGTCCATGAAAGCCGACAGGCAGAAGATTACCAGAGCCTTGATCGGATCGATCTGGATCGAAAATGGCAAGATATTTTTCCCAAAGAGGATATCGTGGCTCAATGAATTGGAATCTGAACTGATTAGTTTCCCTCACGGGTCCCACGACGATCAGGTGGACGCTCTCGCCTACGCCGCCGGGTTCTCTAATAATAGAAACTTATGGCAAGAGCCGGGCGTTCCAGGCTTGCCGAAGGATTCATTTGGGGCTATGCTTGGAATGGACAAGATTTTCGGGCCACAGCCAAGCCCGCCAATATGGTCTACAGATCGCATTTGAAACAGAGTAAAAGGAGTTACTCATTATGCCTTCACGGAAGAAGCAACCCCCTTCTGGGGTTAAAAGCGTACCCGAGTCAGAGGCCAACATTCAGCCGACCCGGACATCTGTTCATTCTGGAATGACGGTCCCTATCGGAACCCAGCCGCCAGAGGGATGGCAGATGATTACGATGGATAATGGCACTGTTCAGTTGTGGCCGCTTCCGCCCAAGATGTTCGGGTCTATTCCCTTTGACCCAGACATTCGGCGAAAGACCATGAAGAGGATTATCGAGGAATACGAGAAGACCATGCCGACTGCCGAGTTCCCAAACAAGGAAGGTCCGGGCCTGATGCTTGTAAATCCCGAGTGGCGGGCTTTGTTTCCGCATGTTCAGGAATGGGGCGATACCGCCACTCCGATTGTGGTGACGGATGATCGCAGGCGGGTGATCGGCGAAGGCCCCAACTTCAAGTTCATACCCAAGGACAAGGTTGCGGACACGATGGAAGCCATTAACCGCCAGTCAGCCATGAAGACAATCACGGAGTCTCCTCAGGAGGCAGTCATAGATGTCGCTTAAAGTCGATGCCGATAGCCTGAGGCAGGAAATTCTCGCGGCCACCGAGTTTCGCGAAAAGTTTTTAGACCGTCTGGATGACCTCATCCGACGCTCGTATGGCCGGTTCTATCGGGTGGATCGCAAGCCGGGGTCGCCCGTTACCGAGAATCACGGCTACGAGTACCAGTCGGTGATGTTGCCGACACTTGTTTACGACAACCCCCGTTGCAAGATAAGGGCAGCCAGGCCGGACATGACCGATGCGTTCGGCATGACCACCATGGGCGACATGGCCCAGGGGTTGGAGTTGTTCCTGAACAGGTGGTCCGAAGATTCCAATGTGGCCCAGCCACTGAGCGATATGGCCGTGGACTTCATGTTCGCCCACATGGTGGCCTTGGTGACCATAGGAAACCAGCCGGGATACCAAGGGGTCGAGATGACCCCGCAGCAGCCCTACATCATCAGGATCGCACCGCAGCATTTCATTCTCGACCCAGCCGCCATGACTTGGAATCCGATGCAATCCAATGGCCCTAGGTACATGGGACACATGTGGATAGCGGACAAGGACGACCTTGTAGATGATCCGGATTACAACTCCGACGTGATAGAAAAGCTGTCGGTTGATGCGGATGTTGAGGTTTACCTTGCAGAACGCAAGCACCTGTCGATACCGACGAGGAACGAGATAGTGGCTTGGGACATCTGGGTCCCGGAGATGAACGAGCTTTCCGATGCCCCCGAATACAACGGGACCATATACACCGTGGCTGTCGCCAATACCCCGGCGGGAACCTCCAAGAAAGCGTACATGATTAGGGACCCGAGGCCAGCCTACGCGCCGCCATGGGGTCCCTATGTGATGCACGGGTCCATGAAAGTCATGAACTCGCCGTATCCGCTCTCTCCTCTGGCGGCAACGGCAGAGCAGTGGGAGGAATTGAACGCGCATACCACAGCGGCTGCTGAAAATGCCGCAGGGTTCAAGAAGTTTGCTTATGGAGAGAAGTCCAATACGGCTGACATGGAGACGATCAAGCACGCCAGCAACGGGGACGTGATCCTTTTGGACGACACTGATAAGATAGGGCAGATGGAGATCGGCGGAACCTCTGAGGCCGAGTACAAATTCGTATCGTTCTCCCGAGAAAGGTTGAACCGTGTCTCTGGACTCTCGGACGCTTATCGCGGCGAGACGAGCGGTGTTACCGCAACGGAAGCCAGCATAGCGGATACCGGCGTAAAGGCCCGGATTGGCGGCATCAAGCGTCAGTTCCGCATGGCTGTGGCAACAATATTCAAAACTGCCGCGTGGTACGGGTTTTATGGCGAAGACTTCTCGGCCAGTTTAGGAGAGGAAGGCAAGCGTCTTGGCGTCAGCGAGTTCCAAGGCGGAATTGAAGGCGGACGCGAGCATTTCAACTTCTTCGATCTTAGTCTTTCGATAGACCCTCTCAGTATGGAGCATACCGATCAGGCCATGTTCCAGAGAAGAGTCCAGTTGGCATTCGAGACGGTGTCCAGCCTGTCCCAAGTCATGTCGCAGACACCGTGGATCAAGTGGCGGGAGCCGGTCAGAACACTGTTTCAGTCGCTTAACGTGGGCGATGCAGACGACTGGATAGATTTCCAGAAACTTGCGGAAGCCCAGAGCAATGCCCTTATGCAACAGGCCAATCCGGGCGCGGCCCAGCAGCAGATGGAAAGCCAAGCGGCCCGAGTGGCTTCGGCATCGTCCCCGAGATTGCCCGGAGACAGGGCCAACATACCTTCGTCAATGACAGGACGCGCCCACATTGCCCTTGCTAGGGAATCTGGCGGAATGAACGCCGAGGCTTTTGGATCATAGGACCAGTAATGATTTACGAATTCATGGCTGATGACGGAGAGGTGATCGAGGTTGACCGACCCATGAGCAAGGCACCGGATATCGGCACGCCCGTGAATCGGAGCGGGAAGGTGTATCGCCGGGTCATGTCTAGGAATATTGCTGACGGCAGTGCCTATGACCTGTCGTCGTACCCGAAAATATCGTCCACTCTCCCGCAGTTCGGCGGTCAGGACCCCAACAAGCCGCAAAATAATAATGTGGAGTGGGTAAAAGAGGAGGGGCGGGATTACGGCAAGGTTATCATCCGCAGCCAGCACGAAGAGAGGGACCTGTGCCGCAGATACGGATTCACGAGGGATTACAATGCAAATGACCTGTGATGCCGGAATCGGGGGAACTCGCCCGCGTCGATCAAGGCCAGCCACGGGCAATGGACTGCTAAAGGCGACCGACGCGGGCGAGCTTTCCTGCAAGGAACTGGGCCAGCATGACAAGATATTGAAAGCAGAACTCGATAATCGATTTGACAAGATGATTTTTGACGAGTAATAATCATCCATATACCTTTCCAGGGATGAGTTAGGACGACTCTAACCCCGGCACGGCAAGGAGGCCGACAACATGGCAGAGACCTCTGTAGCAGAAGAACAAGTCGTAACCGGCGATCAGGCATCAAACGCGGACGCTGCGCCCGTTGAATCTAATGACGATCAAGAGCGAGCCGTTTTTGATGAACTGTATCGCCGAACGGTTGCTTCTCAGGAGTCTGGCGATGATACGGTAGCGGAGGAAGCAAAGGAGACGGAGGAAGAGTCAAAAGACGGGGAGGCAGAAGCGGAAGAAGAAGAGGTTAGTGAAGCCGAAGACTCGGATTCCAAGGAACCGGTCGAACCCGAAGCGTCGGACGACAAGACCGAGGAACAACCCGAAGGTTTCGATCAGGCCATAGCGGCCCTCGTTCGGGATGGACTGCCCGAAGAACGTATACAGAGGTGGTACAACGATAAGCCTGAAGAGTTTTTGTCCCATGGCCAAAAGCGGGCAAAGGCTCAGGCAGATCAAGACCGCTTCGGTAACGAGTACCGGGACTGGCTCAAGGGCCAAGGCTCGGAACAGTCCGACACCCTTCGTCGGCAGCAGGCTGCGGTTAGCGAAGCTGTCGATGCTTCATCCGTTCAGGAGATGATCGATGAGGCTCTCTCTCCACTCGTGAATGAGGAGAACCTCGATCTCTTGGGTGAAGCTAAAGACCCGATTGCCAAGGCGTTGTCGGGCCTTGCGGAGCATCTCACTGCGGACATAGCTAACAGGTTCTCTACCGAACTCAAAGAGCGTGACGACAAGATCAACAGTCTTCAGATCGCTCGCGTAGCAGATCAGATTGAGGCGGCTAGGAGCCTTATGTCCTCAGAGTTTCCGCAATTGGAAGACGGGAAAGTTCAAGAGGAAGTCTTGAAGCGGTACGACACCATTGTGCAGTCCCCCGGCAATGCGTTCGACACGGTAGGTGGAGTTTACCGGGAGGCCGTGAAGTGGACGTTGGCTGACTCAAGACTTGATGACCTGAAATCTTCAATGCTAAAACGCGCCCATTCCAGAAGGAACGGGCAACCTCGTGCGACAACTACCGGGTCCCGAGAACGAAATCTCACGTCTGAGGAACAGGAACGTCTGGACTTCGGCAAGATGTATCGTCAGGTATTCGGACAGACCGCCGAGGGATAAGGAGTTAAATAATGGCCGGTGCAGCCCTAAGTCTATTTACTGATTTTTTTACCGATGGAACGGGTCCCGCGTACCTGTCGGGTCCCGACGATGTGATCAATGATGCGCAACTTCGTAACTTCGCATCCCTGTCTGCGTTCTATGCCGCCAAGAAAGAAGTGCAAGGCGGTTCGCAGATCAAGGATGTGATTCTTCTGGACGACCCGCTGACGGCAGGGGCCTATCTCCCCGGCGAAAAGGCCAGCGTGTCTAACATACAGGGAGCGACGACGCTCACCGCCAACTGGCGATTCGTCCGTGTTCCCATAACTTGGAACGAGCAGGAAGTCCTGCTCAATGAAGGTGGCGGCGAGAACGCCATGTTCCAGCAGTACAAGAGAATCAAGAGGTTCAAGTACCAGCAGGCGTACACCTCGCTCTTCAACAAGATGGAGCGGTTTATGACAGCCGCCGCCAGCAACGCAAACATGGAAGCGGCCACCGGTACTGATCCGTATTCCATCTTTGCTTTCGTTACTTCGGACGGCCTCGCGCCTTCCGGATTCACGAATGTTTTGGGAATCAACCCGTCGTCGAAGTCTGCGTGGCAGAACCAAAATACCACCTACACGGCTTCGACACCGTTTGATACCGACAACGGCATCATCGCCGGGTTCGACACGATCAGTCAGTTGGTCGTGTTCAAACGTCCGCCATCCTCGCAGGAGTATTTCTCCGACGACGACTTCCGCCGGATGGTTATCTTCACCAACCGCGAAGGCCGAAAGGATTACATGAAGGCCGTGCGGGCGAACAACGACATCACCAGAGCGGGTCCACAGGACCCCGCCTACGGGAACCCCGTGTTCCTGAATATCCCCGTCGTGAACAACGAGGGTATGGACGATGCCACTTCGTTCTCTTCAGGAAGCCCGGATTACATCTTCCTGAACATGAGCCACATCAAGTTGGTGTTCCACCGCCAGAAGTTCATGCAGGTCGGAACTCCGCAAGTGTTCCCGGATCAGCCGGACACGATGGTGGCGTGGGTCGATACTTACTGCAACTTGGTCTGCCTGTCGAGGCAGCGTCAGGGTTACTTGCAGGCTAGTTAAGCCACGGGCGGCTAGGCTTAACCGCCTAGTTGCCTTTTTCACGCGGGCATGGATGTCCGCAACAACCTGAGTGTTGCAGCCTTACTGGCCGGGGACTGCTCCGGAGCAGGCAGGGGCAGCATAAGGAGATCACAGATGCCTCTTTTTACTGTACCGGGTTCGTGGGTGGAAGCTCAGACGATTACCACTTTCGCCACGAACAGAACTGGAGCCACACTGGACATCGGTGACGTGTGCGCCTTCGATCTTGGCGGCACGGACGGCGACGTGGACGCTTACACGACCACCGCGAACGATCCCTTCGCCAACGTCATCGAACCCGTCACGGCCCATCTGGAAGGCTGGCTATTCTGCTTGGCCATGGAGGCAACGGCCAATGACAAGCAGGGCAAATTCCTGATTCGCGGCATCCACGGATGCTTGGTCGCCCCCTCTACTGCGGTGGCTATTACAGACAGTATTATGCCCCAGGCTTCCGCTATAGCCACAAAGCGAACGGACGGGAATGCTGGGATCGGATTTGCGTTGGAGGCCGGGACCACAGGTGGGTCGGCAACCGTGATAAAGGTCCTGTTCGACGGATGGGCGTTTAACTCCTCCGGTTCGGCTTCAGGATAAACTACTTTGTCCGCAGGATTATTTGTGCGTCTATATTCACCTGCGTCAGCCACCACCCGCTGCGTGGCGAGTGGTGGTTTTATCAGACTATGGCCGCTTGTACATGTGGTCATGGCAGCACCCGCGATGGGGTCGGGAACTGCTGCTTAGAAATCACCCCGCGAAAGGTCCAAGTTATGCCTAATAGAACTGAAACAAAACGACTTGTCGGTTCTGAAATTATCAAAAGCACTGTAGCACACACGCACACTGGTGTGGAGACCCACACTGGCGCGGAAACGCATACGGGAGCGGAAACGCACACCGGACGCGAGACGTTTCAGCACATGGACTCGGCGCAGGTACCGCAGATGTATTCTATCGCTGCTGCTGAGACTGGTCTTGATGATAGTGCGACGTTTAGTGCTGCCGAGCAGATCGCCCGCATTATCGAGGCTACTCCTACCTCTGCGGCAGCGTTTACTACGCGAACGGGTACGCAGATTGAAGCTGCTTTGCCCGGAACTGTTGCTAATGGTGACGGTTTCTTTCAGAGCATCTTAAATCTGGCAACTGGGGCGGGCCGTGACATCACCTTAACCGCTGGCTCTGGCGTGACCGTCGTTGGAGACCCGGTTGTTGATGCTCAGGATGCGGACGGTAACGTTGCGACCGGCATGTTCTTCTACCGGCGATCTGCGGCGAATACGTTTATCGTCTACCGCGTTGCTTAAAGACGCTGTTACGGGGGCTGCATACGGTGGCCCCCGTACTTTTCGGGAGTGACCTATGCCACCGGCACAGTGACCGCCGCTACGTCCGCGTAATTGGAATGGTGAATGATAATTGACCAGCGTGATATTCATCGAGGCTAGGGCCGGGTCCACGAGGCTCCCGAAGAAGCACCTGCTTCTGATAGACGGATATCCCGTCATCCGTCACGTTATGGACGCTGCCAAGGGGAGTTCTCTGGCTGCGGATGTCGTCGTGTCCACTAATTGCCCGGACATCCAGCAGATAGCGGTAGAGGCTGGCGTGGAATTCTACGACCGGGATGACCGCTTGTGTCAGGAGGAAGACGATCTTGATGGTCAGAACGAGAAGATCGTGGAGTGGAATTCTTTGCAGTGGAGGTCGCGTAACGGTCAAGTTGAAGACTTCGTGTCTGTACGCCTGATGGGATGTTGCCTGATCATGAAGCCCAAGCTGATCGACGAGACTATCATGGCCATGGAGGGCGGGGCGGCAAGGGCCAGGACCATGTTCAAGGCGGACCAAGAACACCCATTCTATGCCTGTTATATAGATAAAGATGGGGTCGCGAGGTACGATGAAGACGACATGCCGATACGGTCTGAAGAGATGCCGGACAGGTATATCGTGGACGGAGGCCCGCTGGCCGAGCGGGTCTCTGGTGGCGTGGCCAACTCGTTCGTGCCGGTTGTAAGCCAGAAGGGTGATGTGATGGAGATTCACGACTCTAATTCTTTTGCACTGGCCAAGGGCCTATGGGAATCCCGATATGCCATGCAAGTCTAAAAAAGTCGTTCTGGTCGGAATGATCGAGGCTTATAACGAGGACGATGCTGGCGACATCGAAATATGGTGCATCAACCGGGCTTTCATGAGGCAGCCGGGCGTGACCAGAGTCTACTTCTTCGACAACATTCACCAGTTCGACCAAGAATTTATAGATGGACTTAACGACCTGCCCGAAGACGTGCGGGTTATTTGCCGAGAGCCATGGCCTGAAGTTCCGAGATCAGAAGCGTTTCCCCTGAATGAGGTCGTCTCGGCATTCAATACTAATATCCAGTATTTCCAGTGTACCGGGGCGTACATGCTGGCCCATGCCCTCACGGAGGGCCTTGAGCATATCGTGCTGTGTGGCATGTACCATCTACACGACAGTATTGAATACTTCCAGCACAAGGCGTGCATGGAGTTCTGGCTTGGGGTCGCCATGGGACTTAGAAGGCGTGTGGATATTCTTGGAGACACTCAACTTACCAAGCCGTTCCCGTGGTCGCCGCCCTTCTACGGCTATGCCTATCAGCAGAACGAGACCCTGGCGAATCAAGTATTGGCCGCAGCGTACCGGGCCTGCTTGGCGTTCCCAATCAGCTTCATGACACCAGAACAGGCGGATACACCTGCGATGCGAGAACACTTCAGGCGAATGGCCACGGCAGTCGTATCAAGTCATGCAGATCATTTTGCTGTTTCCCAAGAGCAAAAGGATGCTATGATGTCTAAAAAGGTCACGGAGGACCGCCAATGTCAACCAACGTAAATATATGGAGTTCCGTCGAAGCTGTATTTCCCAACGGCCAAGTTGTGCAAATCGGTGACCTGTCCACGGCTGCGCCAAGGACTATCAAGGCAACGGACGATGAGCATTTTTCCGCTAGAGCTATCGTGGCCGACAATTACACCGCCGTGACTATGTGGACCGCCGGAGATTCCGGGGTATCTAATTTTGACGTGGGAATAATCTTGTCCGATCAGGCAGTTCTCGCTGAGTTCCGATCAACCGCAACCACTCCCGACTACGCCGCTATCGGCATTACCGCTAACGTGCCGTTTATATTTTCCAGTGACGATTTCGTGGCGAATACGTCGGCTATCGTCTCAACTACCGTCCAGACTACGACCACCCTGCTTGACCGTATCGTCGTGCAGAGAAACGTAGCCAATGGTCAAGGAGATGCGGATGTCACGCTGATGCTGTTTACCTGAACCGTCATCACAACACGGACTTCAAGACCGACTAACGAAGAAAGGAGTCTTCCATGTCAAGCAGTTCTCTCTACACCCAGAGAAACATTCTAAGGCGGGGCCTGACCAATAACTCTACCGATACAGCCGTATCGTTCCCAGCCGATACGACTACGGAACCGTCAACCACTGATTCAGGGACCCCAACCGCAAATCATGTGGTCATTCCCACATCAGATCAAGACACTCTGATGCACTTTTTCGGGACGGACACCGCGAACGATGATTTCCATGCTTATGTGTACGGCTGGTCTAGGTTTGTCTCTTTGACCAGCAGTACGCACCAATGGACGGCTACGTTTCTGATAAGAGTTGCGGCCACGATGGGGTCTCGAAATGGCCTCTCTGGCGGTATCGTAACAGACAGTGAATTCTGGTGCGACACTATCGTTCTTGACACCACCAATATCGGCACATCGGATTACGAGATAATTTCGCCAGCAGATAATGGAAACGCGGCCTTGATTATCCGCAATAAGGGATTCGAGAAGTTGGACGTGTGGTTCGACATGGATGCAGGCTCAACCGCCGGTACTGGATGCAACGTCGCCTGGAGAAACTTGTAATGTCCAGATACCTGTACGCATTCATGCCCAATCAATCCGGCTTGGATGAACTTGATGCGCATGGAGGCGAAAATCTGCGGATATCTCTGGATAACCAGACTGCTATTGTTGAGTTTGAGCCGTTTGTGGGCGGGCAACCACAGACTGTTCCGAGTGAACTAGAAGGCAAACTTAAACCACTGAGCGAGTCGATAGCAATCATGAAGGCGGAACCAAGCAAGTGGGAGGTTCCAGACGACTGATGCAAAATATACGAGGCAAACTCGGCAATCTTATTCCTCTTCGGTATTACCCCATGGACGAGCCTTCCGGGGAGACTGTCGCTATTGACAGGTCAATGCCTTCAGCCGCAGGCGCGACCCCCGTAAACGCAACCTATACCGGAGGGCCTATAACAAATGCGAACGAGGGCATAGGAAGGATTCGCCCGTCAACTTCGGGAGTGTTGTTCGATGCCAGCAATGACACTGTGTCCTTGGGATCGGCAACCAATATCGACAACCTGACGACCTTCTCCTACAACTTCTGGGCAAAGCCAACTGCTGTAGCTACTCGTCTTCTCACAAAGGGAGCCTTGGTCAAGATAGTGGTTCTCACCAGCACCGGCAAAATTCGCATATTCGTTGATCACGGCAGCACCAATCTGAGGAATGACTCTGCCGTATCTTTGCCCTTGTCCACCAGTTCGACCCAGAGTGTGTGGACGATGGTTACATGCACATGGGACGGGTCAACTACTGCTGCAAACGCATTGGTGTACTTTAATGGCGTTGCTGTTGCCATGGAGAACGCCGTTAATGGTGTTGGATCAAGATCAAATGATGCGTCCACCAGCATGTTTATAGGATCGGAGAATAATACCACCGCGTTCTTCTCTGGCCACATATCGGAAGTTGCAGTGTTCGGTAAGGTCCTTACCGCTGCCGAGATTCATGGTCTTTACGCGGCCTATCGCCGCGATAACACTCCGAGACGAGGGGTATTGTGAAACAGTAGCTATTATTATTCAAGGAAGATAGACATGGACAGCTTCAGCGTCTCGCAATGGGTGCAGTTGATTATCACGCTCGTGACTATTGCTATTGGCGGGGTGTGGGTAGTGGGGTCAATCAAGACTACGACTGCCGTGCTGTCCTCAAAAATAGAACAACTCGGGAAAGCCATCGAGTCGTTGCAGGGCGTTTGCCACTCGATGACAACCGATCATCACGCTTTGGCGGACAGAGTGTCAAGGCTTGAGGCCAGGCTGGACGCCACGGCTACTGGATGAGCTTGCTACCAAGTGATAGAATCCAGCGAGGACTATTGACATGGCCATCACATACGCGCAACTCGTTGACCAACTCAATATTGTTATTGGAGAGGAACACGACGGGCGGCTGGACGAGAACCAGATCGTTAATCAGGCTGGTCAGTTCCTAGCTGGACTGCATCCATGGAGATGGCTGGCTAGGCCATCGGTTCTCTTGGACTTCGTCGCGGGTCAGTCTTGGGTGAGAATGCCTCCGGACTTTGGCAATGGCACGATCTTGGGCGTGACTAGGGAGGGCGCACTGACATTTGATGTAGCTCTGAGTACGCTTCAGGAACTGGATTTATTGGGGCGTTCGGCTGTTTCTACGCCGTCCATGTATCACGTCGCCTTGGCCTACCCCAGCCAATCGGACACCGTGTCCCCGCTTGGTCTTCCACGTCTGGAGATTAATCCGACTCCGGCCACGGATCAGGAGGGGGCTATACGCTTTGCCTATATCGCCGGTTGGGTGACCATGACCATGGGGTCTGCTGTGGCGAATGTGCCGCCGTGGGCAGAGATGGCCCTGATCCAGTGCGTGCGAGCCTTTGGGGCCTACTACCGGACCAATGATCACGGGCATGTTGACAGGCTTGTCACATCTCCCGAGATACAGTCGATGAAGAGGGCGGATTCCGGACAGCAGAGAATAATGGGTCAGTCCCGTGGCGGCATACTTCAGGTCGGCAAGCCCACGGGAAGCACGAACTACAACTGGTCCCATGCGGGAGTCTCGTAATGGCTATGACTTTGACTGAAGCCCGGTTGACCGCAACCCAATCGGCTCTTCACATAACGACCACCCAGTTCAGCCTTGCCAAGATCGACAGGGCCATAAGGGATGCTTGCGACCGGTTCTTGAAGGAAACGCGAGCCTACACTCTCACGACCGTATGCGCCTTGGCATCTACTGACAGCACGCTGAATCCAGTCTCCTCCATCGGCGACTTCACCATTCCAAGATTCATCCGGGCTGAGATATCCGGTTCTCCGATGAAACTGGTCCCATACGAGACTGTGCGAAGGAGGTTTCAGGGGGAGACCCCGGTGGGCAAGCCGGTCATGATCGCCTTTGAGAGGGACAACTTGGCTAAGTTCGACAAGCAGGCGGACCAGCAGTACAACATCTCGATAACGCATTGGGTCGGTGAGCAGGCATGGACTCTTGGTACATCTTCTCCAGATAGCGTGACATTGAGGATAAACGAGGAGTTCGTGGGCAATGTAGTCCGATGGGGGGTGAGGGCGTTTCTACTCTATGGCGCGCCGGGGCATCCGGACGCTCCTGCTGCCATGGAGAAATTTGAGCAGGAGATCGAGCGTGGAAGAAGGTACTATGCCTACAACACATTACCGGCAATGGAATTGCCGATGGCATCAAAGGGCTAACGCAAGTGGCTTCTACTACATTCCCCATCGCTCAGTCCGGATCGTTCAACGTAGGCGCAAGCGTGAACTTGTCGATACAGCGTGCGGCACTTGTGGAGCAGTCGGCCACGCATGACGTTACTGGATCACAGGACGGGAGGTCTGACGCTCAGAAAAATTGGATTCAGGGGTTGACCACTGGTGAAATTTATGCCGAAGGAACGGTGATGATAGATTCTACCGGAGTCTCGTCCTTATCCCAAGATAACTCCCTATCGACCTCAGATACCGAGATTGCCATCAACCCTCAAGCGTGGACCTTGAGGAAATCTTGGGGTCCTCTTAAAGACGTGACCGGGTCAGGCGACAAGAAGAAACAGTGGTTGCACGCCGTGCCGTCAGTCACCGGAAGCGTGTCCGGGAATGCAACCGCTGCGGCTGGAGGACAGTTTGACAGCGACATGACCTATAGCTCAAACCATCCCATAAGCACGACTGCCACCTTCGTGATAGACAACTTCGGAACCTTGGCCACAGCGGTCGTGATCGAAGAGAAAAAGCTGTCGGCTAGGTTCGGCGAGGGTGGCCCGATAGAGATGTCCTTTGCCTTTAAGACTGATGGGGCGGCGTCTAGCTGGACTCCTGATCCGGGCAACTACTACATATGGCTCTTCCCTTCCGGCGTGGACACACTGGGCGGGGAGCCGCCTAGAAATACACTGACCCTTGATATAGGGGCCACCGCTAATATTGCCCAGCCAGCCCTACTTTACGACTGCACGATTATGTCCAACGCGGCGGCAGGCGGGGAAGTTAAATTCCAGGCCAGATTCAGATTTGATTGATAGGGGGTAACAGACGTGGGAATCTTAGGACAACCATCAGTACCAAATCTTGGCGGAGGCGGGCTTCCGCTCTTCGGCATGGAGACGACAGGGTCGTCAGTATTCGGAGGATCGCCAAACACCGGGGTCGAAGCAGGCAACAAGGACATGGAAATTTTGGAGGAACTGCGGTTGATACGGCAGTTTTTACAGACTATCGACGCGAATATAGATTCCCTTAACTCGGGTGGAATTACGGTAGCTTTCTGATGGCAAAAAAGACCGATATCAATAACATAGGCAGCGGGTCATCGTATACCCAGAACTTTGCCAAGAGGAAACAGACGCGGGCAACACGAACCCACTTCATAGACAGCGGTGCGGATTCGGCTGCCGAGTTGAAGGCATTGGCACAACTGGGCGACATTACGTTTCCCGGAACATCTCTTCCCATAATGTCTCGGACTGTCAAGAAACTTGACGGCGGGCAGGCCATTGTCACCGAGAACTACGGAATCAGATCAGGCTCTTCGTCTCCTAATAACCCAGCCGCTTCGCAGACCATCATGAAGATCAATTCGATTGGTCTGACGGCGAGGTGGTACGATCTCAAAATTCCTGACGACCAGGCCCAAGAGACCCACATTATGCCTGATGTCAAGCACACTAACGCGGGGTATGAAAAGAATTTTATGGGCGTCCAGCTTGACGTTCCGTTTAGCCTTTCCCGCACACCTCTGTCTCAAGACCATATAAGAAATTTGAACACGATAAACGAGAAGGAAGGGATACTAAAAACTACGACAGGGGTAGAAATCGCATTAGCTAAATTCACGTTGAGATACGCTGGCTTCCATATGACAATGGACATGGACGAAGATGGCGACGTGACTTACCATGGCTGGTATCAGTACCATTACCGACCGGACGGGTTTTGGAAGATAGTGAGAACGGAAAGGGAAGACAAATACACTGGGAAAGTGGTTCCGAGATTCTACAAGATACTCCAGTATGAGGCTAAAAGTTGGAATGAACCTACTGAGCAGTCGAGTAACCCTTCATAATGGCCGACTTCTATCGAGAACCAGAATCTGGCGAGACTCTTCGAGATTACCTGAGAGAAATGCTCTCTACTGTTCCCCGCGCATTTAATGGTCCGGGGGTGAGTCAGGGTCCGGGATGGGTAACCATTGCTAAAGATACTGCTGAAGATTTTACGCCTGAACAGCCGGAAGTTTTCCCGGCCAAAATAATCGGCTCCCAGAAGGCAGTTGTTCCCGGACTTGAAGGCATTCCCGGACCTGACGGCAAGTGCGACCGGTATATAAAAGTTGGTGGCAGGGTACACAATTACCAATGGCTTTATGCGTGGGAAGAAGTGCAGTTGAAAGCCGAATCATTCGATTCTGGGACGGGCGAAGACGACCCCGAGGGGGATTTAGGTGCCGGGTCGTACCTAGCGGTACTTGATATGGAACATGGCCGCGAATATCAAGTACCATCAGAAGGAAACATGAACTTGGCGTTCGGCGCGGCTTTCAATGTGCGGGAATTGCTACACAAGCAAGACTCAGAAGTATGCGAGGCCGAGCAGCACTGGATTTTCGGGGCCAATATCAAGCAGAATCAGTATCCTCCGAACTACCAGCCTGTTGGCTGGGGTCCCATGGATGATCATGGTCATGTGGGGACAGAAAATCCCAATAATCCCCAGTCGGAACAAAACTCCATAGTGTTGATGAACAAGCTTGTTCAACTAGGTACAGTGCTTTATTGCTTTAATATGCCCGGATATCATCTCGGCACATGTCACGGTTGAGGTGAAAATTGACATTAACCCAGTCATTCACATACGGGCATCCGCCGGTCGGGTGTATTCACCCGTGCTACTCGATAGACGACTTTCACAACACGCTTTTTCCTGTAACGGGTTGCGGTAGCTGTACCGCTGGCCCCACCGTTAACACAAAAACCCTCAACGCTTGGGACGGAGTTTTCAGGCCGGATATTCCCGAGGTGATTCCGGTAGTAGGGGAACTCAGGTTCCCTTACTGGGATCATTGCAGCTACACACTCGGTCGTAACGGAGGGGAAATCTCGGGGTTTACTACCCATGGCAAGGCTTTGGCTGGGTCTACGCCGGGTGCAGGCGGAGACATGTCTATAACCACGTTCCAAACCTTCGTCAGGCTTGAATGTGCAACGTCCGGGGACAATATTGTGTTATGGGAAGGAGAGAGCAACAGCAGTATTCCCGAAGCGAGTCCGATACGGAGGACTGGAGGATGCGCCACTGGCCCGGCGGAAATAACACTAACCAAGCTATCCCCCCAAGGGTGCATCTGCAACGAGTACGTCGCGTCTGCCTGTCCGACTGCGGCGGAATGTGAAGCATGCGGCAGCCTCCCCACATCCACCTATGCGGGCTGGATATTCGAGGTATCGGGCTTTAGCGGTTCGTGCGCAACACTCAACGGCGTGATGGCGGTCGTGGACTCGCATGGGGTCGATTGTATATGGGCAACCAACCCAACCAAAGACCTCACTAGGGACCCAGCATTCAGTGTCAGCCCTGAAGCACATATACTCTGCGTAGATTTGGGAAACGGGGACGGCAGGTGGTTTTACAGAGATGGAGTCACTTACCCCGCAGCGGCAGAGTTGGGGCCGGTACTCAGTGACGACGACGACGAACCTTTTTACCCATCTGATAGTGCTTGTGCAGGTCACTCAAACTGCCCCCCCAAGCCATCAAATTGGACATCTGTAAATATCGTGGGGATCTGCAATTGTGCTGGACATTCTGGCAACGTCTCGTTCAGATATACCACCGATTTCAGGCCCGACTCAGGCAGCGGAAAGGTAGTGTGCGACGACTGAACACCGGGCGTGCGTGTAGCAGCGACTGAGGCGATTTACCGATGGCATGTTGCGATTTCCCCCTGCGGCTCTTGGTTGACATTTCCGGGCTGTCTACCTGTTCCGATTGCGACGGGGGTGGGAATCATGACTGGAACGGCATTCTCCGGGACTACGACGAAACCAGATGCACATACCGTATCGATAACCCGAGCCAAAACAGGTTCGATAGCAAGGGTCTTAACCACTTCTTCACTCGCGTCCGGAGGTCAAACCAGCACGAATGCGGATGGATACTCCAGATTGCATGCGACCACTGTGCTTTAGACGACTACATCTGGGCTGGATTTGGCCCGCATTGGGAGCCGCAGGGGGTTTACCGCGTTCTGTATGCCTGTGGCGGTAATATGCTGGTATCGACCATAGATGTCAAGGGTATTGTAGAGAAAGGGGAAGATCCGTTCAGATAGGAGATATAATGGACAAGATCCGATTATCGTGGAAGGCTCACGTCGAAGCAGCACCTCGGCACCGCTCGGACTTCTTGTCCGATGTACGAGACAAGGCATTCGATTCCGCCGGGGACTGGTTCTGGATGACCCAAGAGGATTTTGAGAAGGTCAGTGCCAAGCACTGGATTGGGGATGCGGGGCAGTCTAAGATTTCTGTGCCAGACGTGCCATCCAGAGGTCTTGGCGACAGCATAGCCAAGGTCACGTCGAAAATGGGGATCAAGAAGTGCGGCGGATGCCGCAAGCGGCAAAAGAAGCTGAACCGACTTTTGCCGTATCGGTGAATAACGGCGACAACCACGATGTTGTGATGCTACTATGCAATAGGGAACTCAAAATTCAAGGCAAGGATGCCTAATAATGGCTGTTAAAAAGTTTGTAGGTAACGCTCCTGCGATAAAGCAGGTTAATACATGGTCCGGAGTTGCTCGCGGATCAGGCGCAGTAAAGTGGTACATCTCGGCTACAGGAGAGGACGGGTCGATCAGCCGAGTGGTTTACACGCAAGTTGGAACCAGTGATCCCGCGACATCTCTTCTTCTCGCCAACTTCACCAGTCTCTGGAACAACGATCCCAGCGAGGTTGTGCAGCGGGTTACGGCGTCCCACACTTCAATCGCCCTTACCCTGACCGCCAAAACTGCTGGCGTGCCGTTCCGGGTCGCCGCAACCACGTCTAGCGGATCGAGTACCCCGACTTGGGGGACCTCCACCGCTACGACCAGCAACTCGGGTCCGAATGTCTGGCATCAGGCAGAAAACTGGGATGGCGAGGTCATTGCCGCAGACACCGACTCCGTTACCGTTGCCGCCGGTGCCGGGTCAATACTGTATGGACTTACCAGCAGCGGAACCGGTGCCGCCCAAACCACTGCACACACTCAGTTTGTCGTCGATGAGGGCTATAGCGGCCAAATCGGCGGGACCGACAACGCTTATTTCAAGATTGCCCTAGCCAGTGGCAAGGTGTTCCGTTTTGCCGGAGCCGGTCAGGCTTGGATCGACATCGGCAGCAGCAATGTGGACCCGGAGATCAATAGGACATTCACCCCCACTACGGGCCAATACGGCCTTTCCTTGAAGGGGACCGCAATTTCCGACATATACATCAACAAGGGCAACGTCGGCCTTGGGGTTGAACCCGGCAATACCGGAACATCCCGCGTGGACAACATAAATATCAACTATCTGGACAATCAGGCCAGTGATGCGTATGTGACCATCGGGGGCGACACGGTGCAAACTACAACCACTAAGGGGCCGAATGTCGTCCAGACCGGAGGCTACTGCACCGCTCATACTTGCACCATCGGAGTGACCGTTGATGCCGGAGTCTATACCCAGAAGGTCGGGGGCATCACCTCTTCGATTCTTCTCCGTGGCACCGGGCGGTTGAATACGGACTCGGTGGCTTCTTATGCTCACGGCACCGATGCCCTTATCACCATGGCGGACGAAGCCGTCTTGGACAACAGCCGGACCATGGGTACGAAGACGATAAGCAAAAAGATTACCGTGAAGGGTCCGGTTACTATCAACGACCCGAACGCCAAGTTCACTTATTCCGCTACCCCTGACATCGACTTGGATCAGATCAACATGGCGGATGTGACGCTAAATCTAGGCAGAAATATAACTCTGGTCATCGGTGCCAGTTAAGGAGTACTCTCGTGGCAATCAATAATTCACGTTACGGCAGCAATCAACAGCCCCCAAGAAACCGGGCCTTCGACCTGCCACCCACGGGCGTTGCGTCATCCTTGTTGGCCAAGAAAAAGAAAAAGACCCCGCCCAAGGCTACGAAAAAGGTCGCTAAACGGGCTGTCGGCCCGCCGAGGCCGGGTGTGTCAGCGGCAGGTGGGCCTCCCCCGATGCTCCGCAAGAGGGAGACGAAGCCCCCGGCAGCAATAGCTGCCCCAACCGCAGCAACAGCCCAAGGCCCGCAACTTACCGCCCGCGAGAATTTGTACAGGACTCCGGTCAGGACACCTCCCCAAGCTGGTGCTGCTGCCGTGCCGACGGGGCAGCCACAGACCGCTAGGGAGAAATTCTATTCAAACCCAATCGGAGTGCCTGGGCGTGATACGGCGGCTACATGGGAGCATCTAAAGGTCGATCAATCAATCCCTGTAAAGGAGAGGCTCGCAGCATTACGCGGTGAGCCACCCCAGCAACAGGCTGACGCTGTCGTCCCGCAGTCCGGTATACAACAACAGGCTGACGCTGCCGTCACACCGGCTCCACTCCCCGGCACTGGCCCCGGCACTGGCGTCCAATTCCCTCCTCCCGGCGGCGAGGTGGCGGGGGCAGAGCCTCTAGCCGGTACGCCATTCTCCCGCGAGAGTTTGTACAGAACTCCGGAACAGCAACAGCAGGCTGCGGCACAGGTAGAAGCTGGCCCCAGCATTTTTGAAGGCATTCCACGATCCGATGCGCCAGAGGGTGGACTGTTTGAGGGCGAGCCACAGGCCGGACAAAGCATTTTCGAGGCGAGGCCGGGTTTGGCGGAAGTTCCCCCCGATCAAGCCTTTGGTCTTCCTGATTCCGGTCGCGTTAAACGATGGTCCGGGGCAGGTAGAGAGACGCCGGAACAGCTTGAGCAACGCAGGCTTGACATCAAAACCGCCAAGCAAAGAGGCATGCGGTATGGCGAGTATGTGGCGATGGTGGAGGACCAAGCGAATGTGGACAAGGCGATTGCGGGCAGGCGGACGCATGAAAGGGAGATGGCGACGATAAAGGCTGGGCCTGAACACTGGCAGAAGTGGCTTGAGATGGAGAAGCAAAGCTACGACAGGTTGCTGGACGAAAAAAATGCCGTCGCGCAAGCAATGAAATCTCAAAACAGGGAAACTAGTGAGGCGGCAGCCCAGAGATGGGAGCAAATACAAAGAGAAGAAAAGGCTAAGTATCAGGTATTTAAGGACGCCGTAGGGGTAGCCCTCCCCAACGCGGAGAAGACTATTGCAGCGTTGCAGAAACAGTTAAAGGAAGGCACCACAGCAATCAATCTGATCGATAGTAGTAAGACCAAAGACAAAATTGCAAGGCTCAGGGGTTTTACGGACGCCTATGTAGCGATAGAAAAAGAAGATAACCCAAAGGCGCAAGCTGTAATGCGACAGAGTATCAGGGAATTGTACCCCGACTTGTACAACCAGACTGTATTGAGAATCGAGGGAGAATCTTCCATTAAAAAAGTTGAAGCGGAGAATCCTGGATTAGCCGCGAAGATGGAAGACCTGCAAGGGTGGGCCAATCAACTTTCTTCGGCTACCGATGAGAACGATAAGAGAAGGATTCTCAGGGTTATTACCCGAGAGATACAAAATTTTGAAAGCCTAGAGCATGGAGACCAGTCGGAAGAAGTCCAGAAGTTCTTGGGCTTTCTACGGCACGTCCGTCCTACTGGGGAAGCTGCTGCCGAGACCGATGACAGGCCACCTGACAGGCAACCTATAAGCCCGGCAACAGTAAGTAAGGACCAAGAAATTGGGAATCAGACCGGACTGCCGCCTATTCCCGGAGTTACGGCCCTGCTTAGGGGAGCGGGGGCTACAGGGGAGCCTCCTCTTGCTAGGGAGCCTGCATCCGTATCGCAGCCTCCTTCGTCACTCGCGTTGCCACAAGGACGGCAGCCAGCAGGGCAAGTGCCGGATAGAGGCCAAAGCGGAATTACTCATGGAGCCGAGAAGATGTACAACGGCAAAAGGGTCCGGTGGAATTCCAATACCAATCAATTTGAGACTGTCTAGTGGCTAATGGCATCTTCGATCCATATTCGGAGAGAGTTCCCTATACGGGTTTGCTGTCGGACCCGTCAGTTGATGTTGCCGTTCCCGAGGAAGAGAAAGAAACCTTCACATTTGAAGAGGTGATGGGGACCAAGAAGAAGAAGAAGAAGAAGAAGGAGACGTTTTCTTTTGAAGAGGTGATGGGGAGACCAATGGTTGAGCCGCCCGCAGCGGCTGCCGCAATAGCCGCGCCTCCGCCTCCGCCGAAACCCCTTCGCAAACCTCCGGCTGTTCCGCCTCCATCGGAACTTCTTCGCAAGCCCCCCGCCGTCGTGCCTCCGCCAGAGCGTCTTCGCGAACCGCCTGCTGTTGAACCTCCACCAGAACTTTTACGCAAGCCTCCCGTCGAGGAGGCCGTAGCTGTTGAACCCGCTGAAAGGGAGACGTTCACTTACGAGGAGGTAATGGGAAAGAAACTCCCGGAGCCTTCCGTCGAGAAGGAGGTGTACTCCTACGAGGAAGTGATGGGGAAGAAACTTCCAGAGGTTGTCGAGGCGGAGAAGCCTCCAGTGGCTCCAGAGGTTGCCGAGGCGGAGAAGCCTCCAGTGGCTCCAGAGGTTGCCGAGGCGGAGAAGCCGATAACAGCCCGTGACACTTTTAGAAAGGTGCGCCAGGCCAAATCTGATCCGGACATTTGGAGCAGGTTCCCCGGAGTTGCCAAGCTTGCTGGCTTGGGACCAAGTTTAGAAAAAATTGACCCGAAAGCGATTTACCGGTCGGTTACTGGCAAATCTGATCCCGAACAGGAGAGCAAGTTAAAAGTACAACTTCGGGATGTAAGGCAAAATATATTCGATCAGCTTCGCACGTTAGGGCATTCGGAGGATGACGCCGACGTTATGACCGACAACCAGATGCGTGCGTTAAATCGCGCAATGGGACTGCATGGCGATTTCGACAAGCCTGAAATAGGCACGGTGGAACAAATGGGACGGTGGGGAAGGAATTGGAAGAGGATGCTGCCCATTGTGGGTCAGGTTGATCTGGCTGCGAGTATGGCAGACACCATTGTGTTGGCTGAGAGAATTCATGAAGGCTACGAACCCACCCAGTCAGAACTAAAAGACTTGCGAAACCGTTACGAGGAACTGACAGAGGAGGTTGTCCGGGGCAAGGGATTTGGGGCGGGGGTTGTAGACCTTCTGGCTATGCTTCCGGCATTCGGGCTAGAGATCGCGGCATTAAGAGGGAGAGGAGCAAGGGGGCGTTCTCTCAAGCCTTCACTTTTAGTAAAACAAAAGCGAGTCATCGCAACATTGGGGTCTGCCTTGGCCAAAACGGTAGCTTTGAGTGCCAAGGGCGCAGCAACGGTAATGTCCGTTCGCACTATACAAAACGGACTGCAACGCCTGATGCCAGCGATGTCGTTTACCGAGGATGATGCCGGAAACCTGCGCGCACTAATAATAAAGCCAGACAAGTCGATTCTGCGGGCGTTTGGAGAAGGCTACACTTCCACGGTGTCCGAGATTTTGTCCGAGTTCTCTGGCAAAGGTGCCAAGAATGTCTTGGGCGTGGTCTGGGCGAAACTGCCTAAAGAAACTAGAGAGAGACTTGTGAAGATTGGCATATTCCGTGGTTGGGCAGAAGCCCAGAAGGCGCAAGGGAAGGTTCCCAAAGCCTCCAGATTTAAGAAATTGGTGGAATTTGCCGGTTGGGATGGAGCGGCTGTGGAGATGGGGGAGGAGCGACTCAACGAGTTTATGATGGCCCCGATTGATGGCTATAACAGGCCAGAGGGGAAGCAACTCCTGACAGAATTGATCGGGTTCATGATCCCCGGTGTTGCTATCCAGACGACTGCTATGGGTCTGGAGAAATTATTCCGTCCTACTCCTGTTGATGTTGAGAGGACTCGCAAGACACTTCAAAAGCGTATTGATGATCCCAAGACTTCGCCCAAGCACCGGGAAGTTCTTTCCCTTGTCTTGGAAGATTTGAATAGACGTGGAGAAGACGCCCTTGCCAACCCAGAGGAGGGGGCAAATAAATTAAAAAAAGAAATAGAGTTGTATGAATTGGGAGAGCCGTCCGAAGCGGAACAAGCCAAACTGGACGCAGAAGCACAAGCAAAGCAACAGCAACAAGCGGACGAACAAGCCAGACTAGACGCGGAGAAGGCGAGAGCGGGTAAAGCAGGGCAAACCGGGATAGAACCGGATGTCGTGGTCTCGGATATAACCACTCCATCCACCGCTCTCGCTCCCTCCGCTGAAGATATAGAGGCCGCTGGCGATGCCGCTGCCGAAGATGTTGTCTCTACGGAGGAACTTGACAGGCTGTCCGTTGGTCTTCCTCTCGGACTTCAAGCGGAAATCGATGCACTGCCCGAAGAGGTGTCAGATCAGACCGCCCCTGTAGAAACTGAACCACTTGCTCCCACCGACCGTGTCACCGAAGGGGGCGTGAGGGCGATTGCCAAGCAACATAAAGAGGCCCCCCGCAAAAGCCTGATTCGCGTTACCGACGCTGATGGCAACTCTCACGTCGGAACCTTGGTGAAAGCCGAGGGCGGACAAGCGGTTGTCAGGACGGAGACTGACGGCAAGTTGCTTGCGTTCCCCTTGGACACCTCCACGTTCAGGCCCGTAGTGGATACTGCTGACGTGAGGGTTGGAGATGTTCTTGATTATGGTGGAGAGGGACGAGTGGGGTTTAGGGCCGATCAGGGAGAAGTGGTTCGGATAGACGAAGAGAGCGGCATGCCGTATGTAGTGGAGCATACGGGCCGACAACTCGGGATTCAACCCATAGACATCAAGCGGCACTTGCGTGACGGCAAGGAGGTGATGCCGGAGGCAGAGGCTGTCCCCGAGGCCGCTCCCGCTCCCGCGCCATTCCGCAATGTAGAAGAGCTTCTTGCTTCCGTCCGGGAAAGCGATCCAGCAGCAGCAGACGCTGGTCTGGAGTATGCGAACGCTCGCGAGGCAAGGGCTGTTGCTCGCAGAGATGCAGTGGCTGCTGCCGCCAAGGTTGTCCCCGCCGCCAAGGCCACACCACCGCCACTGCCCACCGCCAAGGTCACACCACCGCCACTATCACAAGAGCAGATAGATGCCCAGAAAGCCACAGAGGCAGGAGAAGCCGAGCCGGACACAGTCGTCACGCCGGTAGACATATCTAGCCGAGGAATGCTGGATCGGGAGCATGACCAACTTGAGACTCTTTTGAAGGTCATAGACCCCGACGCAAAGGTTGACAGGGAACGCGGAGTCGCCACCTTCCGCCTGAAGCGGTCGGATGGGACCGCCAAAACGGTTCATATCGCGATGGTTGAGGAGATCAGTGGCCGTGGCATGGGTCCTCATGTGCAGAGGGCGTGGGACAGTTTCTTTAGACGCTATGGGCGTGCGCCGAATGCCCCGAGGGGGGTGGCATTGCCCGGCGTGTCCATGAGGATGGCGGACACAGGTGAAGTTATAGAGTCTGACTTCGTCATTGCCATCGGCAGCAATGCGGAGGTCTCAACCATACCGCACGAAATTGTACACCTCGCAGCAGCGACTGTTCTGTCGGAGTCGGAACTTGACACACTGGCCAGAAGATACGCGCCAGAAGCGGCTAATCCCGAAGAAGGACTCGCCACTGCTATTGGCAATCGGGCCGAGGCATTTCAGAATGATCCTCTCTGGCGGAAGGTCGTGGAGTTCTTCAGCAGGCTTATCGATACGGCCATGCCGACTGAAGCAGCAGCCGCCCGGAACCTCATGCGTGACATTGAGAGCGGTCGCATATTCAGGCGAGTCGAGTCTGTTGACCGCGCGCCATCTGGATCAAAGTTTGAGGCTGGCGGTCAAGCCTCCACCTACATATTTGAGGTGACGGATGAGTTTGGCAATGTGCGAGAGGAGGCTGTTCGCGATGTATCCATGTCTCGCGCAAAGCATCGCCTGAACAGGGAGTTGACCTCTGCCGCTGGTGCCGACGTGAGATTTATTAGCAAGAGCGAGCCAGCCTCCTTTGAGGAGACGTTGACACCGCCCGCCGACCTTGAGGAAGTTGGCCGTCCACGCAAGGTTAAGTTTGATGAAGAGACAAAGACTTGGCCAGATGGGCAGTTCTTTCCCATCGGAGATAGGCTAAACTCCGTCTTTTTAAGAGAAGAACTGTTATCGCTGGTGCCTAGTAGAGAAGAACTTGAAGGTCTGGATGAGGGTAAAAAGAAAGGAATCTGGAAGAATCGGAAGCTGGATAAAGGCACGCGGGTAGGGTTGCGTATAGATATACCGTTCTTTTTACGCACAGGGAAATACGTTATAGCAATACATGCTCCCCGTCCTACTCCAAACAGTTACGACTTTATAGCTAGGCTAAAGGGTCCAGTTACATTCAGCACTCCCGCCATAGACGCAAAGGCTAGGGGTGTTCTGTTTGGGGGACAGACAAAAAGCCCATTTGCAGTAGTCACAGGCGTGTTAGATAAGACGCCAATAAACCCGGAAGACGTTGCAGATATTCCAGATATCGACTCTTGGGTTCCTGTCGGATTTAATCCGCACAAGGCTACATTCTATTACGACAAAAGATCGGGAAGAGAAGTCAAGTCAGGCACCGATGCAATATCCATAGGCAATACCGTTTACACAAGATCCGAGGATATTGAATATGGAGATCGAGTTGTTCCCACGGGAGAACCTTCTTACGAAATACTTCAGAAGGCTATGGAGGAACCGAAGGGGACAGAGAAGGAAGCTGGCGTCAGTGCAAGATTTATTCGGAAGGTCGATGCCAAAAACAAGCAAGGGGACTCGGTAGTCATGGGCGGCATCCCGGAGAGCAAGCCGACGATGCCGTTGGATACATGGTTGCAGAAGGTTGCCGATGCCGCAGGCATGCCCCGCAGGGATGTTGAATCGCTGCTTGAGGATTACATCGGAAGGCACGCTCGCGGAGATACCCCGGAGAACTCCGCCCGTGTTCTCACCACGGCATCCGACAGTGGTATCAGTTTCGAGGAGGGCAAGGCCATAGAGGCTTATGACGGGGCGCGCGGTCGTCTTGGGGAAGAGGCTGCCGCTAGGTTAGGAGGCAAACGGAACAAGGCTTCCGTGAAGAGCAAGATCAACACTGCCGCCGAGAGCATATACAAGACGTTTCACTCCCGACCCGTACCGGATTCCGAGGTTAGAGAACTGGCCAAGAAACTGGCCGGTGAATACGCGCCAGAGACATACGAGTATTACAGGCGTGTCGTTCTTGCTGCCGAGGGTGCGGCTCATCTCGCGGCCAGCGGCGAACACAAAATGCCGTTTGATAAGTGGCAGAGGGCGATGCAGCGTAAGCACGGCAAGAAGTTCGTGGACGCAGAACTCTACGGAATGTCCAACGCCCTGCTTAAAAGAATGACGGATGTTGGCGCGACCATCCCAGAGATGAAGGAGATGACTGGTTCATACGAGAGAGGCGAATATGCGAAGGACTGGTATACAGATCAATATCCGGGGTTCTTGAACCTGTTTGGCAAGAAGTTAATTGATTTCGTTCTGCAAGCATTGACCGTCACCAGCACCAATACCACGATCAAGGCCAATACCAGCTTGGGTCTGAGGTCCATTGATGCCGTCATCAAGGGTCGTGACCCGCAAGGGTTGATGAACACGGTCGCCAACATGCTTCGGGATGCAATGCAGGGCAAGAGGTTCGGCGGCAACAAGCTGTACAACTTCTACCGGGCATTGATGGGAGATACTGAAGCCGTCGTCATAGACCGATGGATGCTTCGCGCATTTGGTTTTACTATTTCAGAAGACAACCCAAAGGCAGCGATTAACTCCGCTACGATGCAACAGTACCAGTTCATCGAGGCGTATATCCGCCAGATCGCACGCCGCACAGGCGCGACTCCCGTGCAGGTTCAGTCCGCAATATGGACAACGCACAAGGGAGAGCATCAACTCCGCGAGGGCGATGCTCTGGTGGATTATGTACACGACATCAGCGACCGCATCGAGAAGCTGTACGGCAAGCGGCTCAAGGGCCAGCATCTCCGCATCGCATTCTGGGAGTCGTATGGCCTGCTCACCGAGACCAACCCGGAGAGAAAGATATACGGCCCCGCCCAAGTAGCAGTAGAGGCAACTCCGAATGCGACCACGGGTGTACTGCCGGGCATGGCGGACGCGACCTATGAGCAAAGGCAGGAATACACCGACGACATACGAGCGGCGATCAAACCTCATGTGGATAGATACATAGAGGACCTTGGCCTGAATATGACGCTGGAGTTCTCAGGCCCCGGACTGTTCCTTGGCGACCGTAATCCCGGATTCCAACTGGTATTCAAAACTAGGGCGGAAGGCCGCTCTACCCTGAGCCGGAAGCTATCCCCGACGCACCACAAGGCTCTCCGTGATCTCAGTGCGTTCCTCGGCTATTACCTTCGTCAGGAGGCAGTCGCATTTCACCGACCGTTTTACACCACTACGAAGAAGAGGGCGGACGGGTCTGAGTTCCGCATCGATCCTCAGTACAAGGTGAAGCGAAAAAAGGACAAGAAGACCGGGAAGATAACGGAGACCAGCAAGTTTGAATCCGGTCGCGTAATCAACGACGCGGAGATGGATCGGCTCTACGATGCCGTGATCAAGGTATTCGGGGAGAAGTCTGGGAATGACGTAGCCATCGTACCAGCCGCAGATGGCGTCCGGTTATTGAATTTTTCAAATACATCGAACCCAGTGTTTCATAATCTCGTAGAAAAAGCGTACAATATAGCCTTCCCAGAAGGCTCCGTTGACATAGCAATGTTCCGCAACGTAAACGGCGGGTACATTGCCAATGACTGGAAGGTAGACACCAATGGCGAAAGTTATATCAAGAGGATTCGGCGATCCGGACGACCGAATGTTCTCCGAGGGCTTCACGGTGAACTTTCCGAAGCGGTCACGGGGGTCAACACCGTCTACTCCTCCAAGCACGGATGGGGAAACCCCGGACAATTTGTCAGTGACATCGTTGAAGAAGCTGACAGAATCAGAATTGGAGAACTTACCGGAGAATTCCAAGAGACAGGCGTACCAGAGGATGTTAGAGAGCGGGCAGGACAACGCCGAGAGAGAATTCGCGGAGAGACTCTGGAAGGCGATGGACGCGGGTACACAAACTTCTTTTCTGATGTAACTGAAGGCAAGCGAGACAAATCCAAGGTGCCGTATGACCGGGTGATACCACTCGGCAAGCGGAAATCTTTCAGTGACGACTACGATGAACACCGGGGGAACTTCGACGATCACATCGCCAAGTCTATTCCCGGATTCGCAGATGTGCAGGTGATGGTTGGCGATGCCATAGCACGCACCTACGGCGACCGTGACTCTTCCATGGTGGACATCGGTGCATCCGAGGGGTCTCTCGTCAAGACCATCACACAGCGATCCGATGGCAATGTGAGGACGTTGGGGGTGGACCCGAACGTGGCCATGGCTTCGTTCTTCCGGGATCACAGTACCGTTCCCGGATCATCCTATGCCATGCAGGCTTTTGCCACCGACGAGGGCTGGGTCGAGGACGACGGGACTGTGATCACCCCGTGGCAGCCCACCGAGAAGTATGACGTGGCCCATGAGGCCATGGTCTTCCAGTTCATATCAAACACTCGCAACGCCCAGATAAGGGAGATGAAGCGGATACTCAAGCCTGACGGGGTGGCTGTTGTCGAGGAGAAGGTGTCGTTCAATCCGCTGAATGTAAAGGATCGTGTGAAGTGGGACAGCAACGAGAACCACAAGAACGAGTACAAGGAGAAATACTTCGACCTTGAGACCTTGAAGAAGAAGGAGCGTGATGTTCTGGAGCGAGAGGTCGAGGGAATGCACGAACTTATGGTGCCGCAGGGTGAACTGGAGGCAACTCTCCGCAAGCACTTCAAGCATGTAGTCATGTTCTGGGAAGCCGGTAACTTCAAGGGCTACGCTGCCAGCGACAGCCGGATCGCTGTGGACCGTCTGGTCGCGAACATCGGGGATACCAACACAGAGTTCACCGTTGGCGAGGCCACGCCCCATGCGGCGGTCGAGGTCCAGTTTGAAGAGACCCCGATCAGGATAACCAAGCCACTTCGCCGCCGAGCCGAAGCCTACAAGTACGCGCCGGGTGAGCCGGGTGTCGAGAGTGGACAGATCGAGAAGGCTGTCAGGAGGTCGAAGACTAGAGGTCCCTCCAAGGCGATACGCACCTTCATCGAGGAAGCCACCGGAATCCGTCCCGATCCTGACATCGAGGACTTGGCGGAGTTTTACGCCCAGCAGGTCAGCAAGGCCGAGTTGAAGTACGCCAAGGAGTCGGCGTTCAAGTCTGGCCAGAAGGCGGTGACCAAGCAGGCCAAGGACTTCGTAGCCCTGACATCCACCCGCGAGGAACTCTTTGATCAGGTCGATGCCCTGCACCCTAGACTCCATTCCAAACTCAAGGCCGACATACACAAGGCCAAGTCCAAGGCTGACCTCTCCCGCATTGCCAAGAGGATGAACAAGTATTGGCTCCAAGGCCATGTGAGTGAACCCGTAGCGGTCCTCACAGGCAGTGATGCTCTGGCTATCGCTCTGAGGGGGCAGAGAAAGGGGGCCGAGGCCGCATGGCGTAGCGGCAAGGCCGAAGGGAAGGGCGTGGCAGAGGCTGTTACCAGAGAACTCCAGAAATTGATCAAGCAGATTAAGCTGATCAATCCCAAGGAACACAAGAAACTTCTGGAACGGCTGGCGAATGCTAGGACCCCCGGACAACTGGAGGCCGTGGCCAAGAGCATGAACAGGAAGTACATGCAGGCCCTGACCAGAGGCGAGGCCCCCGGCGAGATGGTGATGACCGCAATGGAGGCTCTGCGTCTGGCCAAGAGGAGCGAGTCCACAGGCTCTCACCAAGGATACCGGTCTGGTCGGGTAGACCTGAATGCCAGCCAGATACAGCTACTTGAATTTGCCAACGAACACCTTCCAAAACATCTTCGCTCCAGAGTGATGAAGTCGATTATCGTCAACGCCAGAACTCCATCAAGTCGGAAGCGATTCGTCGTCGCCGTAAACAGGATGGTAGAGCGGTTTGAGAAACAAGAGGCGATCTCGTTCTTGAAACAGCAGTTGAAGTCCTTCAAGAGGAAGGGGCGTAAACATCGTCTTGAGTCTGACATTGAGAACAGGATAGATGCGTTGATGGACGGAATTGACCTTGTCAAGAGGACTCCGAAAACTCTTACCAGACTCAGAAAACTCATGGATGCCGTCCGCCAGCAGGTCTCGGACTCTCCGCTTGATGGCATTGTTGACTCCAACGCCTTGAACATTCCGGATGCCATGTACACTCGGGCCAAAGAAATCCTGTCCAAGGACAGGACCATATCTCAACTGTCGGTTGACGAGGTCAAGTCCCTAGGAGCCGCTATAAATACTCTTCTCCGCCAAAACGCTGATCGGCAGGTACTGAGGACGGCTATCCGCGAGAGAAATAAGAGCGAGGCTGGCCGCGCAGCCATGAGGAACGCGGAGATTGCCCACCCGACGAAGCTGGGTTCCAAGGCCACGTCAGAGGAAATGCCGAAACTGAATTCGCTCAAGTGGTTTGCGTGGTTCTCCAAGACAAACTGGATGAACAAGGTGAAGTTGCTTGTGGGGGATAACAACGAGACGCACAAGATTCTCGTAGATGATTTACTGGAAGCTGAAAATCTGAGGAGGGAGTATGTGCATGAGGCACAAACCTATCTGCAAAGAGCATTGAAGAGGATAGGTTACTCTCCCGAAAAGCTGGAGGCGGTGAGTGGGGCCTACGCAAAAGGACGCATAGTCCGGAAGGCCAAGCCATTCCTAGAGAAGAACAAGATCAAGATCATCCTGCCTACTGCGACATGGGGTCCGACTGGAACGAGAGTAGGCGAGTTGTCGTTGACCCCGATGGAATACGCATCACTCCTGTTGCATCTTGCCGACCCCAGCACACGGCGCGAACTGTTACGGAACCCCCAGCAGGGTCTTCGCATCCGCTCTCAGGCCACCTCTGCCAAAAGGCCGATCAAGCTGAGAGAGGGAGACATGCGGGAGATCATGCGTAACGCCCCGGCGGACGTGGTTGCCGTGGCCGATGCGATCCAGTTCGACATCAACGGGAGGCTTCGCAATCAGCTTAACGAGGTGTGGCAGCGAATCTTCGGTTACCCGTTGGTGACAGGAGAATCCATATATATGCCACGGCGAAGATACCGTGGTGGGCGAGATGACGTGGACTATGCAGCACAACCAGAGAGCCTGCTTGGCGGGTATGTATCTGAACGCCTAGATCAGCAGGGGATTTTCTTGGAACGTGGAGCCAGTAATGACCCGTTCGTTATCGACGATGCGTTGGGCGAGTATTTCATGTATGTGCAAAGGACTGCGGCTATGGCGGCAAAGTCAGAGCCTATCGCCAACGCCATGCGTATTCTTAACTACAAGGCTCCGGGCAAGTCGGGCGAAAGTTTCAAGCAGACGGTAAGAGACAGGCTCCAGAGGGCGGACACATACTTCAAGTCAATGGAGGACCACCTTCGCAAATTTGGCGGCGTTGATACCACGCAGCCCGGCGTACTGTCGGCCTTGATCGGTAAATTGATCAGGCCCTTGCACGTCGCGAACCTCGGCTTGAAGCCGTACATCTGGTTTTACCAGATGGTATCCATGAATACCGCCGGGCAATACATCGGTCGCAAGCACCTGTATAACCCCAAGAACGAAGGTCGCCTGCACCCTAACAGGATCAAGGAGGAGATGGTTGCCAATTCTCCATTGATACGGGACCGTGTGGAAGGCGGAGGCCATCAGATTATTACCGCGTTTGCCCGCACCAATGCACTTCGACAGTTCCTCGGCGGAGAGAACGACAACATCTTTGTCCGGAAGAGTATGCAGGGAATCCTAGAGGCAGACCTCATTGTCATCAGGGCTATCTGGGGTGCGGCCAAGATGGAGGGGCGGGACAAGGGGTTGAGTGGGCAGGAACTCATGGACTACACCAAGAAGAAGGCCGAGTTTGTGATCAACTATTCCCAGCCCACTTGGGACACGCTGACATCAAGCGAGCAAATCAATTATGCCAGACAGAACCAAGCAGTGGCCTTGGTCTTCGGGTTGTTTTACTCGTCGCAACGTGACAAGAACTTCAACATGAACTTCGACGCGGCCTTGACTGCGAGGCAGGAGGTTCGAGAAGGCAAGGACCCTCGCGCCGCATATTCCAAGTTTGCCTACAACGTAGCCCATACCAGTTTTGTTTCTGGATTTTCTGTGGCCCTGATAAGGAGGGCGTACTGGTGGATGTTTGGACTCGGCCTCGCAGCCATCGGGTTCGGTGACGACGACGACGACTTCTGGGCCGACGTGTTTCACGACTCCATTACCAGAACACTCGGCGGATCGTGGATTGGGGTTGGGGACTGGGTTGGCTATGCGTACACCGGAGTCAAGGCGTTCTTGGAGACTGGAGAAGCACGCGATCTGGCCAAGGGTTTGAGGCGGAACATACTGGCAGAGTCCGTGGATAGATTCGTGGTTGGTACGGTTGGCGAAACTGCGAGCATGCTGTGGAATGCGGACATGCTTATCCGAAGTTTTACCGACCAAGAAAACCTGACCGATAAGGAGAAGAAAAAGCTGGCTAACGGGGCATACCTTTCAAAGAAAATAGATCAAATCCTTACCGGCACAGGGATGCTCGGCGTTCCTACGCCCGGAATAATGGCCCATGCCCGCAAATTCATGCCGCATACAAAGCCGACTCGGGTGTCGCTGTATGGCAATATGGCAAAGGCGGCGAAGCGGCGAGACAAGAAGTCAGTGAGGAGTAGGATCGCAGCCTTGAAGAAAATGGGTGCGTCTAGGAGCCAACTGTACTCATCTATTAAAAACAGGAAGAAGAACGGGATGATGGATGGGGATACTGCGGACTGGTTGAAGAACGAGGTCAACCTTTACTATTGATGTCTAACGCTGGCCCAGGGAATTAACATCAACTCCCAGTTGTTGAAGCCCAAGACGAACGCCAGGGAACTAAAGTCAACTAACTCGATCCCCAAGCGGCAATCGCCACTGCTTGTTGAAGTTTCTTTTTCGAGCGTCGCTTGGCTTCCACTTAACCGGGCCATCATCCCTGATCAAATCCGGTCACTGGCCTGACCGTCACTGTCCATACGCTACGCTTGCCCGACTTCTTCTGGCCCCAGCCCCAGACTTCCAGCCTGTTGCCGCATGACATCCAAACCTTTGCCTCGGGAGTCTCCAGAATTTTCTTCATCCTAGCGGTTTGGTTGGTAACGGTGGTAGCCTGTATGCCAAGCACTCCGGGGAACTGCGAGTCCAACGCGACAATGTCAATGCAGCCGAACAGGTCGATACGCCTCTTGCTGTATGCACACCACCGCTCCACCACTTGGGCAGCGATGCTGTGTTCTCGGAGATGTCGGAGAGTCCTTGCCGTTGGACTCATGCTTGAAGTTCGCATGGATATTAAATAACCCAGTTCTTCGCCGTGGCGAACAGAGGTGCCTCTGCATCCGCATGTTCGTCTCGGTATGCGGTGCCTTTTGCCGCCTTCTCGATTCTCCGCTCGGCCATTGCGGCATAGTCCTCGTTCAGTTCTATGCCAACGAACCTGCGGCCTAGCAGCAGGGCGGCAACTCCGGTCGTGCCGCTGCCGCAGAAGGGGTCGAGGACGGTATCGCCATTTCGGCTGCCCGCCTTAATGCAGCGGACGGGGATTTCCATAGGGAACGTGGCAAAGTGGGCGTCCGGGTAGGGCTGCGTCGTGATGTTCCAGACCGTGCGGGTGTTGCGGCCATTGCCGTAGTATTTCATTTTTTCATCGCGCGTCATTGCGCGGACGATTCCCGTCGATCCGTGCGCGCCGGTGCCGCGCGCGTCCAGTCGCTTTGGTGTTTTGCTGCCGCCATACGGCATCACACCAGCATCCTTCTCCCTTACCGCATCCGCATCGAAGTAATACCGGGATCGCTTGGTCAGTAGGAAGATGTACTCATGCGCCTTCGTCGGCCTATCCGTCACGCTCTCGGGCATGGGGTTTGGCTTGCTCCAGATGATGTCAGAGCGGAGATACCAGCCTTCCGCTTGAAGGGCCAAGGCCACACGCCACGGTATGCCGCACAGGTCCTTGGGTTTAAGGCCGCATCCGGTCTTATCCCCCCTTGGCGAACTCGCATAACTATCCCCCAAGTTCAGCCACAGCGTCCCGTCATCTCGCAGCACTCGCCGGGCCTCGCGGAACACCTCTACCAGCTTGGCGACGTACTCCTCCGGCGTGGGTTCCAGCCCGATCTGCCCCGCCTCGCCATAGTCACGCAGTCCCCAATATGGAGGCGAGGTGATACAGGTCTGGGCCGATCCGTCGTCCAGACTGGCCAGCCCTTCAACCACATCGGCATTTATGATCATGTTATTCCGCTTCTTCTTCGTCTTCTTCTATGGCTATCAGGTAGCCTAACTCCTCGCCAGTCGGTTTGTCGTCACCGAACCAAGCAACTCCATTTTCTTCAATCGTCACGCTGACTCCGGGGGTGATTGGGGTTGCTCCCATTGTCAGTGATGCTGGGCCGTAGATAATTTTGTACCCAGTCTCGCAACCACTCAACATGGACAAGGCAAACAACAGCGTCACCGTGGTCAATGCAGCTAATATCAACTTCATAATAAGACTCCTATTAAATTTCAATCAATTGCCATCCGTCTTGGGTTCATCGGGCGTGTGGTCGTCGCCAGCAGAGGTAACGTATTCGCCGGGCAGGTATTTCGCGACCCACATCTGAGCCAGTTGCGATGCCGTGATGGGCTTGAGGAAATAATTGATCGGCACGCCGCCACCACTTGCGGCTTTGGTCACGAAGTCAGTGAAGGCAGTCATAAGACTATTGATATCCAACATCTTATTTTTGCCATCATCGAGTTCGCCAACAGCAGACACCGCACTTTTGATCTTCGACGCTTCCAACGCAACCATCTGACCACCCGTCCTTGCGTTGTCTGCGGCGGATGTAATGCTGGACTGAGCGTCAGCGGTAGAGTTTTGCAACACGGCCAACTGCCCCATCATCTTATCAGGGGAGAAGTCTGTAAATTGTTTCACGGTCAGGGCAACATCGTTCGCTTCGATTGTCGGGATGATACCCATCGTCACCAGACTGATGTGTGATGTGATGTTCTGGCTACTCAGCAGGTTCTTCGCCGAACTGCTGAAGCTACCGTCAACACCGAACCCGCCCTTGAAATCCGAGAACCAACTGCCCACTTCCATCTGGCCTTGCAAACTTGCAGCAGTGGATCGCATCTTCTGATCAGTTTCAGTTGATGAATCCTTGAGTACATGAACCATGCCGACGAAACTGCTTCCCGTAGTGATGCCAGAAAGCAGATTGTAATAAGCGGCATCCTTTGTCTGTTGCTGTTCAGCAATTTTAGAGATGCTACCGGCATCATTTACTTTGATCATGTCGCCGGTCAATTCGCCAGTCGCGATCAGTTCGTTCCACGCGCGAATGCCTTTGTCCACATCTATGATAAACGGCGCAAACAAGTCGGCCTGTCGATGCGTACAATTGCACGTTATGACAAGGGTTCCTTGTATGTCGTGAGTCTCTACCTGATTAGCCAACTGGCTTCCCGATGAGTTGGTCATCTGGGTGGAGGCTTTGTCTCCAAGGAATGAGGTGCTGGCGGAGATAAACGACTTCAACGCCGTCATCTGGTCCTTCGACTTTTGGGTTTCCTCATCAAAGGAAAAATACTGAGCGTCCATTGTCATCGTGTCTGCCGCCAATGGCATCTGCTTGATCTCTGACTTGTTGTAATCAATCGGGCTTTCGATGGCAGAACTGATTTGCGGGATTGCCTTTCTCTCTTCCGCTACCTTCGGCAGATTAGTCGCGGAAGTCGTCGCGTATGTCGCAGCCGCCGTCTTGATGGCGGCGTTGACATCGTCTATCGGCTTTTCAAGATCATCCACATCCACATCCATGAGCGTCAGTTCCTCCTTGGTCATATCGAGTTTTCTTCTCAACATGATCAGGGAATTGAGTTCATCTTGTGCCGCATCAATTGGTGTTTGCAGTGCTGAGATGTTTTCAAGAACCTTGAGATGTGATGGCGGAACGATATTGCCCAAGTCTAGGTTGGGGTCATACGGAATATTAGTGGACATTCAGTTTCCCTTGTGAATATGTATTAACGGATCACGGTGAAATTTTCAGGTCGCCCTTACGCCATCGCCCAACCAGAACCATCACCGCGCCACCAACCTTCAGGATGGCATCAGAGATGTTCTCTATTTCAACTGTCGGGAGATCGGGTAGGAAGTGATTGAGGACAAGAATGAGTAGCCCTAAGATGGTGACAGATTTAAGTGCGAATTTACTTGTCTCGTTTCCAGCCATGGTAGAATCCTTTCTATCATCTCGTTCCAATTCAACAGACAACAGGTCTTGTTGAAGCAGGGAGCGTATAAGTCAACAGCATATACAATATGCCTACGCCGTCCAGCTTTGATCTTGAACGGACTCAAATCTTGTCCTCTCCCCATTCCAATCAAGTATGGCCTTGCCCCGTGGGCCGTTCCTCTGCTTGCGAACGAAAACACTGGCCTTGCCTACCTTGTCGGGGTTCTCCTCGGCCCACTCCGGATCACCCAAGTGGTACATCTCCTCGCGGTGGATCATAAATACCAGATCGGCGTCCTTCGACAGGGACGAGGACGAGTGCAAGTCATCCAGCCCCGGCGGGGCCACATGCTGCCCGGCCATACGCTTGCGAAGCTGGGATAGACACACAACCGCCACGCCCATGCTGGTTGCCAACTGCTTCAGAGACCGGGACAGGATACGGATGCTGTTGATCTCGCTCCTGTCATCCGGGTATTCCATGATCTGGAGGTAGTCAACGAATATGGCCTCGATCCCGGCCTGAGTTTTGAGTCTCCTAGAGAACGATGAGAGGGTGTATATGTCCAGAGGGGACGCATGGGTGAGGTACAAGGGCCAGTCCTTGGACATCGCGAACACGTCATCCAGTTCAGACCACTCATAGTCGGACATGTTTCCGGGATGGTTGAACTTGCTTCGCGGCAGGTTGGACCTCGACATCAAGAAGCGGTCAGCCAGCTTTTCCTTGGTCATCTCGACGGAGAAGTACGCCACCGGATGGCTGTTCATTGCGAGATTCTCGGCGATCTGCATGGCGAGTGAGGTCTTCCCGGCTGATGTGTCGGCACCTATGACAACCAGACTTCCCGGCTCAAAGTCATAGACCATCGTGTCCAGTTCCGGTATCCCGGTCTTGAGTCTTTTGTTTTCCTCGGGGTTCTTCGCCAGTCTTCGGGCGCGTTTGATGGCCTCCTGCACCTCGGCCCCGATGGGCTTGGCTATGGATACATGATCCTCGGCAAGCTGGGCGTACACGTTCTGCTCAAATCTCTCTATCGCCTCTGGGACTTCCACCGTAGGGTCGCTTATGGCCTTTAGAAGTTGCGTCTGGAAAGACTCGACCGATCCGTAGGCAGACCTCCATCTGGATCGGGCGGCTACGCACTTGGCGTAATACCGGGAGCCTTCGCTGTGTGGCATGGACTGGATCAACTCCAGCACATAGGCTTTGCCGCCGCAGCCATCCCACCTATCCTCCGATTCCATCCACCCTACGAATCTCTGGGGGTCTATCATCTTGGACGATGACTCAAAGTCGTATACAGATCGCCAGATGTTCTGATGCCTGCGGTCTAGGAAGAACTCCTCGCTCTTCACATACTCCATGCACTCGGGCAGGTCCTCTGTCTTGCGAAGTATGGACCCCAAGAGGAGACGCTCCTCCTCCATGGTCATGTCGATGATAGCCTGCATGTTGCCGTTCATCAGTATATCTCCACACGTTTAGTGTAGTCCGTGGCATCTGGTTTGACTGGAGTTCCCTGAGAATTATCCAGCCATTCACGATTGTCGTCATCGTACCGCCCGGAGTTCATCCAGCTTGCCGGGTGTGGGCAATACTTCCCAGCCTTCCCGGAATCGCTCTTGGCGAAATCCCTGACCCGCGACAGCAACCATGAGCAGGCATCCTCCGTGTGTCCGTTCGCATATATATTTCGTATTGCTTTCTCGATAGCGGCAAGTGCTGCCGCCCTCCCAACCTTTCGGGGATAGGACTGGTAGATGTGATTGATAATCTTTCCCTTGCCCTCCATATCGCCAACCTTCCAGACGATTTTGGGCATTACTGTTTCCTTTACTGGTTCCCTTACTGGATTGGGGGAATCAGATTCCCTACCTTGGGGAACGTCATTCCCTACCCTAGGGAATTTAATACTCTGGGGAACCTCGTTCCCTAGGGAATCAGGTTCCCCAGCAGATGGCCAGTTATCGGGGAGCAGGAAGTATCTCGTGGTCTGGTTCTTGAGTTGCATCCTCCGGATCAGCCCGTCCCGTTCCATGGCTTGGAGGTTGACCATCACTGTCTTTCTGTTGCACCCGCTCAGTCTGGCTATCCTTGCTAGGCTGGGCCAGCACACCAAGTCCCGGAGATTCCCATTCACAGAGTCGGCTAGACTCATCAGGATCATCTTCCTAGTGGTCCCCAGATTCACTCCCATGACCTTCCTCATCAGATCAAATGACATGCAGCATCCTTGCCTTCCCGGTTGGAGGTTGTTGTCCCGCTGATCGGTTGACTTGACGGTATAAAAAGCCTCCGGGGGCGGAGCGGCCCCCGGAGACGAGCAACAATGCCGCCCCGCACAAGGCGGCACATGAACATGGCACTAGACCTTCAGTCCGCCAGTGTCGATTTGATTTTTAATCGAGGCCAGATCACCATCTTCAAGTTCCTCGGGGGTCTTGCCCATAACCGTGGCGGCAAAGCCGACGATCCTGTCCTTGGCCTTGTCAACGTGGGCAGAATCCCTGTCGGCAAGGGCCATGACCAGCTTCTCAAACTCGGTCGGACCCTCGCCAGCGGCAGGCGAAGCTGAAGTTTCAGAGGCTGCGGGAGCCTGTGGGACCGCTTTCTTCTTGGTCGGAGTACGCTTCTTCACCTGATCGACTACCTTCTGGGCCGTGACACTAGGCAGGGCCTTGGCCGCGCCGCCGTTATCGCTGAACATATCAGCAACGGTGGTCTCGCCTTGGTCTATCGCGTTCCATATTCCCAGAAGCATCTTGCGATCCTCCTGATTAAACGACTCGATCTTCTTGCCTAGGTGCTGTTCCAGCATCTCCTGAGTCACGTTCTTGCCGCTGAACTGAGTCATTATCCGCTTGACTGTGGACTCGTCAAGAAGCTGGGTGAGTGCGTTGCCCACGGCCTCTTCCAACTCAGACCTAAGTCCGGGCGGAACGCTCCTCAGTATAACCTCGCGGATCACCTTGGACTTCTCGGCCTTGACCACGACATTAAAAAATCTGTCATCGTCGTGCCTCCGGGTTCCGCCGCCTCGGGCTTTGTAGAACTTGGACACCAGCACTGAGTCTGACCACACCCGTCCGCTCACATAGTCGGTGAAGGATGCCTCGATCTTGACCGTGGATTCGTCCACCGGGACCACATCCGCCCGGACCCGGTTGAATCCGTAGGAACTGGCGATAGCCTCGGCTGCCCGGATGGACAGGCCCGTGGCGTACCGCATGTTGTTGTTGTCGCCCCGGCCAACAGGCTTGTCGTACATTGCTGCTCTGGCGAATGACGGGAACGCAGCCAACTGGTTCATAATGTCCGCCTTGATGGCTGGATAGTCCCTAGTGCCAGCGGCCTGCGCCGCCAGCATGATCGTGTCGTTCTCCATCTTGATCAGGGCGAGGTCTCTCGGCATCCCAGCCTCTGGTGCCGGGATCATTTCGGCCTCTACCGGGTCCGTCTTGGTCATCTGGCTCATATCACTGCTCCTTGTTTAACCTGCTTCACTCTCAGCACCGGACGCTCCGGTGGCATATAGGTAACCATCTGGCCTCCCGCCTTGGCTGCCTCGCAGTCCCCCATTACTTGAAGGAGACTAGCCTTGGCTTCACCTTCTTCCCGCTCTGCTTTCAGGCGGAGTTCTCTGGAAGAAATCCAGTCTTGAATTAAGTGGACAGGAACTTCCATTATACTTCCCGGCTCACGCTTTACCTGCTTGAGTAGATCAAGGGATGCGGACCCCTCGGGACACACGTCAGCCTCCACGTTCTCCTTCCAGAAGCGGCGAGACTCGTGAAGGATGCCGCCGCAAACCTCCTCGTTGCGGTCCACCCGGAACCACGCGAACCCTCGTGAGCCATCTGCCGTGATCACCCAGCAGGCTTGCGACTTGGGCAGTGCCATCAGATGCACATGGCACTGGACATAGACGCTTGGCGGAACCTCGCCCGTACCGATGGCCCCCCACTGGTCCGAGACAGGCCCACGCAGGCCCACAGTCTTGATCTCAACGGGTTCTCCGGTCTCCACTACTCTTCCGTCATGGTGATCCAAGATGGGAGACAGAGGGACTCTCCGTTCGTTGTGGGCTTGGGTGATTTCCATCTCGGGCAGGCCGTCGATCATGCCATCCTCGGCGGCTTGGATTACGCCCGGCTCAAAGTAAGTCCCAAACAGCATGGCTCCGTTGGCAGGGGTGGGCGGAACCCTCTGGGTCTTCGCCAGCCACACATCCACGGGCGAACGCCACGGGTTGAGACCAAGGACCGCCGCCATATCGGAGGAGCCAAGGTGCAGGTGGTGCCTGTTTCGCTGTCGCTCGGTTATCATATCACGTCACCGTTGGGTAAAAGTCTCTGTCAAAATCCACGAACTTCCGTATCGTGGTTTGCCACCACGACTTGCCGTTCCGTGGCAAGCGACCGTCCTCCTCCAGATGCCGCCCGATCTTCCTGCACGACATACCTTTTGTCCGGAGTTCTCTGGCAATACGGATAGTCTCCTGCTCGTCTCTGTCGATCTCCATTCTCTTGCCGTCCGGGTTCAGGCGGTATCCGTAGGGGACTTTGCCGCACCGCTCTCCCCTGCCTCGCTTCCACTTGACAACCTGCTTGCAACGCTCACTGGTCTGCTGCCGCTGGTACTGGCCGATAGCCAAGAGGACATGGAACATGAGGTTGCCGCCGCTCGTGGTCGTGTCGATCATGTTGCCCTCGGTCATCGAGACCCAGTCGGCCTTGATGTCTTGGAGCCTGTTGAGAATCTTGCAGGCATCAGACACAGAGCGGCTGAGCCTGAACAGGTCATACACGACAAGAACACCGCCAGCCGCACTCTCCACCGCCTCCCATAGCCCCGGCCTGTTGTCCGCACGGCCTCCGCTGCGTCCCTCGTCGGCGTAGATGTTCAGCAAGTCCCAGCCTCGCCCCTTGCAGAAGGCTTTGATGCGAGTTCTCTGGTCGTCCAGAGATATGCCTTCGCCTGCCTGCTGCTCGGTGGATACTCGCACATATCCGGTAGCCGTAGTCATGCCACTTGCTCCTTTTCCTCTCGGAGCGTGCGGGCCTTCTCCCTGCTTTTATCTAGCTTTCGTCGCCTGCGGAGTTCTCCCCGCAGGGTTGTGATAATGTCCGGGCTGAACACACGGGCTACTCCAGCCCTGCCGTGTTCCTTGATCGCCAGCTTCTTGATCATGTACAGCACGTTGTGGAGGCGAATGTCAAGCCTGTCAGCGATCTGCCCTACTGTGTACAGTTGCACGACAGGCAGGGGGTTCTTTGATTCCTTGGCGTACTCCACCCCTAGCGGGGTGGGGGGTCTAGTGGGTTCCATTGGTTACTCCTTGGTTGTGTTGTGTAGCGGTTATACTACAGGGGGTACTATTTAGCAACCACTGCTCATCGGTCTTGCTCCTTGTCGCTTATAGCCATGCAGATCACCACGCTTAACACGCAGCAGCACAGAAACAAAGCACCCGTGATGACCGCTCCGGTTAGTTCGTCAATCATGTCTGCTCCTTTGGGTTCCCTAATTTCATTTTCGAGCTTTTCCCATCTGCGCAGATGCCCAAATGCGTAAGTCCTTTCTGCTAATGCGTCTACATCGTCCTTGGCTTCTGTTTCTGCTGCCTGTTAACCGCTCAATCCGAGTTCGATTTTGTAAATTCCGACTCAACGTCACATAGAGAGTCTTTGAGCAGATCAAATGCCCATTCAGGATGCGGCTCAGGTAGGTGGCTGAGCAGTTCACGTCTTTCGCCAATTGACGGAGGCTCAGGGCGTCGCCCGGCACATCAAGACATCGCATGATGAGTCCTGGTCCCTCGTGAGCCAACCCCTCGCGGATAACCTCTTCCTCGCCGAGATGCTCCTCGATGCGTTCAAGGAAGGACCAATCAAGACCTGTCTCATTCATTTTCAACATGTCCCCTTCTCCAATTCATCTAGGGTGGGCATTTTCACCCGCTCTTTGAAGAATCCCAAACATTCAAGCTCCCATTGCGCCTCATGCGCCCTTTTGCCGGTTTTCTCTATGTCTTTGGTATAGCCATGCCTAGAAGCGTATAGCCATGCCTCTCTGGCATTCCAAAACTCTGCAACAAGGTTCTTTATCCAGCGAGGCTTTTCTTCCTCTAAGGCCGCATCGACCCATTCTTTGAATTGTTTCCCAGCACCGTATAGCGTTCCGCTCATCCAATAAGTCTTTGATAGATTTCTTAGGACCGGATACGAATAACGCCGGAGAATCTTTGTAACAGATTCCTTGTTCCACTCATCGGTTGGGATTCTGTTGATAATCATTTCCGCCTGTCCCGCTTGACAGTAAACCTTGTTCATATCTGTGTACAGATTCATGCTCGACATGGTTTTTCTCCTTTCTGTTAACTAGTATGCTTCAGTTCGGTAACCGCTTTGCCTTCGCCCTTCCGATTCACAAAATAGGCGAACTGCTGCTGGGATTTCGTTAGGTCACAGGCTAAGAAATTGAGGTGACTGCCGTCCTCGTAACGATGCATTACAACGTCGTGCCCGGAGACAAATACGCCGTCCTTTGTTTTCCACGCACACGCCCTATATCGCCATAATTCTATTTCGTTTTCGAGATCGCGCACCGTTGTGTTAACCACTTCGTTCGTTTTCATGTTTCTTTTCCCTTGGCATTATTCATCCTCCAGAATCGCGTCTCTGGCGATTCGAACAGCTTCTAGGCATTTGGCCTCTCTCGCCTCGGCATCATCTGTCAGCGGTTCTTTTGCAATATGAACCACCGAAACAACACATCCCGGACCACCCGGTACATGCGTAGTGCGGGTTCTTGCTGGGGTTACACGCATCAGCATGGCACATCTCCGAAATGTGGTGAAGGGCGCAAGTTTGGCACTT
>Ga0114902_1000136_pt1 | contig 50193 bp, 40 predicted proteins | sample MalvireepMed_s12_FD_87291 | JGI IMG/M metagenome (GOLD analysis project Ga0114902, IMG submission 87291) | Marine viral communities from the Global Malaspina Expedition - Malaspina viral metaG DeepMed_s12 | ecosystem: Environmental > Aquatic > Marine > Oceanic | place: Mediterranean Sea... | reverse complement strand
CATAAAAATTAAAAACGCTTTAATATTTGTAATCATTTGAAAATTAATATTTTATAATTAAAGCGAGACCTTTTTTTTGGAGAATTAAGGGGGTATCCATATAGGTATCGTTTAGTGCCGTATCATTTGCTATTATATAAAGTGATAAAAAATAAAAAACCCTGTAAATCAACTTATTACAGGGTTTGTGATATGGATTGTCGTCCAAAAAGTGGAGTCGGGGAGATTCGAACTCCCGTCCAAACAAGCAATCAAAATGCTTTCTACATGCTTAGTTTTTGTTCAATTGTCGACGTGCAGCTGACCAAAAACCGCCCACTACACGCTTAGCTTCTTAAAGTTTAAAACAGTGCCGAAGCTACACCATTTCTATGTTGACTTTTATGGTGTCTTATAACGCGTCGCCATCAACAAGGGCTACCCAGAGACATCTCGCCTTCCCGCCTTGCGGGAACGTGGCCAAAATCTTACTATAAATTCAGATTAGGCAGCAAGAGCGTAGTTATTCTCGCCATTTAAAAAAATGTGAAATATGAGATTAAAGAGCTGTATCCCAGCGCTCTGCATGCTTACACTTTCATTAGACTCGCTGTCAAAACCAGTCGACCCCATATTCAAAGAACTATTTTATGCAATTTTCATCGCTATAACATCCGCAATTTTAGGATGTATTTTTTGGGCATTTCCCTCGCAAAAAAAAAAGCTCGGGTCGGGTTATTCGCTATATCTTTTTTACAATTGTCACCCTGAGCTTGTCGAAGGGACAATTATAAAAAAGGATGTCGCTACTATCCCTAATGCGGGGTGCAAATGTAATACAATTTCTATTAATCCATAGGGCAAACGTATACTTTTATTCGGCTCTAGTTAAAAGAGCGTTAATGGCTAGCGCAGCTAAAACCCTTATTCCTAGAATAGTGACCCAAAGCTCTGAGATCAGGAGTGCAGCGACGCAAAGTTTCGGGCACTGTTTTTCGACCCCGTTGTCGAAAAATTCATTGGATAAGGAGCCTTTTTCTTTGTTTTGTTTCTTTTGGGCGAGCAAAAGAAATGAAAAGCACGAAATCACTAGCATTTGGGTTGATATTAGAGCCAACAAATAATCAACGTAATTCTAAACTAGAACCTTTTATTTCTACTATTATTATGTGAAAAACTAATTCATTTTTTCAGTTTTAAGAATATTCAAGTTCGTTGAAAATAAAAACAAGTTTAATTCATTTGACGTAGAGTCCTTTGGTCTCAGTACAGGCTCTGGTAATAAAACCCTCTTTGAGGGATTCAAATGGATTTTTACAAAGTGTGAGTTTGCCCTCGTATTAATCCATAAGAAACTTGTACATTTCCATCCTTCCGTGTAAATTAGAACAAAATTTATACCAAATTAGTATGAAGTTCGGAATTATCAAAGAACGTAAAACACCTCCTGATCGAAGAGTAGTTTTGTCGCCTAAAGCCTGTCAAGCTGTCAAAACACAATTTCCTTCAGCAGAAATTATTGTAGAATCATCAGAAATTAGAGTTTTCAAGGATAATGACTACCAAAGTGCAGGTTTTGAAATTTCCGAGAATATGGAACAATGTGATGTGCTTCTTGGAGTAAAAGAAGTGCCTATTGCTGCGTTAATTCCGAATAAAAAATATTTTTTCTTTTCACACACTATAAAAAAGCAACCTTATAATAGAGCGTTACTTCAAGCAGTTTTAGAAAAAAATATCGAATTATATGACCATGAAGTAATAACAAATAGCAACGGACAAAGGTTAGTAGCTTTTGGACGTTATGCAGGCATTGTAGGGGCTTATAATGGATTTAGAACATACGGACTTAAATACAATTTATTTGAATTACCCAAAGCTACCACACTTCCCAACCAACAAGCATTAATAGATGCTTTAAAACGAATTCCTCTTCCACCAATAAAAATATTGCTTACTGGAAGCGGTCGTGTAGGTAATGGAGCTAAAGAAATGTTGGACGCCAAAGGCGTAAAAGAAGTTTCAGTAAAAGAATATTTGGATAGCAATTTTGATGTTGCTGTATATTGCCAAATAGATGTGTTGGATTACAACAAACGTAAGGACGGGGCTTTTTCAGAAATAATAAATTTTTATAAAAATCCATCAGAATATGAGTCTAATTTTATGCGATTTGCAGTGGTAACCGATTTCTATATCGCAGGACATTTTTATGGAGATGGAGCTCCATATTTATTTACACGTGAGGATGCAAAAAAAACAGATTTTAAAATAAAAGTAGTGGCAGATATAAGTTGTGATATCGATGGTCCTGTAGCAACTACAATTCGGCCGTCTACTATAGCCGATCCAATTTATGGGTATAACCCGAAGTCGGAACTTGAAACCGATTTTAGAGATGCAGACGCCATTGCAGTAATGGCGGTAGATAATTTACCGTGTGAACTTCCAGCCGACGCTAGTGATGGCTTTGGAGAGAATTTTATTGCAGCTGTAATTCCTGCTTTTTTTAATAATGATAAAGATGGGGTTTTAGAAAGAGGACGTATGACTTTTAAAGGAAAACTTACAGATAGATACAGCTACCTTCAAGATTATGTAGATGGAAAAGAGTAAATAGCTTAATTTAAAAGGGCTTATTAAAGATTTATTATGCTTTAGGATTAGTGAGAGAGGTAAAATGACTTCTAATTTTTCCTTAAGAGCATTTTTTAGGATTCATTCTAGCTTTTTACACTACTTTTAGGAGACAGTTTTTTAAAGAGTTACTAATAATGCGTAACTTGCGATGCTTAATTTTGTTAAAGTCGCAAAAGAAAACGATTATTTTATATTATTTTAAAGAAAGGTCTTGCAGATGTATAATTCAAAAATAACAGGTTTAGGGTATTATGTACCTGATAATGTAGTAACCAACAACGATTTATCTAAAATAATGGATACTAATGATGCTTGGATTCAAGAGCGTACTGGTATTCAAGAGCGTCGTCATGTGGTTAGGGGGGAAGACACTACAACAACTATGGGTGTGAAAGCTGCTAAAATAGCTATAGAGCGTTCTGGGGTTGATAAAAATGATATTGATTTTATTGTTTTTGCCACTTTAAGTCCAGATTACTACTTTCCTGGACCTGGAGTTTTAGTACAAAGAGACTTGGGTTTAAAAACTGTTGGAGCCTTGGATGTTAGAAATCAGTGTTCTGGTTTTGTTTATGCAATTTCTGTAGCCGATCAATTTATTAAAACTGGAATGTATAAAAACATTTTGGTTATAGGGTCAGAAGTGCATTCTACAGGTTTGGATATGACAACTCGCGGTCGTGGGGTTTCTGTAATTTTTGGAGATGGTGCTGGGGCAGCAGTTTTAAGTAGAGAAGAAGATACTTCTAAAGGAATTTTATCCACACATCTCCATTCAGAAGGAGAGCATGCTGAGGAATTGGCATTAATTGCTCCAGGGATGGGAAAACGCTGGGTTACAGATATTATAGAAGATAATAATCCTGATGATACTTCTTATTTACCACATATGAACGGACAGTTTGTGTTTAAAAATGCAGTGGTTCGTTTTAGTGAGGTAATAAACGAAGGATTGAAAGCAAATAATTTAACTCCTGCAGATATCGATATGTTAGTCCCTCATCAAGCAAATTTGAGAATTTCGCAGTTTATTCAGCAGAAATTTAAATTGAGCGATGATCAGGTGTATAACAATATAATGAAATATGGTAATACAACCGCAGCTTCTATTCCAATTGCTTTAACTGAAGCTTGGGAGCAAGGAAAAGTTAAAGAAGGAGATACAGTTGTACTAGCAGCCTTTGGAAGTGGTTTTACATGGGGAAGTGCTATTATTAAATGGTAGATTTTTAAGTTGAAAGTTATAAATAAGGGCGATATCAATTTAGATATTGCCCTTTTCTTTTAGAAGAAAATATAATCTAAAAAATATGTTCTTATAGCAATTAATTAATAGTTAGTTGATAGGAATTTATTATATTTATAATTCGCTTTTTTTTAATGTAAAACAGTTCACCAGAATGAAAACAAACGCTGACGAAGTACAAAGTGTTAAGTATGTCAAGGTAGGAACGTATGAGTATAGTAGATTTGAAAAAATCCATAATGTGGTTTTTAAAAAATCTTCTAAAGCCTCTTACCTTGTAGCCAAAGAAATAGCCGATTTAATTCGCTCTAAAAACAGTAAAGGAGAAAAGTGCGTTTTAGGACTTGCTACGGGCTCATCGCCAATTCGAGTGTATGAAGAATTAATAAAAATGCACAAAGAAGAGGGGTTGAGTTTTAAAAATGTAATCACCTTTAATTTGGATGAATATTTACCTATGAATCCAAGTAGTATTCATAGTTATCATTATTTCATGCATGAGAATTTATTTAATCATATAGATATTCCCGAAGCGCAAATTCATATTCCAGATGGAACTATTTCGCAGGAGGAGGTAAATGATTATTGTGCGGCTTACGAAGAAAAAATAGCAGCATGTGGTGGTTTGGATTTCCAACTTTTGGGAATTGGTAGAACGGGCCATATAGGATTTAATGAGCCTGGATCTCATTATAATTCGGCTACCAGAAGTATAACGCTAGATCAGTTAACAAGAGAAGATGCTGCAAGTTCGTTTTTAGGGATTGAAAATGTGCCTAAAAAAGCAATTACAATGGGGGTTGGTACTGTTACCAATGCAAAACGAATTGTGCTTTTAGGATGGGGGCATAAAAAAGCGGAGATTATAAAACAAACTATTGAAGGGGAAGAAACAGCTCAGATTCCTGCTACCTATCTTCAGGACCATCCAAATACTACTTTTGTTTTGGATACCGAAGCGGCTTCTATGCTTACTAGATTTGAGTCGCCTTGGTTGGTAGATACAGTGGAGTGGACAGCGCCAATGATTAAAAGAGCAGTGGTTTGGCTTTGTGATAAAGTAGAAAAATCTATATTAAAACTTACAGATAAAGATTATAACGAACATGGATTAGCTTCTTTAATTGCTGAAAAAGGTTCTTCGTATGAATTAAATATCGAAATGTTTAACCAATTGCAGCATACTATTACTGGTTGGCCAGGAGGAAAACCAAATGCTGATGATTCTAATAGGCCAGAACGAAAATCTCCAGAAAAGAAACGTGTTATTATTTTTAGTCCGCATCCAGATGACGATGTAATCTCAATGGGAGGTACATTTGACCGATTGGTACAACAAGGACATGAAGTGCATATTGCATATCAAACCTCCGGAAATATAGCTGTTTCTAATGCCGATGCTTTAAAGTTTGCTGAAGTGGCAATGGATTTCCTTCCGCAAGGGGAAGAATTAGAAAAATTAAAAGCGGTAGTAGAAGGGATTAATCAGAAGAAAGAAAATGAGATTGACCCGATACAGGTGAGAGAATTAAAAGGGTTAATACGTAAAAGAGAGTCTATTGCGGCTACCCGTTATTTTGAGGTTCCAGATGCGCAGGTGCACTTTTTAAATCTTCCTTTTTATGAAACTGGGGCTGTAAAGAAAAGTCCGTTAGGGCAAGCAGATATTGATATTGTAAAAAATTTAATTGCAGAAGTTAAACCACATCAAGTATATGCAGCAGGAGATTTAGCAGATCCGCATGGAACTCACAAAGTATGTTTGGATGCTGTATTTAAAGCGATGGCCGAATTGAAGTCTGAATCCTATATGGACGATTGCTGGTTGTGGTTGTATAGAGGTGCTTGGCACGAATGGGAAATCCATGAGATAGATATGGCGGTTCCAATGAGTCCAGACCAAGTGTTGAGAAAGCGAAAAGCTATTTTCTTCCATCAGACTCAAAAAGATGGGGTTTTATTTCAAGGAGAAGACTTACGAGAATTTTGGGTTAGAGCAGAAGATAGAAATAAAAAAACGGCAGCACATTACCGTAAGTTAGGATTGTCGGATTATGCAGCCATAGAGGCTTTTAAACGTTTTGATTATTAGAATTTTCAATTCAATTATGTGAAAAATCAAGAAGCTGTCTAAAAAGAATCTAAACTCTAAAATCATCCTGAACTTGTTGAAGGATGCCCTTGAGTGTTAGTTGTTTAAAACTTCGATAAGCTCAGTTTGACAACTAATGATTACTTTTTAAAACAGCTTCTTTTATTAATAGCGGGCAGATAACACTAACCATCAACTATATGAGAATATGCGTCGCTATTAAATCCCTCATTGAGGGTTTCATTTTCTAGAGCCTGCCCTGGAGTTTACCGAAGGGCTCTACGTCGAAACGGATTAAATTATTTTCCTTTGAGTAGCTCGTAGGCTTGCCTCGAGGGAGTTGATTTTTTAGAAACCACCTCCGCTACTTTCTTTAGTGTTGTTGTCTCTATTTTTACGTGCTACTTTTCTGTTTTTTCCACCGCCAAATCGATAAGATAATCCAGCAAATATGGTTCTACTTTCCCAATTAAAAGCGCCTTCTTGCATGTATGGACGCTCTCCTTCAAATCTAAATTGCATAGTATTGAAAATATCGTTGAAATTTAAACTAAAGGTTCCTTTGCCTTGCGCAAAGCTGTAACGTGCTCCTGTATTTACAAAATACATGGGTTGTGCATTCATTTGAATTCCTTTGTTTTCTCCTCTATAAAATCCAAATAAAGAAAGGGAGAGCTTTTTTGTAATCGTAAAATTATTATTCAAACGAGCGTTATACGCTACATTCTCGACTTTAATTTTTTCTTCCACAATATCATCTACAGATGGGGTGTCGCTTGGGTTTAATTGTTCGGTTAATCCACGTTGGGTTTGCGAGTATAAATCGAAACTTCCGTTAATGCTCCACCATTCTAATGGTTTATAATTTGTTGAAATTTCAAAACCGAAGGCTTCAGTGTCGTCAAAATTATCATAGGTAAGCACTTGCTTAGAAACATCCAATCGGTCTATATATAAAGCTCTGTTAATTTCGTCTTTTATGGCTCTGTAATACACCCCTAAAGTAATACTCCCGTGTTCCAATCTACGTGTGTAATTTGTTTCAAAGGAGTTTGTAAATTGTGGTTTTAGACTTTCATTTCCATAAGAAGAAATAATTGGGGTACTCCATTCTCTAATAGGATTTACCTGTGTAAGTCCTGGTCTATCTACTCTTTTACTATAACTAACTTGAAACTGATTTTTTTCTGAAGGAGAATAAGTTACAAAAGCCGAAGGATATAATTGTGAATAATTGTCGGTGAAACTACGAACGCTATTAGTGTCTGCCTTAACCGATACATTTTCGTAGCGAGCTCCAACTTGATAGCTCCATTTTTCGAAATTCTGACCAAAAGTAGCATACCCAGAATAGATATCCATTCCGTAGATAAATTCTGTACTTGGGGTAGGCACGAGTTGTCCGCCACTGTTAAAAGTAAATCCTGTTGAATTGTAATCTACATTGGTTTCAAAATTACGAGTTTCAACTCCAAGTTCTAATTTAGACTTTTCAGAAAGCGGATTTACATAATCTAAATTGGCAATAGTCTGTTGTCTTCTTGTATCAACAAAATCTAAATAATCGGGTTGAGTTGTTGCGCCAGAATAGTTGAAATCTGCATTTTCTTCATCTGAAAAATTACTGTAATCCACTTCCAATTCAATATTGTGACCTTCTTTCTCAAAATCTCTTTTATAATCAAAATTATATTGTTCGTTTTGGTTGGAATTATTGCTTATAAATAATTGTTGTGTGTCTCCAACCGATGGGTCTACATTTGTAATTCTTGTGTCTCCAGAGCCTTTTCCATCGTAGATATTCTGATTTGTAAAAACAGAAATAGTATTGTTGTCATCTAAGAAAAAGTCAACTCCTAATTTGTATAAATGCGATTTGTTATTATTGAAAAAATTAAAATTTTGAATCTGGTTTTCATTAAAGTTAGCAGATGCTTCATCGTCAAAACGTTCTATTCTTCCATCGTTCACATATTTCCCAATATTGTTTCCGTAATTCCCGTAAAAGTTAAATTTTCCACGTCGGTAATTTAAATCTATAGAACTATTAAATTTAGCTTCCTCTTGATAAGACAACCCTAGATTTAAATTTCCATTAAAACCAATATTAGCATCTTTATACAATACAATATTAATAAGTCCGCTCATCCCCTCAGGGTTATATTTTGCTGAAGGATTTGTAATTAATTCTATCTTTTTGATAGATGTTGACGGGATTTGTTTTAATAATTGTGCAACAGGGACGTTGGATAATTTTCCGTCTACCATAACCCGAACATTAGAATTTCCTCGCATAGATAAATCGCCTGTTTGTTGATCCACATTTAGTGACGGAATATTATTCATAATATCACTAGCGGTAGCTCCTTGTGTGGTTAAATCTTTTCCAACATTAATAACTTTACGGTCAATTTTCTGTTCAATACTAGAGCGTTCTGCAACCACATCTACGCCTTCAAGCTCAGTAATATTTTCTTCAAGAGTAATAGTTCCAAGGGCTACTTTTCTATTTTCTTTTGAAATTGTTATTGTTTTACTAAAAGTGTTGTATCCTATAAATTGTACTTCAAATAAATAGGATCCTTCTTCAATATTGGAAAGTTCAAAAGTACCATCGTCGTTTGTAATGCCTCCAACAATTGTATTTTCTTCTTTTTTTATAACTACAGTAGCATATGGAATTGGTTGTTGAAGTGATTTGTCGATTACAGTTCCTGAAACGCTCCCAAGCTTAGCAAAATTTGTATTGGGAGCGCTGTTTTGTGCATTTAAGATAGTTGATAAGGCTATCATGCAACATAGAATGAATTGTTTCATTGATTGATTTTTTTGATTGATGATTTTTGTTTAATTTCATTTAAGCTGTTACCTAATTGACGACTGTTTATGCAAGCTGTTACAGCTTTATTAAATCTTTAACATTATTTAACAAATGAAGAAAACACTAGTAATGGGCGCTTCTTTAAAGCCTAGTAGATATAGTAATATTGCGATAAACAGATTGGTGTCGTCTGGTAATGAGGTTGTTGCATTTGGTTTAAGAAAGGGAGAGGTGGCAGGAGTGGAAATAGATACAGCGCTTTTAAAATATAAAAATATTGATACCGTTACGTTATACTTAAATCCAAAAAATCAAGAACAGTATTACGAGTATATGATTGGTTTAAATCCAAGCCGAATTATTTTTAATCCAGGTACAGAAAACCCCGATTTTTACGCAATGCTTCGTAAAAATAATATTGATTATGAGGTGGCTTGTACGTTAGTTTTGCTTTCTATTGGGCAGTATTAAATAGAATTTCTTTTTCTGCTGAAGTTGGTTTACTAGAGATAAGAAGTAATCCTATAAAAGTTAGAGCTCCATTGAGAATTAATACAAAAAAACCAAAATCAAATCCAAACTGAGTATTACTCCAAGTACTTATTACATAAGCTAAAACTGGAGATAAAATAGCTATAAAAGGCACCCATTTATCGTTTGCTTTAAGTTTTGTAAAAAGTCCAAAGCTATAAAGTCCCAGAAGTGGACCGTAGGTATAACCAGTAAAAACAAAGAGTTTAGCAATAACGCTTTCGTCTTTTATAATATATTTAAAGGCAATGATTACTAGAATTAAAACCAATGAAAACAGAACATGGATATTTTTTCTGATTCTAATCTGTTTCTTAGCATTGTATTTTTTTTCAATATTTAAAATATCAACACTAAATGAAGTGGTAAGAGAGGTAAGAGCACTGTCTGCGCTACTGTATGCCGCTGCAATAAGTCCAATTAAGAAAAATATAAACACGCCAATTCCTAGATAGTCTTTAGCAAGTACAGCAAATAAATCGTCTTTATGAGCATCAATACCTAGCTGTTGCGCGTAAACGGTCATTAACAATCCTAAACATAAAAAAATAAAATTTACTACCGTTAGTACAATTGTAAACCAGAACATATTTTTTTGAGCATCTTTAAGAGAACGACAGGTAAGATTTTTTTGCATCATATCTTGGTCAAGTCCTGTCATTACTACAGAAATAAATGCACCAGAAATAAATTGTTTCCAGAAGTAATTTCCGCTTTTAAAATCGTCAAAAAAGAACATTTTAGATAAGTCGCTTGAGGCAATATAATTTGCCATGGTCTCGCCACTAATATTTAAATCGTTGTAAACAGTAACAATGGCAACCCCTAATGCTATCAACATAAAAAGAGTTTGCAGCGTATCGGTCCAAACAATAGTTTTGATGCCGCTTTTAAAAGTATAAAGCCAAATAAGTATAATGGTTAGCGTTACGGTAGCCCAAAAAGGCACGCCCATTTCATTAAAAATAATTACTTGTAAGACATTGGCTACAAGGAATAATCTAAAGCTAGCTCCAACAATTCTAGAAAGTAAAAAGAAAGAAGCGCCGGTTTTATAGCTATTATTTCCAAATCTCTTTTCTAGATACGTGTAAATAGAGGTGAGGTTTAGTTTATAATATAGGGGTAATAATACAGTTCCAATAATTAGATACCCAACAATATAGCCAAAAACAACCTGCATATAACCAAACTTAGACTCTTCAACCCAGCCGGGTACAGAAATAAAAGTAACCCCACTAAGAGAGGCGCCAATCATCCCAAAGGCTACAATATACCAAGGCGATTGTCGGTTTGCTTTAAAAAAGTTATCATTACTTTCTTCATCTTTGCTTGTTAAAAAGGAGACTAAGATTAAAATTCCGAAGTAAGCAGCAATGATTAGGAGGATATAAATAGGCTTCATGTAATTTTTTTCTGAAATGAATATACAAAACTATGTTATAAAATTTATTTATGACACTTAAAATTGTAATTTCGCAACAATGGAATTTTCATCTAAATTATTAGAAAGTGCCGTTTATGAAGTTTCTCAGCTTCCAGGCATAGGAAAGCGTACTGCGCTTCGCTTAGTACTGCATTTATTGCGCCAACCCGAAAGTCAGACTACCAATTTGGCATCCTCACTTTTAACCCTTAAAACAGAAGTAAAGTTTTGTAAGAGCTGTCATAATATTTCTGATGTAGAATTATGTGAAATCTGTGCCAACCCAAAGCGACAAGAAAAATTGGTGTGTGTGGTAGAAGATATCCGAGATGTTATGGCTATTGAAAATACAGGGCAATACCGTGGAATTTATCATGTTTTGGGAGGTAAAATATCTCCAATGGACGGAATTGGTCCTTTAGATTTGAATATTGCTACCCTTATGGAAAAAGTAAAAGAAGGAAAAGTAGATGAAATAATTTTTGCTTTAAGCTCGACAATGGAGGGAGATACTACCAATTTTTATATCTTTAAACAGTTGGAACCTTATAAAGTGATAACATCTACAATTGCCCGAGGTATTGCGGTTGGAGATGAATTGGAATATGCAGATGAGGTTACTTTAGGAAGAAGTATTTTACATAGAATACCTTTTGAAAATTCTTTAAAAAGTGATTAACGTAGAATTATGATATTATAAAGAAAAATTAATAACGAAAAAGCTTATTTTTTATTATTTTCGCAAAATAAGCAACTTAAAATAGCTACAAATTATTGATATGGCAAGAATTGAATTAAAACTCCCGCAAATGGGGGAAAGTGTCGCAGAAGCAACGGTAACTTCTTGGTTAAAAGAAGTAGGTGATACCATTGAAGCAGATGAGGCGGTACTAGAAATTGCAACCGATAAAGTAGATTCTGAAGTTCCAAGTGAAGTAGATGGAGTTTTAGTAGAGAAGTTTTTTGAAGTAGATGCTGTTGCGAAAGTTGGAGATGTCCTGGCTATTATTGAAACAGAAGGAGAGAATGAAGTTGTTAAAGAAGCTTCAGAAGAAAGCGCTTCAACAGCTGTAGAAACAGAAAAAGAAGAAGTGAATGGAACGTCTGTTAATGAATTAGAAGACAATATTTCAGCAATAAAAGAAAGTGTTTCTGCACCAGTAGCAGATTTTAATGATTCTGAAAGATTTTATTCTCCTTTGGTGAAAAATATTGCTAAAGAAGAAAATATAAGTCTTGGAGAATTAGAAACTATTAGCGGTACAGGAAAGGATGGGCGAGTTACTAAAGACGATATTTTAAAGTATTTAGAAAATAGAGGCTCAGCTTCAAGTACTAAACCAGCATCTGTAGCTCCAGAACCTACTAAAAAAGTAGAGTCGCAAAGCAAGCCTACACCTCCAGTAGGACAAACAGTACAAGCATCTCCAGTTTCTGTAAACGGGCAAGATGAGGTAATTGAGATGACTCGAATGGGGAAATTAATTTCGCATCATATGGTGCAGAGTGTTCAAACTTCTGCACATGTACAGAGCTTTATTGAGGTAGATGTAACAAATATTTGGAATTGGAGAAACAAAGTAAAAAATGAGTTTCAGAAAAGAGAAGGAGAGAAGCTTACTTTTACGCCAATTTTTATGCAAATAATTGCTAAAACCATCAAAGATTTTCCGCTAATTAATATTTCTGTTGATGGCGATAAAATCATCAAAAAGAAAAATATTAATTTAGGAATGGCGGCTGCGCTTCCAGACGGAAATTTAATTGTTCCAGTAATTAAGAATGCAGACCAGTTAAATTTAGTTGGAATGGCAAAGCGTGTAAACGACCTTGCAGGGCGCGCACGTGTAAATCAGCTTAAGCCAGACGAAATCCAAGGCGGAACTTATACAGTAACCAATGTTGGGACTTTTGGAAGCGTAATGGGAACTCCTATTATTAATCAACCTCAAGTTGCTATTTTAGCGTTGGGTGCCATTAGAAAAGTACCAGCAGTTATTGAAACTCCAGAAGGCGATTTTATAGGAATAAGACATAAAATGTTCTTGTCTCATAGTTACGACCATCGTGTAGTAAATGGAGCTTTAGGAGGGCAATTCATACAAAGAGTTGCTGAGTATCTCGAAGCTTGGGATGGCGATAAAGAAATATAAAGAAAATAAACTTTTGAAAAAATAAAACCCTGAAAACTCAGGGTTTTATTTTTTCAATCCCTAATTTTATAATTTCAAAATAAAATCATGGAATTAAATTTATCTAAACCTATCTGTTTTTTCGATTTGGAAACTACAGGAATTGATGTAGCTAGAGATAGAGTCGTAGAAATATCAATATTAAAAGTATTTCCAAACGGAAATAAAGAAAGTAAAACTTGGCTGGTCAATCCAGAGATGCCAATTCCACCAGCATCGTCTGCAATTCATGGAATTACTGATGAAAAGGTAGCTAATGAGCCTACTTTTAAAGAGTTATCTAAAACTATTTATAATATGATTAAGGATAGCGATTTGGCGGGTTATAACTCCAATAGATTTGATATTCCTGTATTGGCAGAAGAATTATTACGTTCGGATATCGATTTTGATATGGGAAGTCGGGTTGCGGTAGATGTGCAAACTATTTTTCATAAAATGGAACAACGTACCCTATCTGCTGCCTATAAATTTTACTGTGGTAAGAGTTTAGAAGATGCGCATACAGCAGAAGCAGATACCAATGCAACCTATGAGGTTCTAAAATCGCAATTGGATCGTTATAAAGATGATTTAGAGAATAATATGAAGTTTTTAAGTGAGTTTACTACTAGGAAACAAACCGCAGATTTTGCTGGATTTATTATATTTAATGAAGATGGAGAAGAGGCTTTTTCTTTTGGGAAGCATAAAGGTAAAAGAGTGGAAGATGTTATGGAACAAGAACCAGGTTATTTTGGCTGGCTCCTAAATGCAGATTTTCCTTTGTATACCAAAAAAGTACTCACAGCTATAAAATTACGTAAGCTAAATAATAAATTAAATTAGTAGTCTTAAGAATGAAGATTATTTGTATTGGTAGAAATTATACCGACCATATTGAAGAGTTGAAGAATGAAAAACCAACAGATCCAGTAATTTTTATAAAACCGGATAGTTCTGTATTGAAAAATGGTCATGATTTTTATATTCCAGATTTTTCAGATGATGTACATTATGAGGTAGAAGTGTTGGTAAAAATTAACAAGGTAGGAAAGTTTATCGAGCAGAAATTTGCACATAAATATTACGAGGAAGTAGGTTTGGGGATAGATTTTACAGCTCGCGATGTACAAGCTAAATTGAAAGAAAAAGGATTGCCTTGGGAAAAGGCAAAAGGTTTTGATGGCGCTTCTGTAATTGGAAAATGGATCGATAAAACGAAACTACCTTCTATAAATAATATTGATTTTAGCTTAATAAAGAACGAAGAAGTAGCTCAAAATGCAAATACTTCTTTAATGTTATGGAAAGTAGATGAGTTAATTTCGTATATTTCCACGTATTTTACACTTAAAATTGGAGATATTATTTTTACTGGAACTCCTGCTGGAGTAGGAAAAGTTGTATCAAATGATAAGTTAGAAGGCTTTTTAAACCAACAAAAAATGTTTTCAATAAAAGTGAAATAATGTATAATTAATTCGCTTTGATATCTATATAAAGAAACAATAATAACTAATGAAATACAGCTTAGACAAACTAAACGAACTATCTGGTGGAGACAATGAGTTTAATGCCTCCGTGATAGAGACTTTTTTGTTGGAAACCCCCGAAGACCTAGCAAAATTGCAAAAATCTGTAAGTAATAAAGAGTTTGACTTAATTTACCAATTTGCGCACAAAATAAAGCCTAATGCAGATTTATTAGGAATTGAAACTGTGAGAGAGCATATGTTGGCAATGGAAGGGCATGCGCGAGGAGATAAAGATATTGATGCAATAAACAGTCTTTTAAAAGAAGCGGAATCAGAATTACAAAATGCATTTTCTGAGTTCAAAGCGTATTTAAGATAGTCATGTTTGCAGAGATAATTACAATTGGCGATGAGATTCTCATAGGTCAGATTATAGATACCAATTCAGCTTTTATAGCTAAGCAATTAAATCTTATTGGAGTTTCTGTATATCAAATCACCTCTATTCAAGATGATAAAAAGCATATTCTAGAGGCTTTAAAAGAAGCGGAAGAAAGAGCGGATATTATTATAATTACTGGCGGATTAGGACCTACAAAAGATGATATTACAAAACATACCATTTGCGAATATTTTGATGATGAGTTGGTAGAAGATGCTACTGTGTTAGCGCATGTGGAGCATTTGTTTAAAAAATATATCTCTACCCCAATTTCCGATTTAAATAGAAAGCAAGCCTTAGTTCCTTCTAAAGCAAGAGTGCTAAAAAATAACTTTGGAACTGCGCCTGGAATGTGGTTGGAAAAGGGGAGTAAAACCTTTATATCTCTACCTGGAGTGCCTTATGAAATGGAAGCGTTGATTACGGGAGCTGTAATTCCGAATATCCAAGAAAAATATGAGCGCCCCTATATTTTACATAAAACTATAATTACTTACGGGTTAGGAGAAAGTGCTTTAGCAGAACGAATAGAGGCCTGGGAAGATAATCTCCCTCCATTTATAAGATTGGCTTATTTGCCGAATTTAGGAAAGGTAAGATTACGACTTACAGCCAAAGGAACGGATAAAGATATTTTAGATTCTGAAGTAAAGAGTCAAATTGAAAAATTAAATCCGTTGATAAATGATATTTTCTTCGGAATGGAGGAGGATAGTGTATTGGAAATAGTAGCAGGGAAATTACTGAAACAAAATAATGAAACCGTTGCTACAGCCGAAAGTTGTACAGGAGGAAAAATAGCAGAAACTTTTACAGCAATTCCTGGTTCTTCCGCTTATTTTAAGGGGAGTGTAGTAAGTTATGCCACGCAAGCAAAGATAGATGTTTTGCATGTAGATAAAGCTTTGATAGAACGCCATTCTGTTGTAAGTAAGCAAGTTGCTGAGGCAATGGCATTGAGTGCGCAAAAACTTTTTAAATCTACCTATGCAATTGCCACTACAGGAAATGCAGGGCCTACAAAAGGCGATTCTAATGCAGAAGTAGGAACAGTTTTTATAGCAATTGCTACTCCAAAAGGAGTTATTTCAGAAGAATTTAACTTTGGGAATCATCGGGAGAAGGTAATAAATAAGGCAGTTAACAAGGCTTTTGAAATTCTTTGCAAAGAAATTTTAAAAAAATAGCATATTTACTTGTCTTACAAGTGAAAAATTCGTTAATTTGCACCCTGTTTTTAAATAACATAAAGTTTTAGAAGAATGTCAAGAGTTTGTGAACTTACTGGAAAGAAAGCGATGGTGGGAAATAATGTTTCTCACGCAATGAACAAAACCAAGCGTAAATTTGATGCGAATCTTATCAAAAAACGTTTCTTCCTTCCTGAAGAAGATCGTTGGGTTACGCTTAAAATATCTACATCTGCGTTAAAAACTATTAACAAGAAAGGTATTACTGCGGTTTTAAAAGAAGCTAAAGAAAAAGGGTTTATTAAGTAATTAATAATCCGTTAAAAAGATATAAAGATGGCAAAGAAAGGTAATAGAATACAGGTTATTTTAGAATGTACCGAGCATAAAACTTCTGGGCAACCAGGAACATCTCGTTACATTACTACGAAAAATAAAAAGAATACACCAGATAGATTAGAGATTAAAAAATTTAATCCTATTCTTAAGAAAATGACTGTTCATAAAGAAATAAAATAATAAGCCATGGCAAAGAAGACAGTAGCATCCTTACAGACAAGTTCAAAAAGATTAACCAAAGCAATTAAAATGGTTAAGTCTCCGAAAACTGGCGCTTACACTTTTGTAGAAGCTGTAATGACTCCAGAAGCAGTTAATGACTGGTTAAATTCAAAATAAGAAGTTCACAACTTATTATATATTAAGGCTACTTTCGTATAGAAAGTAGCCTTTTGTTTTTATATCTTTGGAGTTCATAACCAAAAGGGTTGGTTATAGTCCGTCAACTAACGTATACGTTGTAAAATGAGTTTTTTTAAGAAAATATTTTCATCAGAAAAGAAGGAAACTTTAGACAAAGGCCTAGAGAAATCTAAATCAAGTTTTCTTTCCAAGTTAGGAAAAGCAGTAGCAGGGAAGTCAAAAGTAGATGACGAAGTGCTAGATAATCTTGAGGAGGTTTTGGTTACAAGTGATGTAGGAGTTAACACTACACTTAAAGTTATTGAGCGTATTGAAGCTCGTGTTTCTAAAGATAAATATCTTGGTACAGAAGAGTTGAATCTTATTCTGAGAGAAGAAATAGCTGGATTATTATCGGAAACTAATTCGGGAGAAGAAAAAGAATTTGTTATTCCTGCAAATAAAAAACCTTATGTGTTGATGGTAGTAGGGGTAAATGGTGTAGGAAAAACCACAACGATAGGGAAATTAGCGTATCAATTTAAAAAGCAAGGAAAAAAGGTGGTTTTAGGAGCTGCCGATACTTTTAGAGCTGCCGCTATTGACCAATTGCAAGTTTGGGCAGATAGAGTAGAGGTGCCTATTGTAAAGCAACAAATGGGGAGCGATCCTGCTTCTGTAGCTTTTGACACCTTAAAATCTGCCGTAAATCAAGATGCAGATGTTGTAATTATCGATACAGCAGGAAGACTTCATAATAAAATAAATTTAATGAACGAGCTTACAAAAGTTAAGCGCGTTATGCAGAAAGTGGTTGGAGATGCTCCTCATGATGTTCTTTTGGTTTTAGATGGCTCTACAGGACAAAATGCCTTTGAGCAAGCCAAACAGTTTACAAAAGCAACCGAAGTTACTTCTTTGGCGGTAACCAAATTAGATGGTACTGCAAAAGGTGGCGTTGTTATTGGAATCTCCGATGAATTTAAAGTTCCTGTAAAATATATTGGTGTAGGAGAAGGTATTGAAGACTTACAAGTTTTTAATAAGTATGAATTTGTCGATTCATTTTTTAAGAAATAAAATTTAATGCCAAATAGAACGCTTGTAACCGTTACCAAAATAATAGCTTATTACTGTATGTTTTATGCTGCAGTTAAATGTTATGCTATTATAAATGGGATGTGGCTTTTTCCAAATTTAATTGTAGGAATCTTTTTAGCTATTATCGCTTTTATAGGTTTTTGGATTATGAAAACTGAAAAGTATAATTGGTATTATTTGGTGGTTTGTGTAGTCCTTCTTTCTGCATTACGCTATTATGAGCCTACTTTAATCCCGTATTTACAAGAAGTTTTAGGTTAAAATTAATATTAACTCGAATTATCTTCGTTTTATACACTTCCAAGTTGTAATTTTGCCCACTGTTTTAAAATAAGCATTTTATGATGGATTTTTTGTTTTTAGATGATGTATCTATTAAAGAAAATCTTTCAATTTAAATAAGAAATCGGTTGTTATGAGAACAAAATCATTGAAGAAGAATAAGATTAATGTTGTGACTTTAGGGTGCTCTAAAAATGTATATGATAGTGAAGTACTTATGGGGCAACTTAAGGCAGGAGGAAAAGAGGTTGTTCATGAAGAGGAAGGGAATATTGTAGTGATAAATACCTGTGGATTTATAAATAATGCAAAAGAGGAAAGTGTAAATACAATCCTTGAGTACTTAGAAAAAAAACAGGAAGGAGAAGTAGATAAAGTGTTTGTTACAGGGTGTTTGAGTGAGCGTTACAAGCCAGATTTAGAAAAAGAAATTCCAGATGTAGATCAGTATTTTGGTACTACAGAATTGCCAAGTCTGTTAAAAGCACTTGGGGCAGATTATAAGCATGAGCTTATTGGGGAACGTATGACTACAACTCCTAAAAATTATGCTTATTTAAAAATTGCTGAAGGTTGCGACCGTCCTTGTAGTTTTTGTGCTATTCCTTTAATGAGAGGAAAACATATAAGTACTCCGATTGAAAATTTGGTCAAAGAAGCCAACAATTTAGCTGCCAATGGGGTTAAGGAGTTAGTGCTAATAGCGCAAGATTTAACTTACTATGGTTTAGATTTATATAAAAAAAGAGCTTTAGCAGACTTGTTAAAGGAGTTGGTTAAAGTAGAAGGGATTGAATGGATTCGTTTACATTATGCGTTTCCTACAGGGTTTCCAATGGATGTTTTGGAAGTAATGAAAAACGAACCTAAGATTTGTAATTATATAGATATTCCTTTACAACATATTGCCGATCCTATTTTAAAGTCGATGCGACGAGGAACTACAAAGGAGAAAACAACAAAGTTGCTTCAAGATTTTAGAGCCGCTGTTCCAGAAATGGCTATAAGAACAACATTAATTGTTGGGTATCCTGGAGAGACAGAAGAAGATTTTCAGACTTTAAAACAATGGGTTAGCGAAATGCGTTTTGAGCGTTTAGGCTGCTTTACTTACAGTCATGAAGAGAATACGCATGCGTATAATTTAGAAGATGACGTTCCTGAAGAGGTAAAGCAACAAAGAGCTTCAGAAATAATGGATATCCAATCGCAAATCTCATGGGAGTTAAACCAAGAGAAAGTAGGGAAAACTTTCCGATGTGTAATTGATAGAAAAGAAGGGAATTATTTTGTAGGACGTACGGAGTTTGATTCTCCAGATGTAGATAATGAGGTGTTAATAGATGCGTCTCAGTATTATTTAAAAACTGGGGAATATGTTGATATTTTGGTAGAAGAAGCGGGAGATTTTGACTTGTATGGTAAGCCAGCAGTGTAATTTTAAAAATATAAAAAGGAGGCTACATTTTTAAAAATGTAGCCTCCTTTTTTATGAGTTTGTTTTAGTTTATTTGTTAACTACATAATCAATCTCCATAAAATCTACAACCTCTTTTTTCCATACATTTTCTACAAATGCTACATGGTCTGGATGATTGCTATAGGTGTCATAATCTGCTTGACTTTTAAATTGCATAGTTAAGCCCCATTCAAAATCGTTCTTTTTACCAATTTCCTTAACGCTTGTCATATTTAAAACGGTTGGAATGGATTTAAGTGCTACTGCTTTTTCGATAAAAATCTTCTCAGCTTCAGATCCTTTTGGATGCTTCAATTTAAAGAACACAGTATGTGTAATCATATCTTTATTTGATGAGGAATTGCAACTTGTTATAGCAAGTGTTGTTAGGAAAGTAAGTAGTAAAAATAGTTTTTTCATTTTGGATAAATTTTCTTTTTTCCGAAGTTACAAAAATGGGATTTAATGCGAAACAAATTTTAAACCTACTAAAGAAATAATTAGAGTTGAAATAAAGAATAAGCGCCAGAAATCAACAGGTTCATTGAAAAGAAAAATCCCAGCTAACACGGTTCCTACCGCTCCAATTCCTGTCCAAACGGCGTAGGCTGTTCCTATGGGGAGTGTTTGGGTAGCCTTCATTAATAAAAGCATGCTAATTGTTAGGCACACTAAAAACCCGAGATACCAATAGCTAGCTTCATTCCCAGTACTATTTTTTGCCTTTCCTAAGCATGTAGCAAATCCAACCTCAAAAAGTCCTGCTATAATTAAGAGTATCCAATTCATAATATTAAAAAAATATTGCCTCGTGATATACTATCCACGAGGCAATAAAAATAAAGAAATTATTAAGACTATTCTTCTTTAACTTCTGCAACTTCGTATTGATTCTTACCATCAATTTTTACAGGTTGATAGTAAGTTTCTCCATATTTTACATAGGTTTGATCTCCAATTCTTACTTCTTCTGCGCCTTCTGGTAAGTTTTCTACTACTGTTCCAGCAGTTGGAGGAACAACAGTATAACCATCACTATCTTTTTCATAATAAGCCCCACCGTAATAATAATTGTTTGTGCTATCTCCGGTACTTACAGTTTCATAACCATCAGGAAGAACTTTTATAGTAGCTCCTACCGGGGCTTGTACAACAGTATAACCATCTTTTTCTTTAACATAGTAATTCCCTTGATCATAGTGGTATTGTTCATTTTCAACAGAAATAATAATAGCAGTTGTTGCTAATGAGGCTACGAAAAATCCCCATGGATGCCAAATAGGTCCCCAGTAAAAAGGGGTAAATGGATGGTAATAATATGGGTGGTATGCATAATAATGAAAACCTCCGTAGGAATATGGTGGTCTGTAATAAGGTCTAGGATTTGGTCTTACTACTGTATGACGGTTGTTAATGTGAACGTTATTATTACGATTTACATTGATGTTTACATTATTATTATTGTTATTATGCGGTCTGTTAACAACATTTGAATTTGATAAGTTTCCATTATGATTAGGTCTTGAATTGTTGTTGTTAGGCCTGTTTACCGTAGATCTAGAGCTGTTGCCAGTTGAAGGTCTGGTAGATGGGAGAGACGTAGTTGTTGGTCTACTAGGTCTAGTAGCTGGTCTGGTACTAGGGATGTTTCTACTAGGTTGTTTATGAAACCCACCGTTAATAGGTTGTCTCCCTGCCGAGGGGCGAGATGCAGTGTGTGGGCGACTCATACTTGCGCCATGACCAAAGCGTTGAGCTTCTATTGTTATTGGGAAGATTAGCAATAAAGCAAAGAAAGCTATTTTGCTATAATTTATATGTTTTATTTGAATTTTCATGTGTTTTAACTTTAGTGTTGTATAAAGAATGAATTATTCAGCTTTAGCCATAATATCTATGTTTCTAGAATTTTCTGGCGGATAGAAATTAAAAATAGCATCATCAATTTCAGGATTGATAACCCAATCTTTAAAGGTTACTTCGTATTGGTTGTGGTTGCCATCTTTATGAATTATTACCATTTTTTTTGGGAGTGGGTCTTCATCATTTTCAATCCATAATTGAACATTCAATTTATTATTTGAAGCTAGCACATGATAGCACAACACATTGTCTATATAATCATTCCCCATATAAATTATATTACTAAAATTTTCAATCATATCATCTGTTAAGCTGGGGTAGAATATATCGGCAGCTGGAAAACGGATATCAAATTTTTTATGAAACCCATCAATGAGTTTAATAATATTATCTGGGGCATCTAAGACAGAATAATTGTTTTCATCTACAGAATAGTAAACAAACTTTGTTCCGTTGTAGTAATAGTCTTTATTATGTTGTGTGCCTCTTGTTTGCACTAGCATTTTATTTGGACCAATCATACTAATATTATCCGTATAAAAGTGTTTTTCTAATCCATAATATCCATCATAGTCTGTGGAACGTTCAAGAGTAAGGGTGCAGGCATCTATGGAGCCTATGTATGCCCCCATGTTGTCAATAATATTAATGGCAGCAGAATCTATTACCGATTGATTATTTTGTGCAAAGCTTGAAATTCCGCACAAAAAGCATAATGCTAATACAATTTTTTTCATGTGTTTATCTTTATTACTTTTTTAAAAGACATGTTAGGCATCTAATTTATTTAATTAATAAGATGAATAAAACCTATTGTAAAACGGTCTCATTTATATAAATAAATAGAAAATATAATTTGTAGTAATAAGGAGGAATAGTGTGTAAAGTACTAAGATACTACATTAAACTAATAAAAAAAAGTCCCAATTTTAAAAATAGGGACTTCATATAGTATTATTTTTTGAATGTTATTCTTCGGTGTTTGGAGCTATAATTTTGTAAACAATACCAGCAATTGCAGCACCAATAATAGGTGCAACCCAAAACAACCAAAGTTGTCCCATAGCCCAATCTCCAACAAATAGAGCCTGACTTGTACTACGAGCAGGGTTAACAGAAGTATTGGTAACGGGAATACTAATAAGATGAATTAAAGTTAAGCCTAATCCAATAGCTATTCCAGCAAATCCACTAGAAGCATTTTTGTGGGTAACTCCTAAGATGATAATTAAAAACATAAATGTCATCACAATTTCTGTAACCAGTGCAGCTGTTAAATTATAACCATCTGGAGAGTGTGCTCCATAACCATTGGCAGCAAAACTCCCTATAGAAGCCCCGTCTTTACCAGTAGCAATTAAATATAAGATACCTGCTCCAGCGATACCTCCAAGAACTTGAGCGATGATGTATGGTAAAAGGTCTTTACCGTCAAAACGTCCACCAACCCATAAACCGATTGAAACAGCTGGGTTTAAATGGCAACCAGAAATATGCCCAATAGCATAAGCCATGGTGAGGACTGTTAAACCAAAGGCCAAAGCAACGCCTGCAAATCCAATTCCTAGTTCTGGGTATCCAGCAGCAAGCACGGCGCTACCACAACCACCAAGTACCAGCCAAAGGGTACCAATAAATTCTGCAATTAGTTTTTTCATTTTTTATCGAAATTTGTTAATAATAAAAAATGTAAGCTTGGTGGTGGGAAAAGTATGTATGTTTGTGGGGTAAAACGTATGTTATACGTAATTATTATTCTATAAATGTAATAAAAAAATCTAAATGATAATTGTTTTTTTATTACAAAACATGAAAGATAAAATTGTAAATTATTGTAAGAAAATTATAATTTTAGAGTAAAGTGACCTTTGTATTCTTTCCCATCGGGAAGTTTAAAATAATACCAGTAATCATCTGGAGGTAATAGTTTTCCATTATACTTTCCATCCCATCCTATTGATTTTAAAGGATCAAAAGCACATATTAATTTACCGTACCTGTTATAAATTGAAACATAAGTAGCTTGGTTATAAAGAGATGGATTTAAGCCACTCAAATTCCAAGAATCATTTATAGTATCATTATTAGGAGTGAAGAATTTAGGGAAACCAATTATAGCAAAATCTTGAGAAACCGTTGTACAATTATATGTGTCTTTAACATATAGCGTATGTTCACCTGGAGGTAAATTTGCAAAAGAATTGGATTCTTGATAATTGCTAAACTCATTATCTACAGCGTATTCGACCTCTCCATTATTAGAATTTACTATAACCTCAATATTTTTATCATCAATTTTAATTTCCTCAATTACTGGGACTTCAACTTCATTTACCGTTACATTTATAGATTGACTACAGCCTACTATTGGGTCGGTAACTGTTAATTGGTAGACACCTGAAGCGTTAGCGCTTATAATATTTGTTGTTTCTCCAGTATTCCAAAGGTAATTGTATTGTGAGGCGTATGTAGTACTTATGCCAGAGCTGATAATGACAGGGAAGTTTTGTGTGCAAGCTATACTTTCTTTATCTTCAATAAGAGGGAATGGTTTAGTTATCAGCTCAATCGACCCGCCACCATAGCATGAATTTCCATCAACAGCTCTAATGTATACTGTTGTATTAGAAGACTCATAATTGTCAGGAATTGGATTGATTCCAATAGCAGCATCTTGAGGATTCTCGTGTAAGGTAACAATAACTCCTGACTGTCCAATATTACTTACAATATTTGACCTTATAGATGAGATATCAAAAATAGCGATACCATCATTCTCATAATCACAACCATATTGATCTGGAGCTGTTATTGGAGTTGCAGCATTTGTTTGCAATTCAATGGGGACTATTTCATAACATTCTGGGTTTGTTCCGTATACTTTAGCATATACAATTTGGTTCATGGTAATATTCCTATAAATAGGATCGATATAATCTGTATTATCTACATCAGCATCAGCATCTGTGGCACTTAAATAGAAATTAGCATTCACAAATTGTGTAGTGTTTAAGGTAATGTCTGGAATTGTATTATTTAAATTAAATGTAGCAATACCGTCATTTGGATTATTATCAAAAGAGTCGCATTGCGTAAAAGGGAATGTTCCGCTATATACATTTGGAGCTTCAGAAATAGTAACCTGTTTAATAAGTGGGTCGTATGCTACTCCATTTGTATATAATTGGAGAGATACCGTATAGGTGCCAGGGTTGGTATATTGATGAGTTGGGTTTTCGACTGTACTAGTATTTGAGCCATCTCCAAAATCCCATTCTACACTTGTATATGGGTCTTCAGAGGTAATTGTAAATTCAGTAGTATCTCCTAAACAGGTATTTTCATAATCAAAAGAATAGTAGAAAATAGATTGGATAAAAGCTGGCAATCCTTGTCCAGTTACCCGGCCATTTAAATCTGTATAATCGGGTTTATAATCACACGTAGTTCCTAATTGATTTGGGGTATTAATTACAGAGAGTTTTGTTCTTTTATCGTTTAATTGATAAGATGTTCTGTATATTTTTCCATTTAGGGCTAATTGTAATGCTCCAGTTATTGTAGATGAATTATCTATTATTGTTTTACTATTTGCTATATTGTTACTTTCCAAATTGTATTGGTAAAGTAAGCCCCTTTCAAATAGATCATTAGAATTAAAAATAGAGGAAGTAATATACAAGACCTTAGAGTTTGGAGAAAACTCAACTCCGTATGGGTACTCATTATCTAATAAAGTTTCTTGATTGCTTACCATACCTGAAGCATTATCAAAGTTGTATAATAATACTTTTCCATTTTTTCTTAGCCCAGTTCGCGGGTTGCCTAAATTGGTAGAAGTGTGAGCAATTGCTAACTTTTTTCCGTTAGGAGATACTTTTAGGTAACCTATAGCCGTAGGATTAGCTCCTTTGCTAGCACCATCAGGATATAATCTTGGGTTAACAGTTTGTTGTACTGTAGAGATTACAGGATTGCTATTCACTCCGTTTGCATCAACTTTAAAAGCGTAAAACTTATTTACAAATTGAGTAATTACCCAAATGGCAGTCCCATCGTTATTAGTAACGGCAGTTATTTTTTCTGAGGCTTTAAATTCCCTTTGTATAGCATCGTTAGTATCATAAGTTATTAAATGAATATTCTTTTTACCAGTAATAACATCTCCATAACCTCCATTTAATGTCATATCTACTTCTGAATAGTTAATTCCTTCAATTGTATCGCCAGCGTCAGCTTGAAGTTTGCCAGGCTCATCAACCGTAAAAATATAATATAAACCTCTTCTAACAGGATTAGGTATAATAATAGCAGATTGTGTACTCGATTTATCTCCTAAAAGAGCATAACCATTAGGCATCTCAGTATGGTTTCTGTCCCAAACAGATATTCCATCTGTATAAAAAAGTAAACTTCCATTAGTATCAGAAATAGCAGCGCATCCTTCTCTAGAGTTTAATTGTCCATTTGTTAAAGGAGTGGGAGGTTCTGTGTTAAAATTTAAACCTGCTCTTTCGCCAAAATACCAATAAGCGGACTCTTTTTGCGCTAATAATTGATTGCTTAAGAGCAATCCTAAAGTAAGTATGAAGAATTTTAGAACTTTCAAATTTTAGATATCTGTGAATTAGTAGCTTAGATTTCGCTAAAAGTAAGAATAAACAGTAGTTATACGAAATAATTTTACGACAGAATATTTTAATTTTAAGATTAAGTTATTTTTATTGTATTATTAGCTAAAATTAAAAAAAGCACAACCTATGCAGCTCTCAGATTACATTCGTGATATACAAGACTTTCCAAAGCAAGGGATTTTGTTTAAAGACATTACACCACTGTTATTGAGTACTAAAGCAACCCATTTGGCGGTGGATGAGTTGTATAAAAAAATTGAGAGTAAAAAAATAGATGTTGTAGTTGGAATTGAAAGTAGGGGCTTTTTCTTCGGGACATTATTGGCTCAAAAACTAACATGTGGTTTTGTGCCAGTTAGAAAACCAAATAAGTTGCCAGCAGAAACTACTTCACAAATATATGCTTTAGAATATGGAGAAGATAAGTTAGAAATCCATACCGATGCTATAAAAAAAGGAGATAGAGTTCTAATCCATGACGATGTTTTAGCAACTGGTGGAACTGCCGAAGCGGTATGTAAATTAGTGGAAAAACTAGGTGGAGAAGTGGTGCAGTGTAATTTTTTAATGGAATTATCTTTCCTCTCTGGAAGAGAAAAATTGAAAAATCATGAAGTAAAAGCGGTTATAACTTATTAGTCCAAAGCATTTTTGGTAACATAGGCACGCCAGCCAATAATAGCTAATTGGAATTTACTCGCTTTTGCCAAATCCAGTTCTTTTTTTGTAAAAGAAGGGAGGATTAACTTATTTATTTTTGCTAACAGTTTAAAAAATTTCTTTTTCATATAGTTATTTTTCTTGTAAAGGTAAAAAATATAGAGATAATTATCGGGAGTATAGTCGTTTATCTCTTGTGGCGGATTTTGCTCCGTAATCAAGTTTTTCTTTATTTTTTTTGATAAAAAATCAGTAAAAGTATACCGAAAACTAGCCGTTAGAATCCTTACTCAAAAAAATAGCTCATTGCTTTTCTATAAATGCAATGAGCTAATATAAGCTATACGATGTATTAAATTTAAAAACTATTTTTTGAACTTCCTTTAGTTTGAATTATTATTACTCCATTTTTACCTTTTTCACCATATTTTTCAACGGCATCTCCATCTTTAAGAATGATAAAAGCTCTAATTTCTTCTCGATCTATTTTGGAGTATTCTTCATGACTTATTTCTTTTCCATCAAGAATAATTAATTGATTGGGGTCAATTTTTTTAAATTGAATTGAAGTACTTTTATTCTTTGCTTCACTAGTATTAGTTTCCAAAACAATCTCAATTACTCCATTTTTACCTTCATCTCCATATTTTTTAGTAGCTTTAGCATCTTTGAGTACATTAATATGATTAATTGTGGAAGGATCAATCGTATTTATATCAAAATCTTCATGGAGAATTTTGCCATCTAAAACATAAAGTGGCTTTTCTTTTTGATCTATTGTAGTTGAAGATATTTTAAAACTATTTTTACTATCACTACTGTTTAAGTTTATTTGGTTACTATCTTTTAAGAATATTTCTACAACTCCATTTCTACCTTTTTCACCGTATTTTTCAATAGCACTCTCTCCTTTTATAACATTCATGCTATAAATACTTTCTGGGTCAATTGACTTTACATCAAAATCTTTCGGCATTATTTTACCATCTATCACATAAATAGGATCATTTAATTGTTTGCTTTTGGGCTGTTCTGTTAGTAGGTTACTGTCTGTGGACTTTTCAATATCTAAATAAACAGTGTTGTTGTTTGTTCCGAAATATAAATTACCAATCCCTTCTTCTTTACTGAATTCCGTTGGTCCTGCTTTTATGCTTCCTACAATATATTTAATCTTAATATTTTTTATTAATCCAGACGAATTGCGTTTAAGATTACTATAGATTAATTTATTGCCCTGTTTTTGGACTTTATTTTTTAATTCTTCAAGCTCATTATCTGTTGTTTGTTTTGTAATTACGTATTGATTGGTAGTGTTTTCATTTAAATGATTAAACTTAGTAACTGTTTTAAAGCTAAAAAGCATCATAAAACCAGCTAATAACGGGAGGATTAAACTGTACTTCCAAAGGTTCTTTTTGTTTGACTCTTGTTTTTGTAACATAACGATTCGTTTTTTGATTAATGAATTATAAAATGGATTGATGATGGAATATTGCATTCCGTTTAATTGCTTCAATAGTAAATATTGATATTCTTTTTGGGTATTGAGTTTATTAGAAGTATGTAGATCTGTTATATATTCTAAGTTTTGAGTGTGTTCCTTTTTATACAACCAAGCAATTGGGTTTATCCAGAATACAATGGTGTATATATGAAGAAAAATAACATCAATAGAATGGTGCTGCTTTGCATGAATTTGCTCATGGGTTAGAATGGCTTCTAATTCCTTCTCTTTATATATGTTTGGATTGTAAACTATATAGTTGAAGAATGAAAACGGACTCATATTTTCGTTTGTTAGCACATAGTTAAAATTACCTTTCTTGAGAGTTCCTTTTTTTATAAACCGATATAATGAAGCTAATTGAATTAATAGCTTAATGCTAAAAAATAATATTCCTAATAGATATCCATAGAAAGCATAAGTTAGTAATTTACTGGCTACAGAAATTTCTTGTGCTGTTTCATTTGTTATTGTAGGTAGAGAAGTAGGAGTATTTGTAGGAATTTCAATAATATTTATAGTTTTAAAATAAATAAAAGGGATAACGATGGAGGCAATCAATCCAAAATTTAAAAACCATCTAGTTGAATTAAAAAAAGTTTCTTTTTTTAAAAATAGGTGGTAAACTGCCCAGAATAATACCAAAATCCCAGACGATTTTACGAGATGTATAAAGAAAACTTCCATTAGTTATTTTTTTCTATTTGTTCTATAATTTCTTTTAATTCTGCAACGCTAATCTTTTTTTCATCAGCAAAAAACGAAACAATGTTTTTATAGGAGTTGTTGAAATAATCTTCAACGGCTGTCGATACAAATCTTTTTCGGTAGGCTTCCTTTTTTATAATAGGGTAGTATTGATGTGTATTTCCAAAAGCATTATGTGCTACGTATCCTTTTTCTTCTAAATTTCTAATAATAGTAGAAAGGGTGTTGTAATGGGGTTTATCTTCCCTTATTTCTGCTTGAACTTCTTTTACAAAAGCTTTGTCAAGCTTCCATAAAATCTTCATAATTTCTTCTTCTTTATTTGTTAACTTTTGCATGAGTAGAAATTTATTTCTTTTAAGTTGAAACGAATATATAACTATTATTTTAGTTATACAACTATAAAAATAGTTAATCAACTATTATTTTAGTTTTCTATTGTTTTTGTTGTTGGTTATTTATAAATACTGTTATGTTTTGCTAAAGGAAAAAGTATCTTTGTTTAGCAAAATACTTTGTAAGAATTTTTTATATGAATTTACTCTTTATTGTTTCTGGATTAATCTTATTGATATTAGGAGGAAATTGGTTGTTAAAGTCGGCAGTTAGTATTTCTTTACGACTTAATATTCCTAAAATAGTAATCGGAATGACGGTGGTTTCATTTGCCACATCAGCTCCAGAATTAATTGTAAGTGTAAAATCGGCTTTAAATGGTTTTCCAGATTTAGCAATGGGAAATGTGGTTGGTTCTAATGTGGCAAATTTAGGATTGGTTTTGGCCGTAACTATTATTTTATCTCCTATACAAGTGGAACGAAGCTTTTATAAAACCGATTGGCCAGTAATGATGATTTCTTCTTGTGTGTTATTTGGTTTTGTAGCTTTTGACAATTCTCTACAGCGCTATGAAGGGATTATCCTAGTGCTCTTTCTAATAATTTTTTTAATCTACCTTTTAAAAGTTCAAAAACCTGCAGTTGTGGAGGAATTGGAGGTAAAGGAGGAAGCGCCTTTATCGGTTTTAAAAACAGGGATTCTCTTAGGTTTAGGAGGAGTCTGCTTATGGGGAGGTTCGGAATTACTAATTAGCGGAGCAGTTGGAATGGCCGAATTTTATGGAGTAAGTAAAAGGGTAATAGCGGTAACGGTAGTTTCTATAGGAACAAGTGTGCCTGAATTGGCAGCTTCTATAATAGCAGTAATGAAAAAGGAAAAAGCTATCTCTTTAGGGAACTTAATAGGTTCTAATATGTTCAATATTTTGGCGGTTCTTGGAGTTACTTCAATTATTCAACCAATTATAATTAACGATAAGGGCTTACTTACTAACGATATTTATTGGATGTTGGGAATCTCATTTATTATCCTACCATTGGTTTTTTTGCCAAGAGGATTACGATTAGGTTGGCGCGATGGAATAATTTTATTAGGGCTATACGGTATTTTTGTCTGGACTATACTTTAGATTAAGTATCTTATTTACAATGTTTTAGGATGTAATAGTTTTGCTATTTTAACGGCTATATCGAACCGTTTTTCAGTTTTTTTCTAGTGGTTATTGACCTATTTTTATGGTGTTCTATAAAAGAACAAAAAAAAATGCTGCCTAAAATAGACAGCATTTTTATATATTAAATCTTAAAGGTGTTTAGGCTTTAACGTCTTTCACTGTTTCAATAATTCTTGAAGCAACTTTGTATGGATCTGCATTAGAAGCAGGACGTCTATCTTCTAACCATCCTTTGTATCCTTTTTCTACTGTAATAATTGGAATACGGATAGAAGCTCCTCTATCAGAAACCCCATAACTAAAATCGGTAATAGAAGCAGTTTCATGTTTTCCAGTTAAACGCTCGTCGTTAAACTCACCATAAACAGCAATATGTTCTTTAGTTACTGGTCTAAAAGCTTCACAAACTTTATCATAAACATCTTTAGAACCACAAGTTCTCAATAATGTATTAGAGAAGTTAGCGTGCATACCAGAACCATTCCAATCTCCTTTAACTGGTTTTGGATGGTATTCAATATAGTAACCATATTCTTCACATAATCTATCTAATAAATAACGAGAAATCCAGATTTCGTCTCCAGCTCTTTTACCTCCTTTGGCGAAAATTTGGTATTCCCACTGTCCGCATGCAACCTCTTGGTTAATTCCTTCAAAGTTTAATCCTGCGTCGATACATAAATCTGCGTGTCTTTCAACAACTTCTCTTCCGTGAGTGTTTAAACCACCAACCGAACAGTAATATAATCCTTGTGGACCAGGGTAACCTCCAACAGGGAATCCTAATGGAAGTTGTGTTTTAGCATCCATAATAAAGTACTCTTGCTCGAAACCAAACCAGAAATCTTCATCATTTTCATCATCAATTGTAGCTCTCGAGTTGGTTTCATGTGGCGTACCATCGGCATTTAGAACCTCTGCCATTACCAAGTATCCATTTCTTCTTGCTGGATCTGGGAAAATAGAAACAGGCTTTAATAAACAGTCAGAAGAACCTCCTTCTGCTTGTTTTGTAGAAGAACCATCGAATGACCAAATTGGACAATCTTCTAGTTTACCGCTGAAATTATCTTCAACTTTAGTTTTACTTCTCATGTTTTGGGTTGGAAAATATCCATCTAACCAAATGTACTCAAGTTTAGCCTTGCTCATTTCTTATAATAATTTTTAATTGAACTTTACTCGTAGACAAAAATATGGTATTTTGTTTCTTGTCCCGAAAATTAAAGGGGTATTTTTGAAAAAAGTTTGCTATTTTTATTAATACCCTATTTTTGTAGGGGGTATTTTCTTTTTTATATAAATATCCTGAAATTTGTTAATAATAATTTAATATTTTATTTACTTAAAGGTATCGAATAAAAAGCTTAAATAGCACTTTTGTTATTTATCAAACATTTAGAATTTAAAATCAACTTTTTTATAACGAAGCAATATGTCAACAATTAGATTTAAGGCAATTAATAAAACTTTTGAACGCAAACCTTTACCAGTTGAAGTAACTAGTAAACGTTCTGAAATATTTGGAACCAATGTTTTTAATGAAATGGTAATGCGTCAAGTTATGTCTAAGGAGGCGTACAATAATGTAATTTCTGCTATAGAAGGCGGCTTGAAAATTGATAGGAAGTTGGCAGATGAGATTGCATCGGCAATGAAAAATTGGGCAATTACTAAAGGAGCAACTCATTATACACATTGGTTTCAGCCACTTACTGGAGCTACTGCAGAAAAACATGATTCTTTTTTTGAGCCTATAAATAGTTCTCAGGCGGTAGAAAAATTTGGAGGCGATCAATTAGTGCAGCAAGAGCCAGATGCTTCTAGTTTTCCGCATGGCGGAATTAGAAATACTTTTGAAGCTCGTGGTTATACAGCTTGGGATCCAACTTCTCCAGCTTTTGTTTATGGTACAACATTATGTATTCCTACTGTTTTTGTTTCCTATACTGGGGAGGCTTTAGATAATAAAGCGCCACTTTTAAGGGCTTTACAAGCGGTAGATAATGCCGCTACAGAGGTTGCTCGCTATTTTGATAAAAGTGTTTCTAAGGTAAATGCAACTTTAGGTTGGGAGCAAGAGTATTTCTTAATAGATAAGGCATTAGCATATTCAAGACCAGATATTGTTTTGGCAGGAAGAACGCTTTTGGGGCATTCGCCAGCTAAAGGTCAGCAATTAGACGATCATTACTTTGGTTCAATTCCAGATAGAGTGCTTAATTTTATGAGAGAATTGGAAAACGATTGTGTTAAATTGGGAATTCCAGTAAAAACACGTCATAATGAAGTAGCACCAAATCAGTTTGAATTAGCGCCACTTTTTGAAGAAGCTAATTTAGCGGTAGATCATAATTCTCTTATAATGGATTTAATGGATAAAACTGCCGATAAGCATAATTTTAAAGTGCTTTTTCATGAAAAACCTTTCGTGGGAGTTAATGGTTCTGGAAAACATAACAACTGGTCGTTGGCAACAAATAATGGAATAAACCTATTAAGTCCAGGGACTACACCTACAAAAAATCTTCAGTTTCTAACATTTTTTATTAATACAATAAAAGCGGTTCATGATAACGAAGAGCTTATTAGAGCTTCGGTGGCTTCAGCTACAAACGATCATCGTTTGGGAGCAGGAGAAGCACCGCCAGCAATTATTTCAGTATTTATTGGTTCTCAGTTAACAAAGGTTTTAGATGAATTGGAAGATGTTTCTAAAGGGAAGTTATCACCTCAAGAAAAAACAGATTTAAAACTGAATGTAGTTGGAAAAATTCCTGAAATTCTTTTAGATAATACCGATAGAAACCGGACTTCTTCTTTTGCTTTTACAGGAAATAAATTTGAATTTAGAGCGGTTGGTTCAAAATCTAATTGCGCTAAACCAATGACGGTTTTAAATACAATTGTAGCAAAACAGTTAAAAGAGTTTAAAAAAGAGGTTGATGGTTTGATTGATAAAAAAGGATTGAAGAAGGATGAGGCCATTTTTAATGTATTGAGAGAATATATCAAAGCTTCTAAGAAAATTAGATTTGAAGGAGATGGTTATAGCGAGGCTTGGGAAAAGGAAGCTGAGAAGCGTGGACTTAGTAATAATAAAAATACCCCACAGGCGCTAAAAGCGGTGGTTTCTAAAAAAGCAATCGATTTATATGAAGAAATGGGGGTGATGAATTCTGTAGAGATAATAGCGCGTCAAGAAATAGAATTAGAAGAGTATGCGCATAAAGTACAAATTGAAGGTCGTGTTTTAGGAGATATCGCTAGAAATCATGTTATTCCAACCGCTATTAAATATCAAAATACATTAATTCAGAATGTAAAAGGATTAAAAGAGGTCTTTGGAAGCGATTTTAAAAAATTAGCTCCAGAGCAAATAGATTTAATTGAAGAAATTTCTAATCATATTTCAGAAATAAATTCTAAAGTTAAATTTATGATTGAGGAGCGTAAAAGCGCTAATAAGTTAGAAAAAGCACAGTTAAAAGCGGAAGCATATTGTAATAAAGTATTGCCTTATTTTGAACAAATACGCTACCATTGTGATAAATTAGAATTGTTGGTGGAAGATAATATCTGGCCGTTAACAAAATATAGAGAGTTGTTATTTACAAGATAAAAGAGTTTTTAAAAGGGCTAAACTGTGAAAACGCAAAACTGCTAATTTGAAAATTTTCACAGTTTAGCAATTCAACAATATTAACAGCTTAGAAATTTTACAGGCTAGAACATACAACTTTTGTTTGTGTGCTTTTTATTAATAGGCTATTTTTGCACAAAATATTGATACATGAGTTCAGAGATTAGCAAAAGGTATGCACAAAGAGGTGTTTCAGCATCTAAAGAAGATGTTCATAACGCTATAAAAAATGTAGATAAAGGATTATTTCCACAGGCCTTTTGTAAAATCGTACCCGATTATCTTACGGGGAGTAATGAGCATTGTATTATTATGCATGCCGATGGGGCAGGTACAAAATCCTCTTTAGCATATATGTATTGGAAGGAAACTGGAGATGTTTCCGTTTGGAAAGGAATTGCTCAAGATGCGTTGATTATGAATATAGACGACCTTCTTTGTGTTGGAGCTACTCAAAACATTATGCTTTCTTCAACTATCGGGAGAAATAAAAATTTAATTCCTGGAGAAGTTATTTCTGCTATCATAAATGGAACCGAAGAGCTAATTGCTGAATTGAAAAAATTTGGTGTTGAAATTCATTCTACTGGAGGTGAAACTGCCGATGTAGGAGATTTAGTACGTACTATTATTGTAGATTCTACCGTAACAGCACGGATGAAACGTAGCGATGTAATTGATAACGCAAATATTAAACCTGGAAATGTAATTGTAGGTTTAGCATCTTTTGGTCAGGCTACCTATGAAACCGAATATAATGGTGGAATGGGGAGTAACGGACTCACATCTGCTCGCCATGATGTTTTTGATAAGTATTTGGCTGAAAAATTTCCTGAGAGTTTTGATCATGCTGTTCCTTCTGAATTAGTGTATTCTGGAAAAGTAAAGTTGACAGATAAAGTAGAGAATTCTCCAATAGATGCAGGAAAATTAGTGCTATCTCCAACAAGAACCTATGCGCCAATAATTCAGAAAATATTAAATACCTATTCTTCAGAAAAAATTAATGGAATGGTTCACTGTAGTGGAGGAGCGCAGACTAAAATACTTCATTTTGTAGATAATGTACACGTTGTAAAAGACACTATGTTTGATGTACCACCTCTTTTTAAATTAATTCAAGAGCAGTCTAAAACTTCTTGGAAGGAAATGTATCAAGTTTTTAATTGTGGACATAGAATGGAGTTGTATGTAGACGAAAGTATTGCGCAAGATATAATAGCTATTTCTAAATCTTTCAATGTAGAGGCACAGGTAATAGGTAGAGTAGAAGCTTCAGAAACTAAAAAACTTACCATAAAAAGTACATACGGTACTTTTGAATATTAATCCCTCATAAAGGGGGTTTTATTCCCTAGAGCCTGTCCGGAGTTGAAGAACTCTGCGCCGAAATAAGATTGTTTCGTTTGGAAATCCTATGGGCTACCCCGATGTAGTTGATTTAATTTTTGTTGAAAATAAAAGTAAGAATAAGCCTATATACTTTTGTTAAAATAGGTATCTAATTCATAGTTTTTTATCCAAAAAACTAGCATTTTCTTTGAGATAATCATAAGGTTTTAATCGAATAAAATATTGATTTTTAATAAATTAAATTTCCTTACAATTAAAAAAGTTGTAAACTTTTCATTGTTAGTAAAATTATAAAATATTAATAATTAGGTGTTTAAGTGCTTTTTCTTGTAAACTTTTTTAAAATAATTTTAATTCGTGTTTTAATTTTAATTAGTTTTGTGGTGTTGACAGCTTAGATGTTTTGTAAGTTGTTGAACATTCCCCTATACAGTTTAAGTATCCACACAAAATCATTATAAAAATGCAAAAAATAGAGACTTCTAATTTGAAAAAAACATATACACAGGAAGAAGCTATAAAAGCCTCTTTAGAATATTTTAAAGGAGACGATTTAGCAGCAACGGTTTGGGTAAATAAATATGCGCTTAAAGATTCTCAAGGGAATATTTATGAGGCTACTCCAAACGATATGCATCGTAGAATTGCAAAAGAAATTGCAAGAATAGAGGAAAAGTATGTTAATTCAATGACAGAAGAAGAGGTGTTCGATTTGATAAAAGACTTTAAATATATAGTACCTCAAGGAAGTCCGATGGCAGGAATTGGAAACCCATACCAAGTAGGGTCGTTATCAAATTGTTTTGTAATTGGTAATGATGGAAATTCTGATTCTTATGGTGGAGTCATGAAGATTGACCAAGAGCAAGTGCAACTAATGAAACGTCGTGGAGGTGTGGGTCACGATTTATCTCACATCCGTCCAAAAGGATCGGAAGTAAAAAATTCGGCATTAACATCTACCGGAATTGTACCGTTTATGGAGCGTTATTCTAACTCTACTCGTGAGGTGGCGCAAGATGGGCGTCGTGGAGCCTTGATGCTTTCTGTTTCTATAAACCATCCAGATGCTGAAGATTTTATTGATGCAAAAATGGAACAAGGAAAAGTTACTGGAGCAAATGTATCGGTGCGTATTGATGACGATTTTATGAAAGCGGTTGATGGGAAATTAAATTACACACAAAAGTACCCTATTCATAGTCAGACTCCTAAAGTAGAAAAGGAGATTGAAGCCTCTAAATTGTGGGATAAAATTGTGCACAACGCATGGAAGTCTGCCGAACCAGGAATTCTATTTTGGGACACTATTTCTAGAGAATCTGTTCCAGATTGTTATGCCGATTTAGGGTATAAAACAGTTTCTACAAATCCATGTGGTGAAATTCCGTTATGTCCGTACGATTCTTGTAGATTGTTGGCAATCAACCTTTATTCGTATGTTGAAAATCCGTTTACAGACAAAGCGAGTTTTAATTTTGATTTATTCAAAAAGCATGTTGGTTTAGCACAACGTATTATGGACGATATTATCGACCTTGAATTAGAAAAGATTGATAATATTTTAGCTAAAATAGATGCAGATCCAGAAGGAGATGATGTAAAATTGGTTGAGAAAAACCTTTGGCTTAATATCCGTAAAAAAGCATATGAAGGAAGAAGAACTGGAGTTGGAATCACTGCGGAAGGAGATATGTTGGCAGCGCTAGGTTATAGATATGGAACTGAAGAAGCTAATGAGTTTTCAGTAAATGTACATAAAACAATAGCTTTGGCAGCATACCGAGCTTCGGTTGAAATGGCTAAAGAACGTGGGGCTTTTAGTATTTTTGATGCCGACCGTGAGAAAGATAATCCTTTTATACTTCGTCTAAAAGAAGCAGATGATAAGCTGTATTACGAAATGTTGGAGTACGGGAGAAGAAACATTGCGCTATTAACTATTGCTCCTACTGGAACTACAAGTTTAATGACGCAAACTACTTCTGGAATTGAGCCTGTATTTTTACCAGTATATAAAAGAAGAAGAAAAGTAAATCCAAATGATAAAAATGTACGTGTAGATTTTATTGATGAAGTAGGAGATTCATGGGAAGAATATGTTGTTTTTCACCACCGATTTAAAGAGTGGATGCAAATAAACGGAATTGATACTTCAAAAAATTATAGTCAGGAAGAAATTGATGAGCTCATCCAAAAGTCGCCTTACTATAAAGCTACTTCTAATGATGTAGATTGGTTGAGTAAAGTACAATTGCAAGGAGCTGTGCAAAAATGGATAGACCACTCAATAAGTGTAACCATAAACTTGCCAAATGATGCCACAGAAGAATTAGTAGGACAATTGTATTTAGAAGCATGGAAGGTAGGATGTAAAGGTGTTACCGTGTATAGAGATGGTTCTCGTAGTGGGGTTTTAATTTCTAATGAAGAAAAGAAAGAAGAAGAAACTACAGAAAAGAAAGTATTAACCACAAAACGACCTCAGGTTTTAGAAGCCGATGTGGTGCGTTTTCAAAATAGTAAGGAAAAATGGATTGCCTTTATTGGTTTGATTGACGGAGAGCCTTATGAGATTTTTACAGGATTAGCAGATGATGAAGACGGAATTTTAATTCCGCGTTGGGTTGAAGATGGGGTAATTATTAAGAATAGAAATGAAGATGGAACCTCTCGTTATGATTTTCAATATAAAAACAAGAGAGGGTATAAAACTACTATTGAAGGGTTGTCTCATAAATTCAATCCTGAATTCTGGAACTATGCTAAACTAATTTCGAGTACACTTCGACATGGAATGGAGATTGAAAGAGTAGTGAATTTAATTAACAGTTTACAATTAGATTCTGAGTCGATTAACACATGGAAAAATGGTGTGGCAAGAGCTTTAAAACGATATGTTCAAGATGGAACAGCGGCAAAAGGGCAGAAATGCAGCAACTGTGAAGGAGGTAATTTGGTATACCAAGAAGGTTGCTTAACTTGTAAAGATTGTGGATCTTCTAAATGTGGATAATTACTAAATAATTAATATTTGAATACTCAAAAGCTTTTCCTGAATTTTCGGTAGGGCTTACGCAGAAAATTTAAATATTTTAAAGGTGTACAAATGCTATATAAAAAACCTCAGAATTTACTTGAAAAAGTAAGTTCTGAGGTTTTTTTTCTTGAACTCTTCACCCAAAGCTTTTTACTTTCATCATGATGATGTCACCCTGAGCTTGTCGCCCTGATTTTTTTAATTGAGGAGCTTTTCACCCTGATCTTGTCACCCTGAGCTTGTCGAAGGGGTCATTCTGAAGAACTTCAAAAGGCGTATTTTCTTGAAGAACTAACTTACCAAATAATGTTCGTTTACTAAATCTTGCCGAGAAGAAACCTGCTTTGTATGTCCGTTTCTTAAGAGGTATAAATCATCACATATATCTATTACATGTTCATATAAATGATCTGTAATAATAATTCCTTTTTGATCTTTTTCTTCATCAATAATTTCTATAATTTTTTCAATATAGAGTGGAGCAATATGAGAAAAGGGCTCGTCTAAAAGTACAAATTTAGCTTCCGATTTTAATATAAGATAGGTCTCTATAACTCGTAATTCTCCTCCAGATACTTCTTTTGGCTTTGCAGTTTTATGAGTTTCAAAACTCGGAAAAACTTTTACAAAATCGTTCCAATTTACACTCATCAGAAAAAAGGCATCCTTTAATTTTATGTTGTTAGGAAGCATTTGGTGTTGTGGTAAATATTTAACTAAACCTGTTTTATAGAATGCTTTTAATAGGGGCTTTTCATCTATGCGAAGAAGTTTATATTTTGGTTGCAGACTTCCGAAGATGATTTTTAAAAGACTACTTTTTCCGCAGCCATTTCTTCCTAATACTCCTGTTACTTTTCCTATATCATTCTTAAAATAAATACCAGCCAATATTTTTTTATCAGCATAAGAAAGCTCGATATTATCAATTTCTAATTTCAAAATAGTGGGTTTAAAAAAGAATACATAACAATGCTTACAACGAAATCTGTAAATAAAACTCCGACAAATAATTTTGGGATGGAAACAGAAAGATTTTGATAAAATGTAAATTTATTGTCATTCCCAATTTTGGCTGTAGTAAAAAATAAAGCACTAAAGAAAAGGGTTTTTGTAAATAAAATAGCAGGAATGGGAAATTTTATAAATAGTAAAATAAACTGTATAAAAACAGAAATTAGAAGGTAGCTTTTATAAAAGTTGAAAATTAAGAATAGGGATTTCACACGAATAAATTTAGAACAGGGATGATTTTAGTCATTATAAATCTCTCAATGAGAGTAAAAGTATTATTTTTTATAGATAAATGCTTATAATAAAGGAAATTTTAACTGAATAACATCTAACTATAAAAACAACAAAAATAATCGTAAATTTGCATTTCGAATTAGAGAATAATTATGTTAGATAAATTAAATATTGTAAGACAACGTTTTGATGAAGTATCGGATTTAATCATCCAACCAGATGTAATTGCCGATCAAAAGCGTTATGTACAATTAAATAAAGAGTATAAAGAACTCAATGAACTTGTACAAAAGCGAGATGAGTATGTAGAGGTTACAAGTAATATTGAAGAAGCCGAAGAGATAATTGCTGATGGAAGTGATGCTGAAATGGTCGAAATGGCTAAAATGCAGTTGGAAGAAGCTAAAGAGAAACTTTGGCCATTAGAAGACGAAATCAAGTTTTTATTAATACCTAAAGACCCAGAAGATTCTAAGAATGTAATGATGGAAATTCGTGCAGGTACTGGAGGAGATGAAGCTAGTATTTTTGCAGGAGACCTACATAGAATGTACACCAAATACTGCGAAAGCAGAGGGTGGAAAGTTAATGTGGTAGATTTTAATGAAGGAACTTCTGGAGGCTATAAAGAAATTATTTTTGAGGTTAATGGAGAGAATGTCTACGGAACTTTAAAATTTGAATCGGGGGTACACCGTGTGCAACGGGTACCTCAAACAGAAACCCAAGGTCGTGTGCATACGTCTGCAGCTACAGTAATGGTGTTGCCAGAAGCTGAAGAGTTTGATGTAGAGCTTGATATGGGAGATGTAAAAATTATCAGAACAACTTCTACAGGGCCTGGAGGGCAGTCGGTTAACACCACATATTCTGCTATCCAATTACAGCATTTACCTACAGGGATAGAAGTGCGTTGTCAGGATGAAAAATCGCAACATAAAAACTTAGAAAAGGCTATAAAAGTACTTCGTTCACGTTTGTATGAGCGTGAATTGGCTAAAAAGCAAGAGGAGGATTCTGCAAGACGTAAGAGCATGGTTTCAAGTGGAGATAGAAGTGCTAAAATTAGAACTTATAATTATCCGCAGGGGCGTGTAACAGATCATAGAATTGGATTAAACCTTTACGATTTATCGAATATTATGAATGGCGATATTCAGAAAATTGTGGAAGAACTTAAAATGACAGAAAATACAGAGAAGCTTAAAGAAGCTAGTGAAACAATGTAAATTGGATGTTATTTTGAATTTTAAATGATAAATTTTAAATGAAGAATGTCATGCTGAGCTTGTCGAAGTATGGCATTTTTTATATCAGAAATAAAACAAATGCAAACAGAACAATTAATTCAACAAATAAGAACTAAAAAATCATTTTTATGTATCGGCTTAGATGTTGATATCAAAAAAATACCGAATCATTTATTGAAGGAAACAGATCCTATTTTTGAGTTTAATAGAGCTATTATTGATGCTACCCACCATTTGGCTGTGGCTTATAAACCTAATATTGCATTTTATGAAGCTTTTGGAATTAAAGGATGGGAAGCTTTGAAAAAGACAATTAATTATATCAATGAGAATTACCCAGAATTGTTTACCATTGCCGATGCAAAACGAGGAGATATTGGGAATACTTCTACCATGTATGCAAAAGCTTTTTTTGAAGATATGGAGTTTGATTCTGTTACCATAGCGCCTTATATGGGGAAGGATTCTGTAGAGCCGTTCTTAGCTTTTAAAGATAAGCATACCATTCTTTTAGCACTCACTTCTAATGAAGGAGCATTTGATTTTCAGACATTAAAAGTAGGAGAAGTTCCTTTATATCAAAAAGTATTGGAGACCTCTAAATCATACAAAAACTCTGAAAATTTAATGTATGTAGTGGGCGCTACAAAAGCTGAATATTTAAAAGAAATTCGACAAATTGTTCCTGAAAGTTTTTTACTTGTTCCTGGAGTAGGAGCTCAAGGAGGAAGTTTGGAAGATGTTTGTAAATATGGAATGACAGAAAATATTGGCTTGTTAATAAACTCTTCTCGAGGAATTATATATGCTTCTAATGGAGAAGATTTTGCAGACAAAGCAAAAGAAAAAGCGTTAGAAATGCAGCAACAAATGGCTTCTTTTTTATAAAGCTGTAATTTGAAAGATCAATTAGGACGACATATTAATCTAAAAAGTACTCCACAAAGAATTATATCTTTAGTGCCTTCGCAAACCGAATTGTTATACGATTTGGGTTTGGAAGAACGTATTATTGGAGTTACAAAATTTTGCGTGCATCCCAAACGAGCCCTTGTAAATAAAACGGTTGTTGGAGGAACAAAAGATGTAAAATACGAACTTATACAATCGCTTAAGCCAGATGTTATTCTTTGTAATAAAGAAGAAAATACTAAGGAAATAGTGTCGACTTTAGAGAAGATTTCAACAGTTCATGTTTCAGATATTTACACGCTCCAAGACAGTTTAGCACTTATTAAACAATATGGAGAATTATTTTCCGCAGAAAATTCCGCAGAAAATTTAATTACAACCATTACGAGCGAATGGAAAAGTTTTAAAGCTTTTGTTAAGGATGCTTCAGAAAAAAAAGTGGCTTATTTTATTTGGAGAAAACCATGGATGGTGGCTGGTAATAATACTTTTATTGATTTTTTGCTGAAAGAGAATAGGTTTATAAATGCTTTTGGAGAGAAAGCTCGCTATCCAGAAGTATTACTTTCAGAATTGAAAATGATGGAAGATATAGATTACATATTATTGTCATCTGAGCCTTTTCCGTTTAAGCAAAAACATATTGATGAAATTCACCGAGAGCTTCCTTCTGTAAAAATTATTTTAGTGGATGGCGAATACTTTTCATGGTATGGCTCTCGACTCCAAAATGCATTTAAGTACTTTGAGAGTTTGTATAAAAAAATATAATAGACAAAGATATAAGACCGCTTCGCTGTAAGAAAAAAGAGAAAATATTTCAAAAATGTCTTTTAACCCTTAATATTAGGATGCTTTTCAGTGTTTGAAAACATTTTATTGGATAATGGGAAATAACTTTAAAGCATAAAAAAACCGATTCGGAAAAATCGGCCTTTCTAAACTAACTAACTGCTAACTCAAACTATTCAAGTATGAAACTCATTTTGATGGTACAAAGTTGCATAAACAGAAAGGAAATAGTGTTAACTAGAAATTACCAAAATATTAAGTTGAAGGTAATTTTGTTTAGAATTGTTGCGCTAGAAGAGTCTGCTTTGAGAATCAGCTAAAAATGATTGTTTTGTTATTAAAAACCATCGTTTTTCTATCGATATGAAGTTTAATTCCCCGTGCCAAAACTATTTTTTCCAAATCTCTCCCTTTCATAACTAAATCGTCTATAGAATGGGCATGTGTAACACGTGCAACATCTTGTTCTATAATAGGGCCTGCATCTAATTCCTCGGTTACATAATGGCTAGTAGCTCCTATAATTTTAACCCCGCGTTTATAGGCGGAATGGTAAGGTTTTGCACCTACAAAAGCAGGTAAGAAGGAGTGGTGAATATTGATAATTTTATTTTGATAACGCTCAATAAGTTTTTCTGATACTATTTGCATATACCTTGCCAATACTATAAAATCAATTCCGTGTTCTTCTAATAGTTTTAATTGCTGTTGCTCGGCAATTTCTTTGGTGTTTTTTGTTACTGGAACATGGTAAAAAGGGATTTTAAAACTCTCGGAAATATGTTTTAAATCGGGATGGTTGCTAATAATAAATGGGATTTCAACATTGAGTTCGCCAGCATTATAGCGACCTAAAATATCGAACAAACAATGATCGTATTTCGAGACAAAAATTGCCATTTTAGGTTTGTAGTCATCTGTATATGCCTGCCATTCCATTTCATATTTTTCTGCAATCAACTCTTGGAAAACCGATTTAAAATTTTCGTAATGAAAGGTTTTTGGGTTGAATACGCTTTCGCATCGCATAAAAAAAGTAGTGTTCTGTCTATCTACATGTTGGTCGATATACACAATATTTCCATGGTTTTTATGGATAAAGTTGGTTACCGATGCTATAATTCCCGATGTATCTTTACAGTGAATGAGTATTGTTATTTTTGCCATATTTTTAAAAATAGCTTTCCAAAAATGGACGTGCTACCAGGTGTTTGGTTAATTTATTATTTGTAATATTCAGCCGTAATGCACTGAGTATCTTTTTCTTTCAAAAATAATAGCTTTTAGATTATTATGCATATGGTTTCTTAAGTTTTATAGTTACTTATTGTTGAAAAATGTTATAAAAAGACTTTAGGATTTTCCTTAAGTTTGAGTAGCATTACAACGTAAGAAAATAGGATTAACTTATTCTTAAAATAAGCCCCTTTTTTATGCAAATTCTGTAAATTGCGTACGTATAAAACACATCTTATTACAAATGAAGCAATCAAACTCATATATACCTAAGAATAAAATAAGAATTGTAACTGCAGCTTCCCTCTTTGACGGTCATGATGCTACCATAAATATTATGCGCCGTATTATCCAAGCAACTGGAGTGGAAGTAATCCATTTAGGACACGACAGAAGTGTTGAGGAAGTGGTAAATACTGCTATCCAAGAAGATGCAAATGCTATAGCGTTGACTTCTTATCAAGGAGGGCATAATGAGTATTTTAAATATATGCACGATTTGCTTCAAGAGCGTGGTGCTTCGCATATCAAGATTTTTGGTGGTGGCGGGGGTGTTATTCTTCCGGAGGAAATAAAAGAATTAATGGATTATGGTGTATCTAAGATTTATTCTCCAGATGATGGAAGGGAATTAGGATTACAAGGAATGATAGATCATTTGGTGGAAAATTCTGATTATGCAAACCCATCCCTAACCCTTCCCGAGGGGAAGGGAATAGAAGAAGCATTAAAGGAAAAAAATATCAATACTATAGCAAGACTTATTACACTAGCTGAAAATAACCACGATATATTTCTTAAAGAATTTGAAAAAATGAAGAATTCCTCTCCTTCGGGGAGGTCAGGAGGGGCTATCCCTGTCATAGGAATTACAGGTACTGGTGGTGCTGGGAAAAGTAGTTTGGTAGATGAGGTGGTACGTAGATTTTTAAACGATTTTGATGATAAAAAAATTGGAATTATTTCTGTAGATCCCTCCAAAAGAAAAACTGGAGGCGCTTTGTTAGGAGATCGTATTCGGATGAATGCCATTAATAATCCACGAGTATATATGCGTAGCTTGGCAACAAGGCAATCAAATCTAGCGCTGTCGAGACATGTTGCTGAAGCTGTAGAGGTTTTAAAAGCTGCTGAATACGATTTAATCATATTGGAGACATCTGGAATAGGACAAAGCGATACCGAAATTCTAGATCATTCGGATGTATCCTTATATGTAATGACTCCAGAATTTGGTGCAGCCACGCAGTTAGAAAAAATTGATATGCTCGATTTTGCCGATTTGGTGGCCATCAATAAATTTGATAAACGTGGGGCGCTAGATGCACTCAGAGATGTAAAGAAACAATACCAGCGCAATCATGGAATGTGGGAAGCTAAAGCAGATGATATTCCTGTATTTGGTACCATAGCCGCGCAGTTTAACGACCCCGGTATGAATACACTTTACAAAGAAATAATGAAAAAGATTGAAGAAAAAACTGACGCTCGTTTAAAATCGAGTTTTGAGATTTCTTCAGAAATGAGTGAAAAAGTATTTGTAATTCCTCCAAATAGAACTAGGTATTTATCGGAAATTGCTGAGAATAATCGCGCTTACGACAAGAAAGTGGATGAGCAGGTAGAAGTGGCTCAAAAGCTATATGGCATTTATCAAACCTTATGTAGCGTTACCAATACAAATTTGAGCTTATCGAAGCATGGAGTTGAAATTTCTTCGGAAGATAATAAGCAATCCGAATTTGTTAAACTTTTGGTAGGCGAATTTGATAGGGTAAAGCTTAATTTAGACCCTCATCATTGGGAGACAATTTTAAGTTGGAAAGATAAGGTTGCCAAGTACAAAGCACCATTATATACTTTTAAAGTTAGAAACAAAGAAATTAGTATGCAAACGCATACCGAGTCGTTATCTCACACGCAAATTCCAAAAGTAGCATTGCCAAAATACCAAGCTTGGGGCGATATTTTACGTTGGGTTTTACAAGAAAATGTGCCGGGGGAATTTCCGTATTCTTCAGGTTTATACCCTTTCAAACGTACAGGGGAAGATCCTACACGGATGTTTGCTGGAGAAGGAGGACCAGAACGAACCAATAGACGTTTCCATTACGTAAGTTTAGGAATGCCTGCAAAACGTTTGTCCACTGCTTTTGATTCTGTTACCTTATATGGGAACGATCCCGACCATCGTCCAGATATATACGGAAAAATAGGGAATGCAGGAGTCTCCATTTGCTGCTTAGATGATGCTAAGAAATTGTATTCTGGCTTTAATTTAGCAGATGCTATGACTTCGGTAAGTATGACTATTAATGGACCTGCGCCGATGTTATTAGGCTTTTTTATGAATGCAGCCATAGATCAGCAGTGTGAAATCTATATCAAAGAAAATGGTTTAGAAAAAGAGGTTAAAGCGAAAATCAAGGCAATTTATCAGCAAAAAAATAGTGAACCCCCAAAATATCAGAGTTTTTCTCGTAATGAAGGCGCAGATGAAGTAGGGTTGCCAGAAGGAAACGACGGACTCGGACTCATGCTTTTAGGGGTTACTGGAGATATGGTGCTTCCAAAACATGTGTATCAAGAAATTAAAGAAAAAACTATAGCACAGGTTCGTGGAACGGTTCAAGCCGATATTTTAAAAGAAGATCAAGCGCAAAATACCTGTATTTTCTCTACCGAATTTGCATTGCGATTAATGGGAGATGTGCAAGAATACTTTATAGAAAACAATGTTCGTAACTTCTATTCCGTATCAATTTCTGGTTACCATATTGCGGAAGCTGGCGCCAATCCTATTACCCAATTAGCATTTACTTTAGCAAACGGATTCACCTATGTGGAGTATTATTTGAGTAGAGGAATGGATATTAATAAGTTTGGGCCTAATTTATCTTTCTTCTTCTCCAATGGAGTTGACCCAGAATATGCCGTAATTGGAAGAGTAGCTCGTAAAATTTGGTCAAAAGCATTAAAAGAAAAGTATGGTGCCGATGCACGTTCACAGATGTTAAAATACCATATTCAAACTTCAGGTAGGTCTTTACATGCGCAGGAAATCGATTTCAATGATATCCGAACAACGCTTCAAGCACTGTACGCTATTTACGACAATTGTAATTCATTACATACCAATGCATACGATGAGGCAATAACCACACCTACAGAAGATTCTGTGCGTCGTGCAATGGCAATTCAGCTTATTATCAATAAAGAATTAGGCTTGGCAAAAAATGAAAATCCTATTCAAGGGAGCTTTATTATAGAAGAATTAACCGATTTGGTGGAAGAGGCTGTGTTAAAAGAATTTGACAGAATTACAGAGCGTGGAGGCGTTTTGGGAGCAATGGAAACCATGTACCAAAGATCAAAAATTCAAGAAGAAAGCTTGTATTATGAAACCTTGAAGCATACAGGAGAATACCCAATTATTGGAGTGAATACTTTTTTAAGTAGTAAAGGTTCTCCTACAGTAATTCCTTCGGAAGTAATCCGTGCAACAGAAACGGAAAAACAATTACAAATAGCTACTTTAGAAAAGCTTCATAGCATTTATAGTGAAGAATCAAAAGATGCGATTGCTAAAATACAAGCAGCAGCTATTCAGAATAAAAATGTATTTGAAGCTTTGATGGAAGCAACTAAAGTGTGTTCATTAGGACAAATAACACAAGCATTGTTTGAAGTAGGAGGGCAGTATAGAAGAAATATGTAAACTGATATACATTACAAGTATAGAATTATAAGATTTAAGCTAGGAAAAGAGGCTCTCTAAAAAGCAATCTGTACTTGTCTAAAGGAGCTTGTTGAAGTTTTTAAACAACATATAATCAAAATAATCCTTCAACAAGCTCAGGATGACGTATAGATTATACTATAGATACTTTTAGACAATTTCTTTTCTTTAAAGAGGGGCTATATATCAAGAAACCCCAATTAAAAAGAAACAATTTTTTAAGTATCTTCGTCTTCAAAATAATAGAATTGGAAAAGAAGCGAATTTTAATTACTGGAGCAGCAGGTTTCTTAGGATCTCATCTTTGCGATCGGTTTCTTGCCGAAGGCATGTATGTTATTGGAATGGATAATTTAATTACTGGCGATTTAAAAAATATAGAACATTTAAGAAGCAGTGAGTATTTTGAGTTTATCCATCATGATATAACTAAATATGTTGATATTTCTGGAACTTTAGATTTTATTTTACATTTTGCTTCTCCTGCTAGCCCCATTGACTATTTAAAAATTCCAATTCAAACATTAAAAGTAGGAGCTCTAGGAACACATAATTTATTAGGATTAGCCAAGGATAAAGAAGCTAGAATTCTGGTAGCATCGACTTCCGAAGTGTATGGAGATCCATTGGTGCACCCCCAAACAGAAGAATATTACGGAAATGTGAGTCCCGTAGGACCTCGTGGTGTTTATGATGAGGCAAAACGCTTTATGGAATCAATCACAATGGCATATCATCGTTTTCATGGAGTGGATACGCGTATTGCCCGTATTTTTAACACTTATGGACCAAGAATGCGTCTCAATGACGGACGCGTAATTCCAGCTTTTATAGGACAAGCATTGAGAGGAGAAGATTTAACCGTTTTTGGAGATGGAAGTCAGACACGCTCTTTCTGTTTTGTGAACGACCAAATAGAAGGAATTTATAAACTTTTAATGAGTACTTATCACGAGCCAGTAAATATTGGAAACCCTACTGAAATTTCTATTAAAGATTTTGCTGAAGAAATTATAAAACTTACAGGAACAGATCAAAAAATAGTATATAAGCCTTTACCTACAGACGATCCACTACAACGGCGACCAGATATTACCAAAGCAAGAGAAGTATTAGAATGGGAGCCAAAAACTTCAAGAACAGAAGGGATGAAAATTACCTATGATTATTTTAAAAATTTGCCTGAAGCAGAACTTTATAAAAAAGAACATCGCGACTTTAGGAGTCACACAAAAGGGTAATTTCATTCCTATAAAAAATTAATGCTTTTAAAGATTCAGGTAAGTATTTGCAGCCAATATTTTATACATTTTGGTATGATACCAAAAAGCCATGAATTTTTCATGAATTTGATTAAAATAATCCCTCTCAGATACATTTTAATCCCTTACAGACATGTTTACCTCCTTAATTTTATCATTGAAATCCAGTGAAGTGCAGATATCCAAACGGATCTGATGCAACTTTAAATAATGGGGTACGGTCAAAATTCCAGATTTTTATAAAAAATAGCCAGATTTTGACATTTAGTATTTGATGAAAATTAAACATATTAGCTATCTGGAATTGTTCCATTTGATATATGGAATGCACCCTTTACGATTTTTTCATTAGCCCAAGAACAGGGAATGGGCATTATGCCCCCGACCTATAAAAATATAACATACCATATGTTAAATTTTGATGCTATGAATAACGCTTTAGAGAACCACTGGATCAAAGGGTACATGTATAAAAGAGTGGTATGGATAGGTCATTGATATGCCCCTTTTTGAGCCCCAGACCGCACTTTACAAGGGAAACGGTTTCTGTCATACTGAAATGCGCCCAGACGGAGAGAAGTAAACATGAAGATCACTGAAGGTATAAACGGAGTCTTTCAAAGTAGACTAAATGTATACTTTTTTTATCCATAACGGCTACCTGGGCTGCGTTCGGACTTATTAATTTTAAATTTTACTATTCTATAAAATATAAAGTCAATAGAAAGGTGGGATATGAGAAAGAGTTACCACATATTATATATTAATGTTCCTTGGCATGTAATGGAAACATTTGAAAGAGTAATCCGTGAAGTTAAAAGGGAAAAAGAGATTCAATTCCAGATAAGCAAGGCCTATACTCTGGGGCAAGCTCTCAGCTTTATGGATGACGGTTCCATTGATTTGGTTTTTCTGGATGTTTTTATATTCCCCGCTACGGATTGGGAGGGGTTGTCAAGGAATACTTTGGTGAAGAAGTTACATGAACGTCCCCCTAGGATTGGGGTAGTAATCTTTTCGAGTTATACAGACCATTTCCATATCCGTTACATGTTCAAGAACCTTCATCCTATGGGTTTTGTAATTAAAAAAGAGATGTGTTATAAGGAGATGACCACAGCCCTATACCGTCTTATAGACAACACCCCATATTACAGCAGGACAGTCGTAGGATACCTGACCGAACAAGGAGCTAACACTTACCTGCTGGATGAAGAGAATCATCTGTTGCTATACCTGCTCTCACGCTTTTATACCATGAAAATGATCACTAAAAAAATGACACTATCCTTAT
>Ga0114902_1000124_pt1 | contig 52453 bp, 41 predicted proteins | sample MalvireepMed_s12_FD_87291 | JGI IMG/M metagenome (GOLD analysis project Ga0114902, IMG submission 87291) | Marine viral communities from the Global Malaspina Expedition - Malaspina viral metaG DeepMed_s12 | ecosystem: Environmental > Aquatic > Marine > Oceanic | place: Mediterranean Sea... | reverse complement strand
CAGAATCTTTTAATGCTAAAATAAAAGCTTTTAGAGCCCAGTTTAGAGGTGTCAAAAATGTAGAATTCTTCCTTTTCAGATTAACCACAATTTTTGCATAAACACAACTTTTGGGAATGATCCAGTTTCATGGGTTCCATCTCCATTTGGGGTAAAGAATTTAGGAAATCCTAAAACTAAAATTTGTTGTTGTGCAATTCCTATACAATCATATAAATCTGCTACAGTTATAGTATGATAACCTATGGGAATATCCTTAAATACATTACTGTTTTGCGGTGCGCTATCATCTAAAGAAAATATATAGTTATCACTTCCACTTGCATTTACAACAATACTATTTTCATCAGTAAAAATAATTTCTTCAATAGTTAAAACACTTGCTGTTCGGGAGGTTGATATTTTGAAGTTTTTGGTGTTACTACACCCCAAAGAGGAGGTTACAGTAACCCAATAATCTCCATCATTATTTAGTACAATTTCTGGAGTAGTAGCTCCAGTAGACCATAAATAAGTTTCTCCGGTAGAGCCAGTGGCTGCACTTATTGTTGTTTGGGAGTTGGCAGCACATTTTACGGTAACATCTTGAATAGGAATAGTAGGAAATGGGTTGATGTTTATCTCAAATGAGGTAGTTATAAAGCAACCTGTTTTTTGGCTTTCTAATCTCACAAAAATCACATCTCCATTTATTGCTTCAAAATTTAAAATTTCTTCAGAAGCTAAGGAGTTTGTATTTGACACAGCATCCTCATGGTTTGTAAAATAACCTATTTGTTGTGCTTCTGGAATTGAGGAAACTTGAATAAAATCCGACTGTATACTCAGGTCAAAATTTGCAGTTAAACTTTCTGAGCATTTACGGAGTGTAGGAGGGATGTTATATTTTGGTAAGTCGGATACTTCAATGTAAATGTCTGTAATAATAAAGCACCCAGAGGTAGTATTAGTAACTCGAGCATATAAAGTATTTATAGAATTTATTGGCTCATAAATAGTATTTAGCTCATTAGTATTGTTTTCAGCTTCCGTTAGGTTAGGAAAATATGAAATGGATACTTTGGAAGGGTTTTGTGCAATTTGAATGTCTAAATCAGAGAGTAAAACAGTATTCATATCATCAGCGCATAGGCTTAAGGTATTGAAGGTTTTTAAAAGAGGTGGTCCCTCAACATGTAAATCTAACGGAACAATTAAATAGCAATTAGAAACAGTATTGGTAGCTCTTACATATACTAATTGGGGATTGGTGGTATTTACAAAAGTTTCAGGATTTGAAATAGGATTGGTATTAGCTTCTGCATTTACTTCCGTATTAAAAAAATCAAGAACCACATCGTCTTGCCGTATTCCAAGGATATCAATGTTTTCATCTGTCAAATCGAAAGTAGTTATTTCATCATAATCATCATCACAGGCAATAATAGGAGCAGGATCGTTAACCAAACCTACAATTACAACATTTAATTCAAATTCTACCACTTGAAAACACCCATTATTGGACTCGATTCTAGTAAAAATAGTTTGTGGATTTTCGATATTTTCATAAGAATAAGGGAGGGAATTGGTGTTGTTGATAGCATTTATTTCAGAATAATAAAAACTAACACCTGCTATATCTGGAAATCCATTTCGGATTTCGTTTTCTACAGGTTGTAAGTCAAAGATCTCTTGTCCATTATTACTTATATCATCACAAGTATATAGGTCGGTAGGAAGGTTGTATTCTGGCCCATCCACCACAACCAAATCGAAAGAAACAGTTTCATAACAATTCTGATCCGCAGTATTTTCTATTCGAGCATATATTGTTTGCGGATTTTCAGTATTTGTAAATGTTAGGTTTTTATTAGCTGCCGAAGTTCTATTTTCTGCATTTTGTAATGAGGTGTAATAGGTAATTTGTTTTTGAGTCTGTCCATTTAGAATCTCATCGTCTTTGGAGTTAAATATAAATACCCCAACATCATCGTTATTAGTGTCGCAATATTCATAATCTGAGATAGGTTTTTTTTGAGGTTTGGAAGAAATAATAATGTCAAAGGAAACTATAGAGTTACATGTATTAACAGGATTTTCTATAAGCGCAAAAATTTTGGTAGAATCACTACTAAAATTATTTAGATTTATAATTTCATTACTACTATTATTTGCATCTTCTTCTGAAGGAAAAAACCGAACTGTACTTGTAGAAGAACTCCCAACTATTTCTGTTCTCTTTTCAGATAGATCAATTGTGGCAATTCCGTCATCATCATTATCGCAAACAAAAATATCTGTAGGTTGGTTAGCAATAGGAATGGGGAGGACTTCAATTTCAAAGTTATCTAATCCAAAGCATTGAGTTACAGTATTTGTTACCCTAACCACTATTTTTTGTGGATTTGATGTGTTTTCAAATAAAAGAGAATTTGGAATAAGATTAGTATTGCTTTCAGCATCCTCCTCAGATAAAAAATAGAATACAGAAAGTCTCGGATTTCCCTGTTTATAATGGTTACTATATTGCGTTAGGTTTATTGTGGTAAATCCATCTTGGCTATCATCACATATTTGTTGATTTCCTATGGGGTTTATTTGAATGGGAGGTGTTACTCCAATTTCTATCGCATCATCTTCAGAACAATTAGAATCGCTAATAGTAATATATAATGATTGCGGATTTTGGGTATTTGTAAAAGGGAGGTTTTTATCAATAGGGTTAAGTTGATTATCTCTGTCGGTTTCCGTTAAATAAAAAGTAACATTTACATTAGGAACAATACTGGCAATGGTAGTTTCAATTTCTAAAAGATCAAAAATCTCAACTCCGTCATTAAGCTCATCGTCACAAACATAAAACGGATTTAAATTAGTGTCACTCAACAGTCTATTCGTAAAAAGTCTTATGTACCCCAAAGTAATACATCCAGAATTTGTATTGATAATTCTTATATAAATAATTTGTTCAAAAGAAGTAGTATTTGTAAAATTAGATGGGTTATCAATTGGATTTACCCCATCTAAAGCATCTTGATTGGTAAGATGATAACTAATAGAAACGTTTGTTAGATTTTCAATAATAGGCTGAGCAGCACTTATAAGATCAAAGTTTGCAAATCCGTCCAAATCATTGTCGCATGCATCAATGGAGTTCACTGTTGTTGAAAGAAGAACCCCTTTTTTAATTTTTAGTGTAACCGTTGTTGTAGCAAAACATCGGGTAATAGGGTCTCTAATACGTACAAATAGTGTTTTAGTTTCTTGGTAGCTTATATAATTTTCACTTACAGAATTTATACCACTATCTGCCGCTGTTTTAGTTTCGTGGTAGGTAACTACGTACTTGTTTTCATCATCAATAAGTAGAGGAGTAATTTCAGAAAGATCAAAACTTTCAGAGCCCACCACATTGGTGTCGCATTTCTCTAGTGTAATATCATTATTTACAATAGGAAGCGGATTCACAATAAGATTAAAATGATTAAAAGCAAGACAACCACTCTCGTTTTCTTCTATTCTTACATGAATTGTTTGCGGATTACTACTATTTATAACAGTTGTTTGCGGATTCCTACTGGAATTAGCATCTACTTCGGTTAGGTGGTAAGTAATGGTGTAATTACCTGTATTTCCTAGAGAATTTAAGACCTCTTCATCTTTTTCTGAAAGATTAAAAGTTTCAGAAGCATCATTTTCAGCATCACATTTTATAAAATCGCTGAGGGTAGTAGAAGCTTGCTCTGTGCTTAAACTAATATTAATCTCATCTTCAATAGTACACATATTTGAGCCAAGAGGAATAGATGCAATAACTTTAAAATTTCCACCGGGTTCGTTTGCAATAATAGAAGAAGTGGTTTGCGGAAGTTTTACGTTATTTAAAAACCATTCATAAGTAGCTTGCGGATTTTGAATGCTCGCATCTAATTTAACGGCGCTGGCACAGGTGCTAATATCAGGACCTAAATCTATTTCCGTAGTAAAACTATGTGCTTCAATAAAAATAGCAGAATCGGAGAGAGTATCTCTTTGGTCTGCTACAATAAGTTTAATTCTATAGGGTTTATTGGGTTCTATATTTGCAGTTGCAGTAAGTGGAACAGTACGTCCATTAAAGTTTGTGTTTCCTATATTATATCCATCAAAAAACTCTTCATTTTCAGCATCACAAAATCCTACAATCTCTTGGTGGATAGTGTTTGTAGCAATTGGAATAGTTGTATTAGGAATTAAAGCTATATTTTGATAGGGTTTGGATCCATCGGCGGGTTGAATTAAAAAAGCAAAACTATCAGAATATTCGCATGGAAAATGATTGGAATATTCTTCAGAAGCTAGTAAGTAATTAAAGCTAATAGTATTTGTTCCTGCAATAAATTCAAATTCAATTGTAGTAGCATTAAAGGTTTCTGTAACCCCAGTAATAACCTCTAAATCTGGATCTCCGCTCCAATTTTCATCTCCAGCACTTAATAACTCACCATTAACCGATCCACTAATTTGGTTAATAGCTCCAGTGGTAATTACAATTCCTTCAGAAAAAGGAAAGGAGGGAGCATTATTACTAAAATATCCATAGCTTTCAATACCAGTAGCCATACCATTAATGGGAGAACTCACATTTAAAATTTCTACACAACCCTCTACAAAACTCCCCCTCAATTAACTCTGGAAGTGGTTGGTTATTATCAATAGTTAGTCGTTGCGCATTGATTTTAGCAATGCATAGCACACCTACAAAGATTAATGTATACCATTTTAATTTCATCCTAATATAAAAAAGAATTTATAGAGGTTGGGGTGAAACTACTATGGGGTGTTTGTAAGATTAAATAGTTATTTAAATGTAGTCAATTCTTTCAGATGTAGCAAATAATGATACTGAATTTCAGTAGGTTATGTCTTATTTTCTTTGAGTTTTATTGAATCATAATTTTTAGATTTCTGTATATTGTAGGAAATTAATTTTTTTCTTGAAAGTTATTATAGCTTATTGATTTTTTTGTTTAACTTTATAGTGTAAAAATTAAACAAAACAATAGGTGTATCTCAACAAATTAAATACATCTTTTTGCTTATATGGATAATGATGTTATTGTAATAGGCTCTGGATTTTCATCATTGGCTACTGCTTGTTATTTACAGCAAGCGGGTAGAAATGTTGTTGTTTTGGAGAAAAATGAACAGCTCGGAGGACGTGCGTCTGTTTTGGAGGAAGAAGGTTTTAAATTTGATATGGGACCATCATGGTATTGGATGCCCGATATTTTTGAGCGCTTTTTTAACGACTTCGGAAAGGAAGTTTCCGATTATTATCAGCTTAAAAAATTATCGCCTGCTTATAAAGTATTTTTTGGCAAGGACGATGTTATAACAATTGGTGATAGTTTAGATAAAATTATTGAAACATTTGAATCTATAGACCCAGAAAGTGGTAGTAAGCTAAAAAAATTTATTGATGAGGCAAAAACAAATTATTCTATCGCGATGCAAGAATTAGTTTACAAGCCTGGAATTTCAATTTCAGAATTAGTCACTGCCGAGACTATTTCTAGACTTAATTTATTTATTACCAATATAACTTCGGAAGTAAAAAAGATTACCAATAATGAAAAGCTCCAAAGTATATTAGAGTTTCCAGTACTTTTTTTGGGAGCAAAACCAGAAAAAACACCTGCATTTTACAATTTTATGAATTATGCCGATTTTGGTAAAGGAACTTGGTATCCAGAAGGGGGAATGAATGAAATTGTAAAAGCAATGGTTTCTTTAGGGAAGTCTTTAGGGGTAAAATATCTTACCAACCAAGAGGTTATGTCGATAGAATTGGAAGGAAAAGAAGTTTCATGGGTAGAGACAAAAACAAATTTATTTCATTGTAATTTGGTAGTTTCTGGTGCAGATTATGCGCATACAGAAAAACTATTAACCCCAAAATTACGTAATTATAAAGCGAGTTATTGGCAGAAAAAGACATTTGCTCCTTCTGCATTTTTGTATTATATAGGATTTAAAGGAGATACAGAAAAATTAGCGCACCATAATTTGTTTTTTGATACCGACTTTAAAGCCCATGCCAAAGAAATTTATGATGAAAAATGTCTCCCTAAGGATCCATTATTTTATGCGAATTTCCCCTCAAAAACAGATGCTTCATTAGCACCAGAAGGAATGTCTACAGCTTTTTTTTTAATCCCTGTTTCTGTAGATATAGAAGACGATGTTACAATGCATGATAACTATTTAGATCTTATTTTAAAACGATTGGAAGCCTGCACTGGAGAAAATTTGAAGGATAGAATTGTATATAAAAAATCTTTTGGAGTAACAGACTTTAAGTCGAGATACCATTCTTGTAGAGGGAACGCATATGGTTTGGCAAATACACTTTTACAAACCTCGGTATTAAGACCAAGTATTAAAAATAAAAAAATTAAGAATTTGTTATATACCGGGCAACTTACAGTTCCAGGGCCAGGAGTTCCACCAGCATTAATTTCTGGTAAAATTGTGAGTAACTATATAAAAAAGAAAAACCTATGACAACCAACTACAATCTCTATCATAAAGTATGTTCGGAAACGAGTAAAATGGTTACCAAAAAGTACAGCTCGTCTTTTTCCCGTTCTATTTTATTTTTAACCCCAGAAATAAGAGAGAATATTTATAATATCTATGGGTTTGTTCGTTTTGCAGACGAAATTGTAGATACTTTTTATGAGCACGATCGGAAAAAATTATTAGATCGGTTTGTAGCAGATTATCATTTGGCACTTTCTCAGGGGATTTCATTAAATCCAGTTTTACAAGCATTCTGTAGAACTCAAAAAGCGTTTTCTATCCCTCAGCATTTGGTAGATTCATTTTTAGATTCGATGTATATGGATTTAGGAGTGATGAAAGATTTAAATTCAGAAGCCTACCAGAAATATATATATGGTTCTGCAGAAGTAGTAGGTTTAATGTGTTTAAATGTTTTTCTCAAAGGAGATTGTAAAGATTTTGAAGCGCTCAAGCCTCATGCACAGCGTTTTGGAGCTGCTTTACAAAAGGTGAATTTTTTAAGAGATATCAGTGCAGATTTTCATCAGCTTAATCGTACTTACTTTCCAAATGTAGACTTCCAAAGTTTTACATTAGAAGATAAAATAAGGATTGAAGAAGAGATTAAGGAGGATTTTCAAGAGGCAATAATAGGAATAAAAAAATTACCCCTTTCCTCCCGATTTGCAGTTTACCTTGCGTATCTTTATTACACTAGTTTGTTTGATAAAATTAAAAAGACCGATTCTGCGCTACTATTTAAAAAGCGTATTCGAGTAAATAATCTTGAAAAATTAATGTTGTTTTCAAGAATATATGTTCAGAAAAGTCTAAAAATTCAAATATGATTTATGTTTTTTATATAGTACTTACTGTTTTTGTTTTCTGTTTAATGGAAGCGGTTACTTGGTTTACACATAAATATATTATGCATGGTTTTATGTGGTATTTTCATGACGATCATCACCAACCCGGATATCCACATGTTTTTGAAAAAAATGATTTCTTTTTTATCATTTTTGCCATTCCTAGTATTTTATTGTTCTATTTTGGAACCATAGACGGAGTAAATTATTTGTTCTTTATTGGTTTAGGAATTTTATTCTATGGAATAGCTTATTTTTTAGTGCATGATGTTTTAATTCATCAAAGATTTAAGTGGTTTAAGCGTACTAATAACACCTATTTAAAGGGGCTTAGAAAGGCTCATAAGATTCATCATAAACATTTAGGGAAAGAAGACGGAGAATGTTTTGGGATGCTTTTTGTTCCAAAAAAATACTTTAAAATGTAGTGGAGAAATTTCTGTATTTAGTATTAGATGTTTTTAGTTTTCTTATTCCGTTTGCGTATAGCTTTGAACGTAAGCATCTTCATTTTATTCAATATTGGAAACCCTATTTCTTAGCTATTTTATTAGTAGGATTGTTTTTTATTACTTGGGATGTTTACTTTACTGTAGAAGGAGTTTGGGGGTTTAACAATCGTTATTTAGTCGGGATAAATATTTTTTATCTTCCACTAGAAGAATGGTTATTTTTTCTGCTAATTCCTTATGCTAGCAACTTTATTCATTATTCTTTAAAATACTTTTTCCCGAAGCCTAAACTAACTCCACAATCTAGTTTTTATTTAAGTCTTTCATTATTTATTTTGAGTGCGGTAGTGGCAGTTTTAAATTTCGATAAAATATATACCCTCTGTAGTTTTGGACTTTTCAGTATCTTAATGCTTATACAATTAAAGTATGGTTTTGCCATTTTTCAGAGATATATACTTTCATTCCTTATTATTTTAATCCCCTTTTTTATTGTCAATTCATGGCTTACAGGGGCTTTTACAGCAGAGCCTATTGTTTTTTATAATGATGATGAGAATTTAGGAATTCGTGTAGGAACCATTCCACTAGAAGATTTTTTCTATTGTTTTTCAATGCTCTATGGAAGCATTTTGTTATTTGAACATTTTAAAAAAAAACGTTTTGGGCATTAAAATAACATCTCATTCAGGGATTTATCAGTTAAGAGTCTCTCAAGAAGTTAACGCTTCTATAAAAGATGTATGGGAGTTTTTTATAAATCCGCAGAACTTAAATAGTTTAACCCCAAAGGATTTAGACTTTAAAATAACCTCTCCAAAAAGTAATCAAACCTATAAGGGTCAGATTATAACATACAGTATTAAAGTGTTACCTTTATATAGAACTAATTGGGTAACTGAAATTACACAGTTCGAAAATCAAAGTTTATTTGTTGATGAACAACGTTTAGGGCCCTATAAAATGCTCCATCATGAACATCATTTTAAAAAGATTGATGCAAATAAAACCTTGGTTGAAGACATAGTTACCTATAAAATACCATTTGGTTTACTAGGACGTTTTATTGGAGGAAAAATAATTCGTAAACGTTTGGTAGAAATATTTACCTTTAGGAAAGAAGTAATTTTTAATTTTTTTTAATAATTTTTTAAATTTAATGTGACCATTTCTTACTTCTTGTGTCTAAATGATTGGGACTAGCCTTAACCTAATTTTTTGTTATTTTGGTAAACACGCAGGGAGATAGTGAGATAGATGATGAACAGCTTGTAGCAGAAATTGTTGCAACTAATAACACGCATTTATTTGCGATTCTTTACGACCGATATTCTGAAATAATATATAACAAATGCCTCAGTTTTACGCATGAAGCAGAAGAGGCTCAAGACTTAACTCATGATATTTTCATAAACTTATTCTTAAAGCTAAAAACCTACAAAGGAAAGTCAAAATTTTCTACATGGTTGTATTCCTTTACTTATAATTTTTGTGTGAATTATGTCCAAAGGAGCTTAAATAAAAGACAAGATAAGTTTGTGCAGACAGAAGAATTACCTGGTGAGTCGCATGAGTATCAGGAAATTTTAGATGAAAATATTTATCAGTTAAAATCTAAGAAATTAGAAAAAGCGCTAAAAAAGATTGAAGCTAATGACAAGATGATATTATTAATGAGATATCAAGATGATTTTTCAATAAAAGAAATTCAAGAAGTTCTAGATTTGGGAAGCAGTGCAGTAAAAATGCGATTGAATAGAGCAAAAGGACGTTTAATTGAAATCTACAACACGTTGTAATTATGGATAATCCGTTCAAAACAATAATAAACAATGAAAAATTACCAGAAGCCGTAAGGAAAAAGGTAATGAAGGATATTGATTTAATTAAGCTGTCGCTCGATGTTGCGGATTTGTTTGTTATTAAATATCCAGAAACAATAACTAATATTTTAAACCTAGGAGATGATAATGATTAGACAATTACAAATGAATTTTGATTTCAAGATTTTACACAATTATTATAATGATTTTTTAGAGGTCTTGCCTAAAGTTGTAGGAGGAATTGTATTCATAATTTTAAGTTGGCTACTATTAAAATTGATACTTTTTATAGCAAAAAAATCATTGAAACTAACTAAAATAGATTCGTTATTAGAGAATGTAAATGATAAAAATCCAATATTTGGAGATTCTGTAAAAATTAAACCAACAAAAATTATTCTTGCCTTTTTAAAATGGTTTTTAATATTAATACTAATTATTGTTGGGGCCGATATTTTAGGGCTATCTATAGTTTCCAACGAAGTTGGTAAACTAGTACAGTACTTACCTAGAATTTTTACTGCAGTTATTATATTTCTTGTAGGTACCTATGGTGCAGTTTTATTACGAAAAGCAGTTCAATCTGCCTTAAAAGCTTTTGATATGAATGGCTCTAAAGCCATAAGTATTTTAGTTTTTTACTTAGTGTTTATTATAGTAGCCATCATGTCTCTTAACCAAGCAGGGGTAGATACCGAAATAATCACTAATAACCTATTTTTAATAATAGGAACATTTATGGCAGCTTTAGCAATAGCACTTGGTTTAGGTTCTAGAGACATTGTTTCTCGTTTACTTTTTGTTTTTTATACAAGAAAGACTTTTTCCATTGGGAAGCGTATAAAATTTGGAGAAATAGAGGGAGTTGTACTCGCTGTAAATAATATCTCCATTCTTATAAAAAATGACGAAAATAAAAAGATAGTGGTTCCAATTAAACAAATAGTTAATGAAAAAGTAGAGATTTTAAATTGATAATTGGTTAGTGAATTATTGAAAATCAATTTATAAAGCATTTATTTTAAACTGAATACAGTTTATTTGCTAATTGTATATCACTTAAAAAACGATTCCCTAAGTTGTGAATTATCAAACATTTCAACCAAGTTCTGATTTAGAATCTATTATCAGTTGTTATTGGACTTTAGAAGTTCCTGCAGAATTTTCTGCGCAAAGACAGCGAATAATTCCAGATGGAACAATTGAAATGGCTTTTATTCTTGGAGACGATATTAAACGATACACTTCAGAAAATGAATTCATTATACAGCCTCGTGCAATGGTTCTCGGACAGACAATTGAACCTTTTTATATCGAACCGACAGGGTATGTCAATACTTTTGCCATTCGTTTTTATCCTTATGGTTTTTCGAATTTCGTAACAATGCCGATTAAGAAATTGGCTAATAAAGAAACACCAATAAAACTATTGTTCGGAGAAAAACCTGCTAGTGAATTAGAGCGAAAAATAATAGAGGCAAAGAATACTAGTAAAAGAATAGAGATTATTGAAGATTTTCTTTTAAAGAAATTTAATGAAAAATCTACTATTAATACTATTGTAAAAACTACTATAGATGCTCTTTTAGCATCAAAAGGGAGTGCTTCAATAAGCAAAATCCTTAAAGAAGATATGTCCAAACGACGGCAACTTGAGAGAAATTTTATTAAACAAATTGGTGTAAGTCCGAAACAATTAGGCAAAGTAATCCGACTACAAACGGCTCTCAAAATGTTGCTCAACAAAGACTCAGGAAGTCTAACTGACATTGCCTATGAAAGTGAATACTTTGACCAAGCACACTTTATAAAAGACTTTAAAGAATTTACTGGAATCAACCCAAAGGAGTTTTTAGGTAATGAAAACATGACGCTTTCTACTCTTTTCTACAAATAGTCAGCGTGTCGCATTTTTACAATTTTGATTTATACAAGTAAACTAAATTTGTCCTGTCAAATTAAACAAAACTGTATGAATAAGGGCATGCTTTGTGCAATTGTATTACTATCTATAAATATAGTTGCATGCAACAATCAAAATAAATCAAAAACAGAATCTTACGCGGTTGAATCTAATCTAAATCAAAAAACTATAGAAATGAAAAGTCATATTTCAATTTTTGAAATTCCTGCAACGGATATTTCAAGGGCAGTAAATTTTTATCAAGCAATTTTAAATATTAATATTGAAAAAATAGAAATGCCAGGAATGGAGATGGGAATATTTCCATACGAACAACAAATGGTAACAGGAGTAATTATAAAAGGAGATGGATACAAACCTTCTGCTGATGGAGTAACAATATACCTAAATGGCGGAGACAATTTTCAAAACATTCTTGATAAAGTTGAAAAGAATGGCGGAAAAATCCTTATGCCGAAAACAGCCCATGCAGATGAAAATGGATTTTTTGCTTTATTTTTGGATACAGAAGGAAATAGACTTGGTTTAAACTCTTCAAATTAAGTAGAAAAGAGCGAACGCTCAGCAATGTTTATAGGCAATAGCAGTAAACATTGTTTTTCTTTGTAACATAGTAACTCCATAACTTTTAACTAGAACCGTTGTCAACATCTATACGTTAACGACGTTCTTAAGCTATATATAACTCTTATTTCGAATTCCACGAGAGCTTACTTCAAAATATTTTACTAAAAAACTTGTGTCCTACTTACTTGTAAGAATTACCTATGCCACACAGTAAGAAATAAATTATGAATTTAAATTCATCTTAAAACACTTTTAGTTTACTAAAAGCTCTGTGTTTTTATGTTTGAAGTGGTTTATTCAATTCAAAATCAATAAAATCTACAAGGCCTTATAATTTTCTTCTATTATGATAGCTCCCTTACACAATTTAATAAATTTTAACACTTTATATTTAAGTAGTTGACTGTGAGTTTATTGTATGTTTTTAGTGATGGGTTATTTTAATTTTTCGATAAAAGTATATGTGACCTTTTCAAAAATCATGTGTCTTATAATATAGAGAAGCAAACAACAAAACATATAATAAGATATAAATTAAATAGATAAATAATGGAAATGGTTTTTTTACTTATTCAATTTTTAATTTTGCCAGGATTAATTTTTTTGATTTTGATTAGTTGGTTTGATTACAAAAAGTCTAGAGAAACTTATATGAAGTTGAAAAAATGAAATGATAAGTAAGAAATTGCAATAGTTGTTACATTATGAGGGTTTTGTAGCAATAATTTCCAAAACAGTAGCGCTTAAGATTAATTTCTTAAGCGCTGTTTTTTTATCGCATGGCTTTACTTAAGATTCCCATAACACCTCTTATAAAAGTAGCACTTGTTAGCACTTTTATAATAGGATTCATAGCCGAACTTTTTCGAGTAGAAGTTCTCGAAGTCTTTTTTTGTTCTTCTTTTGCTTTTTGCTGAGCCTCCTCAGTTTGTGCTTTTTCAATTTTTTTATTTAGAAGTTCATACGCACTTTCACGATCTACTACCTCATTGTATTTTGGAATTAATTTAGACGCACTAATTACTTGTTTTACTTCAGTATCTGTTAAAATATCCATTCTACTCATAGGAGCTCTTAACATAGTTGCAGCTAAAGGTGTTGGTCGCCCTTTTTCATCTAAAGCAGAGATGAGAGCCTCTCCAATTCCGAGTGAAGTAAGCACTTCTGAAGTATTGTAAAAATCTGAAATAGGGTAATTCTCTGCAGTTAGTTTTATTGCTTTTCGGTCTTTTGCAGTAAAAGCACGTAACGCATGTTGAATTTTTAATCCGAGTTGAGAAAGTACAGCATCTGGAACATCAGTTGGGTTTTGCGTTACAAAATAGAGTCCAATTCCTTTAGAGCGAATTAGTTTTACAATACTTTCTATTTGGTCTAAAAGTGCGTCTGAAGCCTCATTGAAAATAAGGTGTGCTTCGTCTATAAATATAACAAGCTCTGGACGGTCGCTATCTCCTTGTTCAGGAAAAGTAGCATAAACCTCGGCTAGTAGACTCAACATAAAAGTAGAAAAAAGTTTAGGCTTGTCTTGTATATCTGTTAATCGGATTATGTTTATAATTCCTTTACCATTCTCATCAATACGGGTAAGATCTTCTACATCAAAAGATTTTTCACCAAAAAATAGGTCAGCTCCTTGTTGTTCTAATTCTATAATTTTACGTAAGATAGCTCCAGTAGAAGATGTTGAAATTCGCCCATAGGCTTCTTGGAATTCTTCTTTTCCTTCGGAAGTACAGTATTGTAATATTTTTTTGAAGTCTTTTAAATCAAGAAGCGGAAGCTGGTGGTCGTCACAATATTTAAAAAGCACCGCTACAATTCCTTGTTGTGTATCTGTTAGGTCTAAAATCCGAGATAGTAAAATAGGACCAAATTCAGAGATGGTAGCACGAAGTCGCACTCCGTTCTGTTCGGATAAAGTAAGGATGTCTATAGGAAATTTTTTTGCTTCGTATGGAAATCCAATTTTGGTATGTCGCTCTTGTATTTTAGCATTATCATTTCCGGGTTGTGCTAGTCCGCTAAGGTCCCCCTTTAAATCCATCAACAAAACTGGAATTCCTTTTTCCGAAAGATTTTCGGCCAGAATTTGAAGTGTTTTTGTTTTTCCAGTTCCTGTGGCACCGGCTATGAGTCCGTGTCGGTTTAAAGTTTTTAGAGGGATTTTAACCAAGGCATTAGTTAGCGGGTCACCATCAAGCATGGCGGCTCCCATACTTATATAATCACCTTTAGTTTTATAACCTTCTTCTATATGTTGAAAAAAAGCGTCTTTATTGCTCATCTTGAAATTATTTGCTATTGAACGTGTTTACTAAAATAAGGTAAAGTTTGCTAAGTTGAAAGGAGTATTTTTTTATAGTGTTACCATTAGTAAGCGTACGCTAATTATTGATGCTAGCCCTGATTGAGCTAACTACCGTGTAGTAGCGAAAGCAGGAAATGGCGACTCCAAAAAAGCAATAGGAAATGGCTACTAAAAATAAAAAAGGAAAACGTATCTTTGCGGCATGACAAAAGAAGCGATCTTAGCGAAGGTAAATGCGGGGGAAATGCTCCCGTTGATGGAGGAGTTTTATACCATCCAAGGAGAGGGGTTTTACAAAGGGACAGCAGCTTATTTTATTAGAATAGGAGGCTGTGATGTGGGTTGCCATTGGTGCGATGTTAAGGAAAGTTGGAATGCCGAAACCCACCCGCCAACAGCGGTTGCTACTATTGTAGAGAATGCTGCAAAATACTCAGATACTATTGTAATTACTGGAGGAGAGCCGCTTACTTGGGATATGACGTTTATTACTTCTGAATTAAAAAAGCGAGGCTTGAAAACGCATATTGAAACTTCTGGAGCGTATGAATTAACAGGAGAATGGGATTGGATTTGCCTTTCGCCAAAGAAAATGAAGTTGCCAACTGCAAAAGTGTACGAAAAAGCGAACGAGCTTAAATGTATTGTTTATAATAAAAATGATTTTGAGTTTGCTGAAGCTCAAGCTGAAAAGGTAGGAAAAGACTGCATTTTATACTTACAACCAGAATGGAGTAAACGTGATAAGATGATTCCAGAGATAGTGGAGTACGTAATGAAGAATCCGAAATGGAAAGTGTCTTTACAAACCCATAAATACTTGAATATTCCTTAGTTGAAAGTTGAAAATTGCTTCCTATATGTTGTTATTTTTTAGTGAGTTGGGCTAGGTAATCGTAATGTTTGCCTTCGGCTAGGAGATTACATTGGAGTCCTACCATTTCGCAAAAGAGGCTTAAAGTATTAAAGTCTAAATACAGCCATGTTGTAGTTTCTGTTTCTCCTTTATATTTGAGGGTATAGGTAAGTTCGCCATAGTAATCATTATCCATAGGAATCCATTTTCCGCCATCTTCATCCTCATCAAACATGTAGATAATATCTGTAGAATCGATAAGTATTTGTCCGTTATCAGTAAGTAAGTTTTTTAGGTGTGTTAGTTTTTCTGGAACACTTTTATAGGTTCCAAAAATTCCAGTACCATTCATGAGCATTAAAATGGTATCATATTTTTTATCCTTTAGCTCGAAAACATCTTTTTGAAATGCATCTTTAAGACCTCTTTTTTTAGCAACCTCAATAGCTCCAGCAGAAATATCAATAGCAGTTACAGAGTTTTTTTTAGTTTCTTGTAAGTATAATGCATGGCTCCCAGCACCGCATCCTATATCGAGGATATTACCAAAACTTTTATCTAAGGCTTTTTTCTCCAAAGGAGGCATCTCTTTATAACTTCTAAATAAATAGGAAATAGGAAGAATATCTTCTTCGGAGATGGAGGTTTCGGTAAGAACTTCTTCTAAAAAATTATCAGAATAAAAGTCTACAATAGCTTTCCCGAGGAGGTCTTTCAAAGTTTATTTATTAATGTTGACATAATATTTAAAGAAAGTAATTAAATCGTCTTCTTTCTTTAAATTCAATTTCTTTTCTTTTACAAATTTATCTAATTGTTTGTTATCAAACTGTTTTAAAATCTTTTTTGTGTTACTCTCCAGAGGAATAGCATAAGAACTTCCTTTTAACTTTATAAAGTAATCTTCGTTATCGCTAAACTTAGCAGGTTTATCTTTTTGGTAACCTGTGTTTGCTTTTTCTGGTGGATAATATATTTTGGTGTATTTGTTTAAAAGCATATCATCTGCTGTACAGAAAAGACAAACCATATATCCAGTCTTCTTTTCATTTTTGTCTTGGTAGTCTACTAAATATAGCTTTTTACCATGAATCTCGTAGGCATAATTTGGCTTTGTAGAACCTTTATAGATCTCAGATTCCGACATTTTAATTTCGATATAATCTTTGTAAATATTGTACCGTAAATCTACATTATCATACACTTTTCCATCTGCAAAAATTTTTCCTTTTGTAAATTCATCTCCATTTAAATATATAGAACCTTCTAAACCAGCAAATTCGTTAGAACTTTTAGTGTCTATTAATGGACCATTTTGGTATCCATATTGATCAATTTGCGCTTGGAGTAAAGTACAAGCGAGGATGCATAGTAATAAGATTATTTTTCTCATAAGAATGTAATTCATTTACAGTAAATTAAGAGGAATTTTCTTTAAAATCCAAAAAAATATTAAAACATATTAATGAAAATAAGACAGGAACAGTTATTCTATAATAAGCCTTATCTTTGTAGCTGAAAGGATTTTTTCTTCTGATAAGAAATAAATGGACGATTTTTTAAAACAACTCCCGCAACTGGCTAAAGACAAGCAAAACGAGAACAAAAAGTATTTTGCTAAATTACGAAAGAAGCCACCAAAAAATATAGATTATGTAATGCAAGAATTGCATGAAGTGGAGTTTGAAAAAACCGATTGCTTAACATGTGCAAATTGTTGTAAAACTACTGGTCCGCTATTTACCAATGCAGATATTGAACGTATTTCAAAACATTTTAAGCAGAAGCCCCAGCAGTTTATAGATACTTATTTAAGAATTGATGAAGACAATGATTATGTCTTACAAGAAGTGCCTTGCACATTTTTAGGAGCCGATAATTATTGCTTAATTTATGACGTACGCCCTAAAGCTTGTCGCGAATATCCACATACGGACAGAAAGAAATTTCAGCAGATAAGCAATTTAACTATAAAAAATACAGCCATATGTCCTGCCGTATATAATATTGTAGAGGCTATGAAAGCAAAACTTCCAAAATAAAATTTTTGTAAAATAGAGTGAGTTTAAGTCATTTATATTTCAAATTAAAAATTATTGTATCTTGTTTATATGGAAACTTTAATTACTTATTTTGAAACAATTCCGTCCTCACATCGGAGTTTAATTTTGATTTCGGGGATTACTTTTTTTTGGATATTGGAGTACGGAATACCATTATTTAAATTTAGGTATCATAAACTTAAACATGCTTGGCCTAATATTTTCTTTACGTTTACTACTATTATTGTTAATTTTTTATTGGCATTTATTCTTTTAAAAACAAGCGATTGGGTGGTTGTAAATGGTTTTGGAATCCTTCAATGGATAGCATTTCCAATGTGGGCAACAGTGTTATTAGGAGTGCTTTTGTTAGATTTTATAGGGGCTTGGTTGGCGCATTGGGTGCAACATAAGGTTAAGGTGTTATGGAAGTTTCATTTAATACATCATACAGATACCTATGTAGATACTACAACAGCAAATAGGCACCATCCTGGGGAGAGTTTTGTACGGTTTGTTTTTACAACTTTAGGAGTGTTTATAGGAGGAATTCCAGTAGGAATTGTACTATTATATCAGTCGCTTTCCGTGGTTTTTTCTCAATTTAATCATGCAAATATTAAATTACCAAAAAAACTGGATACCTTGTTGAGTTGGGTTTTTGTATCTCCAGATATGCATAAAGTACATCACCATTATGTCTTACCGTATACCGACACTAATTACGGAAATATCTTTGCTATCTGGGATCGGCTTTTAGGTACTTTTTCTAAAATGAATTCAAAAGATTTGATCTACGGAATAGACACACATCCAGATATAAATACATCTACAAGAGTAGGGAAATTATTAAAAATCCCTTTTGAAAAATATAGAAACAGTTAAAACGTGTGTTATTCGTAAATTAAATAGTTGCTTCTAATTTTTTTAAAATTTTCTATGTCTGCTTGCCATGAGGCTTTAATTTCTTCATTACTCATTCCTGCCTCTATTTGTTTTTGTAGTTTTTCATTTCCAGCATGGAGTGTAAATCCAGAGGTCTTAAAGAAATTAAATTTATCGGTGGAATTTTCATAAGCTTTAATAATCCATTTCATAGTAACTTCTTTAGGCGGTGTTATTTCTGAAAGATTTTCCCCATAACATATTTTTCCATTTTGTTTTGGATCTTTAGAGCCAAAATTAGGCTTTGGAGTGTATTCAAAAGAAAACACTTTTTTATCCAACCATGGAGCACCATAACGCTGAAATTGGAATTCTGTTCCTCTTCCTGCATTTACATTAGTACCTTCAAAAAGCCCTAAACTAGGATATAGCAAAATAGATTGATCATTAGGTAAATTAGGAGAAGGACGAATTGGTAAACTATATGCTAGGCTATGATTGTAATTTTTAACAGGAATAACGGTTAAATCGCACTTTACTTTATTGGCTAACCAAAGCTCTCCGTTAAGCATTTTTCCGTACTCTCCAATAGTTAATCCATATACAAGCGGAATAGGAACTTTTCCTAAAAAACTAGCATGTTCAACTTCAAGTGTAGGGCCATCAACATAGCTAGCATTGGGATTTGGACGGTCTAATATAATTAGTGGAATGTTATTTTCGGCGCAAGCTTCCATTACCAAATGTAGGGTTGAAGTGTAGGTGTAAAAACGCACTCCTACATCTTGAATATCAAACACCATAACATCTATAGCATTTAATTGGGCAGCAGCTGGTTTTTTATGTTTCCCGTATAAGGATACAATTTCCAAACTTGTTTTAGCATCTCTATTTCCTTCAACAAGCTCTCCAGCATCCGCTTTTCCTCTAAAACCATGCTCAGGCGAAAATATTTTTTGAATATTTACTTGTAAAGCTGTAAGAGAATCAACCAAATGTGTGTAGTTACCATCTTCTTTATAAATAACAGAAGTCTGATTGGCTACTATTCCAACTTTTTTATTTTTTAAAAGAGATAAATATTCTTCAGTTCTATTAGCGCCAACAATAATTGGAGTTTCTTTTGGTTTTTCTTCAGTAGAAATATCAACTTTTTTTTCTTGATTTCCATTCGCACAGGAAATCACTACTAAAAACAATAATAAAAATGTATTTTTGAAACTCATAAAGTATCGCATAGTTTGAATTTAGAATATTTTATTGCCAAACGCCTTATAAAGGGAAAGGAGCATAAAAGTAGTATATCGGCACCAATAATAAAAATCGCTATTGCAGCAATTGCAATGGGGGTTATTATGATGTTGATTGCAATTGCCACTGGAGTTGGTTTACAACGAAAAATCCGTGAAAAAATTGCAGCTTTTAATGGGCATGTTCAAATTTATAATTACGATAATAATACCTCGGATGTTTCTGTGAATCCGATTTCCATCCATCAAGATTTTTATCCAGAATTTAAAAACGTAAGTGGCATTAGTCATGTGCAAGCAGTAGCTACAAAAGGAGGGATTATACGCACAAAAAATACTTTTGAAGGGATTATAGCCAAAGGAGTTGGCGCCGATTATAACTGGGATCCTTTTAAAGATTTTTTAGTTGAAGGGAGAATCCCCGATTATTCTGGAAAACGAAATGAAGAAATTTTAATTTCGAGATACTTAGCAAATCGGTTACAATTTAAAGTAGGAACCGAATTTTGGGCATTTTTTTTAAAAGATGAAGTGAGCGCCATTCCAAGTCAGGTGAAATTTAAGATTGTAGGTATTTACGATAGTGGCTTTCAAGATTTCGACGCCAATTACATTTTCGTTGATTTACGCCATATTCAACGAATGAACAAATGGAAAGATGATGAGATTGGTACTTTTGAAGTTTTTTTAGACGATTTTGATCAAATAGAGCAAAAAGGAAGAGAGATTTATGGAGCAACGCTCTCCACACTAGATTCTCAAACAATTGCTGAAAAATACTACATCATCTTCGAATGGCTATCGTTATTCGATTTTAATATAGCTATAATCATAGGGATTATGATTATTGTAGGAGGGATAAATATGATAACTGCTCTGCTTGTTCTTATTTTAGAGCGTACTCAAATGATAGGACTTTTAAAAGCTTTAGGTTCTAATAATTGGAGTATTAGAAAAATATTTTTGTACAACGCCACTTACCTTATTGTTATTGGACTCTTTTGGGGAAATCTAATAGGGCTAGGAATCTTGTTTTTACAAGATAAATTTGGATTTATAAGCTTGGATGCCGCTACTTATTATGTTTCTGAAGCTCCAGTTTATATAAATCCTATTCATGTTATTATTCTAAATGTTGGAGTGTTAATTTTATGCTTATTAATGCTTTTAATTCCTTCGTATATCATCACAAAAATATCTCCAGCAAGGTCGATTAAATTTGAATAATTCAATGCAATTTATTGATAACCTGTTTCTTTAGTAATTCATATAAAACCAATTTATCTATTATTTAACTTCTTACATTTAATTTTCTGTGCTATCATTTCTTATCTTTAAAAGGAAGAAAAGAAAACATGGAATACGCAAAGAATATATTAGAAACCATTGGAAATACTCCTTTGGTTAAAATAAATAGAATAACTAAAGGTATTGAAGCTTTAGTATTGGCTAAAGTAGAAACATTTAACCCTGGGAATTCTGTAAAAGACCGAATGGCGGTTAAAATGGTTGACGATGCAGAGGCAAATGGGAGTTTAAAACCTGGGGGGACCATAATAGAAGGAACAAGCGGAAATACAGGAATGGGACTTGCATTGGTTGCAATTGCTAGGGGGTATAAATTAATATGTGTTATTAGCGATAAGCAATCCAAAGAAAAAATGGATATCCTTCGTGCTGTTGGAGCGGAAGTGGTAGTTTGTCCTACCAATGTTTCTCCAGAAGATCCTCGTTCTTATTATTCGGTTTCTAAAAGATTGTCTGAAGAAACTCCTAATTCATGGTACGTAAACCAGTATGATAATCTTTCAAATTCATTAGCACATTACGAGCAAACAGGGCCAGAAATTTGGAAGCAAACAGATGGAAAAATCACTCATTTTATTGTAGGAGTGGGTACTGGTGGAACCATTTCTGGGGTAGGAAAATACCTTAAAGAAAAGAATCCAAACATTAAAATTTGGGGAGTAGATGCCTATGGTTCTGTTTTTAAAAAATATCATGAAACAGGTGTTTTTGATGAAAATGAAATTTATACGTACATAACCGAAGGAATTGGGGAGGATATTCTTCCTAAAAATGTAGACTTTGAGGTAATTGATGGTTTTACTAAAGTTACCGATAAGGATGGAGCTGTTTTTACAAGGAAACTAGCCAAAGAGGAAGGCATTTTTGTTGGTTATTCTGCAGGTTCCGCCATAAAAGGAGTACTACAACTTAAAGAGCATTTCAAGCCAGAAGATGTAGTGGTTGTTTTATTTCACGATTCGGGAAGTAGATATATTGCCAAAGTTTTTAATGACGATTGGATGCGAGATCGTGGGTTTTTGGAAACTGAGGTTAAGTTGGCGGAAGATTTAATAGGTATAAATGAACATGAATTAATTACAGCTAAAACAGAAGAGTTGGTGGCTCATGCAATTGAGCGAATGAAGAAATACAACATCTCTCAAATTCCTGTGGTAGATTCTAAAGGTTTTGTAGGTTCTTTGGATGAATCTACACTTTTTAAAGCATACATAGACAACAAAGATATAGCAGATAAACCAATTAAAGAGATTATGCAATCTCCTTTTCCAATGGTGAAAAAGAATCTAGCAATAGATGAACTTTCAAAGCTTATTAATAGAGAAAATAAAGCTGTTTTGGTGGATTTAGGGAATGGGAAGTTTCGAATAATTACCAAACATGATATTATAAGTGCTATTTAATCCCTTATTGAGGGTCTAATTCCTTAGAGCCTGTACTAAGTATTTCGAAGGCTTTGTATCAAAATAAATTAAATTATTTTCCTTTGAAAATTTCGTAGGCTTGCCTCGAGGTAGTTGATTAAAAATCAGTAACTTTCAGTAAAATAGATGTTTATGATTAACAGAAGGAGTTTTATACATAAATCAGGATTAATTATGGCAGCTGGGATGATGCCATATCCATCCTTTTTGCTTCCGCAGAAAAATAAAAAATTAGGAATTGCCTTAGTTGGTTTGGGCTATTATAGCACCGATTTATTGGCGCCTGCATTGCAATTAACCAAGCATTGTGAACTAAAAGGAATTGTAACAGGAAGTCCAGAAAAGATTCCAGTATGGCAATCCAAATACGGAATAAAAGATGGTAATGTATATTCTTATGAAACAATGCATGAGATTGCAAATAATGATGAAATAGATGTAGTTTATATTGTGTTACCACCTGCTTTACATGCTAAATATAGTATTATAGCAGCCAATGCGGGGAAACATGTTTGGTGTGAAAAGCCAATGGAGGTAAGTGCAGAAAAGTGTCAAGCTATGATAGATGCTTGCAAGAAAAATAAAGTAAAACTAGCTATTGGGTATAGAATGCATCATGAGCCAAATACACAAACTTTGATGAATTGGGCTGAGACCGAGCCTTACGGACAAATAAATAATGTTTTAGCTAAGGCAGGGTATTTTGATACTAGAACAAATCATTGGAAGCAAATAAAAGAACTCGGCGGCGGCGCTATGTACGATATGGGAGTGTATCCACTAAATGCTATTCGTTATACCAAAGGGAAAGAACCTATTTCTGTTAGCGCTAAACATATAACAATGAGACCAGAAATTTATCATGAAGTTGACGAGACTACCATTTTCGATTTAAAATTTTCTGATGGAACTATAGCGCATGGAGAAACAAGTTTAGGAGAGCACTTTAATAATTTAGAAGCTACTTGTGAAGAAGGAAGCTATTTTTTAAAACCTTTTCAATCATACAGTGGAGTTCAAGGCGCTACTAGCGATGGTGAGATATTAAAACCTTGGAAAGGCAATCAACAAGCAAAACAAATGGACGATGATGCTTTGGCAATTCTCAACCATCAACCAATGTTAGTTCCTGGAGAAGAAGGGATGAAGGATATCCATATTGTAGAAAAAATTTATGAGTCGGCTTCTAAAAATAGTAGTTGGATTTCAATTTAAACTTTCTATGAAAGTTTAAATTGTCAAGTCTGTTCTGGGTTTATCGGAAAGTTTTGTGTTATAATTAGATAAATTTATTTCATTTAAATGCTTCATAGGGAATCTGAGGTAGTAATTTATCTATCTATAAATCAGTTTAATATAATTTTTTTTTGTAACTTTAGGTTATTGAGCTAGCCCCATTTCAATAACTATTAATTCTTTAAATGTATAAACATGGGGCAATCTTTACACAACGAATCTTCAATTCTTATTTACGCATTAAAAGCTGTTGTTTTGATATTAATAGCTGTTTTATCTTGGGTTTTTATTTCAGCTATTTTTAGTTTTATCGGTATCATAGGATAACAACCTTTTTAAATACGTTTTAGAATTTCAGGAACATACTAATTTTATGCTCCTAATTCCTTTTTACGCTTTTTTTAAATAAAATAAAGGCGAATTTCTTCAGTTTTTACTTCTAAATTTATTGTGATTTTTGAAGATTTAATTTTTTATTAATTTAAGTTAAATTATTGGTTTTCAATAATAAATTCATTCTCATAGTGTTGGGATTTATAGCTATAGTTCACTTTTAATAAATAATTATCTTAACTATAATTTAAGGTAAAGCTGTTTTTATTTGAAATTATTTCTTATATATTCCTCCACATCCTATACATTACTATAGATATCGCTATAGATTTAAGTTTAAACTATTAATTATTATCTTATTATGAAGAAGAATTCTATTTTTTTATCATTAGCAATGCTATTGGTTAATTTTCTTGTGGCGCAAGACAAGCCTAATATCCTCGTTTTATGGGGAGATGATATAGGTTGGGGGAATGTGAGCGCATATAACCATGGTATGATGGGGTACGAAACCCCTAACATAGACCGTATCGCTAAAGAAGGGGCTATGTTTACAGACTGGTATGCACAACAGTCTTGTACTGCTGGGCGTGCAGCTTTTATTTTAGGACAACATCCTTTTAGAACAGGATTATTAACTATTGGGATGCCTGGATCTAAGCAGGGAATAAAAGACAATCAGCCTACAATTGCAGAAGTTTTAAAACCACACGGGTATGTGTCGGGGCAATTTGGTAAAAACCATTTAGGAGATCAAGATGAGCATTTACCTACAAATCATGGTTTTGATGAATTCTACGGAAATTTATATCACTTAAATGCAGAAGAAGAACCAGAAGGATATTATTATCCAAAAAGTCCTGAGTTTAGAAAAAAAATATGGGCCTCGTGGGGTAATACATTCTTATTCTGATGGAAAGGTTGAAGATACAGGGCCACTTACTTCTACTAGAATGGAAACTATAGATAAGGAGTTTACAGATGCAGCCATTAAATTTATTGAAAAAACACATGCAGAAGGAAAACCTTTCTTTGTTTGGTTAAATTCAACAAGAATGCATGTTTGGACACACCTAAGTGAAGAGAGTGATGGAGTTACTGGGATAGGTTTGTATCCAGATGGTATGGTTGAACATGACAAAGCAGTAGGGCGTGTTTTAGCTAAACTAGAAGAACTAGGTATTATGGATAATACCATTATTATGTATTCTACAGATAATGGTGCTGAGAAAATCTCATGGCCAGATGGAGGTAGTACGCCATTTAAAGGAGAGAAAGGAACTACTTGGGAAGGTGGATTCCGTGTGCCTTGTGCTATACGTTGGCCTGGGGTAATTGAGCCAGGAACAGTTTATAATGATATTTTCTCTCATGAAGATATGATGCCAACTTTGGCTGCCGCTGCCGGAGAGCCAGATTTAGTAAAGAAAATGCTAAATGGTTACAGTGCTAATGGTAAAAATTTCAATGCACATTTAGATGGGTATAATTTATTGCCATTTTTTAAAGGAGAGGTGGAAAAATCGCCTAGAGAAGAAATCTTCTATTTTGACCAAGGTGGAAACTTAAATGCAATTCGTTATCAAGACTGGAAATTACACTTTACTATTTTAGAAGGTAATATTAGTACAGCTTATAGAAAGCAACCAGCTTGGCCATTGGCAATTAATTTGAGAGCAGATCCTTATGAGGTTTCTCCAGATTCAGGGATGTATATTAGATGGTATGCAGAAAATATGTGGTTATTTGTTCCAGCACAACAAAGAGCTGCTCAATTTTTAGCAACTTTTAAGAAGTATCCTCCTGTACAAGGGTCTTCATTGTCTATAGATGAGGTAGTAAAACAAATGACTACTCCAGCAAGAAACTAAAAGTTTCTTTGTAAAGAAATTAGAAAAGTGGCTATCTAAAAAGTAATTTGTAGTTGTCAAACTGTGCTTGTCAGTTGTCAAACTGAGCTCGTCGAAGTTTTAAACAACTGATACTCAAAAGTGTCCTTCGACAAGCTCAGGAAGGCACTTAGAGTTTGGATACTTTTTAGACAGCCACTTTTAATTACACACATGAACAACCGAAAATTTAGTTCTCTATAAATTTTTAGTTGAAGAATAATAAATTAATATTTTAAAAAATTATGACAGCACATGAAGCTATTACGTCGCTTAAATCAAGGATGTCTACAGCTATTATTGGTCAAGACACCTTAATTGAAAGAATTATTTTAGTGCTCCTAGCCGATGGAAATATGTTGTTAGAAGGATTGCCAGGTTTAGCAAAAACACGTGCTATTAAGACTTTGGCAAAAGAGTTAAATTGTGGGTTGAGTAGGATTCAGTTTACGCCAGATTTATTGCCATCAGATATTACAGGGACCGAAATTTATCAGCCAGAACTAAAAGATAAATTTGTATTTCAACAAGGACCTATTTTTAGTAATTTAATTCTTGCAGATGAGATTAACCGTTCCCCAGCAAAGGTTCAAGCTGCCTTATTAGAAGCGATGGAAGAACGACAAGTGTCGGTTGCTGGAAAAACATATGCCATGGAACCTCTTTTTATGGTTATGGCTACACAAAACCCTGTGGAGCAGGAAGGAACGTATCCTTTACCTGAGGCGCAAATGGATCGTTTTTTAATGCATGTAACAATAGGCTATCCAGATGATGCTTCAGAATTAGCTATTTTACGCCTTAATAGAGCAGAGCAAAAACATACTAAAGAAGAGAAACATGAGCTTTTAGAGCCTAGTGTAATTTTTGATGCACGCAAAGAAATAGCAAAAGTTACTATTTCTGAAGCCATGGAAAAATATATAGTTGATATTATTTCTGCTACAAGGTATCCTTCAAACTATAATGAACAACTAGATAAGTGGTTAGATTTTGGAGCAAGTCCGAGAGGGTCTATTGCTATAGATCGCGCTTGTAGAGTGCACGCTTGGATGGAAGGGAAAGATTTTGTGTCTCCAGATGATATTCGAGCGGTAGTTCACGACTGTCTTCGTCACCGAATTATGTTAAGTTATGAGGCCAATGCCGATGCTGTTTCAGCAGATCAAGTATTAGATGAAATTTTAAAACAGGTTGCTGTAGTTGCTTAAATAATTAATGCCTAGAACCCAAATAGTCGGTTTTTTATAAGTTGTTTAGGGTAAAGAATTATTGAAAATTTTTAGCGAAAGACATAAATTATATCATTAATGTCCGAATAAAATACAAGACCGCTTCGCTGTAAGAGAAAAGAACAAAGACTAAACATTAACTATTATAAAATGAGTAGTTTAAAGAAATAACATTAATAAACTCCTCTTTTTATTCATTTTTCTTAATAGCAAGAGGGCTATTTTTAAAAACCTCTATTAACCCTTGATATATGTGGAATGCAATAAACGCTGTCTGCTTTTATCGGACAACAATAAAATTATATATAGAAATCAATGTCTAAAAAAGTAGAATATCCAGAAAATGTATTTGTATCCTTGACCGATTTGCTTAAAAAGGAGCATACCGCTCATAGCTTTACATTGCTAGCTCGAAAACATAAAGTTAACAGTATTTTATCTGGAAAACATGCCTCAAAACTTAGAGGTCGTGGTTTAGACTTTGAAGAAGTGAGCAATTATGTAAAAGGAGATGATATAAGGAATATTGATTGGAAAGTTACTGCCCGAACTCAAAAAACACATACCAGAGTTTATACAGAAGAGAAAGAAAAACCTGTCCTTATTGTAGTAGACCAATCCAAATCCATGTTCTTTGGGTCGGTACATAAAACAAAAGCTGTAGTTGCAGCAGAATTAGCGGCTGTTACTGCTTTTAGAGTATTTAAAGAAGGAGATAGAGTTGGAGGAGTAATATTTGCTGATGAAGGTTTTGATGTTGTAGCTCCGAAACGGAGTCGGAAAAATATCATTCATTTTTTAGAGAAAATTGTAAAACGGAATCATGACTTGATAGTTTCAAAGGCAGATGCTCATGACGAAACCTTAAATGCTGTAATTCCCAGAGTCCATAATATAGTAACTCATGATTATTTGGTAGTTATTATTAGCGATTTTTTAAGATATTCTCCAGCAGTTATAAAAGCAATTTCGGGGATATCAATGCATAACGATTTAATTTTGGCTAAAATTTCAGACCCTATGGAATATGCCATACCAGATACTAAGTTTGTAGCTAGTAATCAAACCCATCAAATTGTAGTAGATGGAAAAAATAAAAGTATAAAGAAAGCCTTTAAAGAAGGTTTTGAAGGCGATTTCTATGCCTTTAAAGATGAAATGAAAAAATATCAAATTCCAATTTTTAATATTGATACTGTAACAGATTTAGATCTTCAGTTAACAGAAGTATTTGGAAAAATGAATGCAAAAAGATGAAAATAATACCTACTACGATACAAGATTCTATTCCAGATAACATAAAAAATCTTCAGCTTGAAGAAATTTATGAGCCCCAGCCCGTAGGATTTACTTTTGAAACTATTGGGTGGAAACTATTGGGAGCTGTTATTTTACTTGGTTTAATAATAGCAAGTTATGTATTTATTAGAAATTACATAAAGAACGCTTATAGAAGGGAAGCAATAAAGAAACTTACTAATAATACAACGGTTTCAGAAGTACTTGTTGTTTTAAAAATGGTTGCATTACAGTCGTTTGGACGTGAAGAAGTAGGGCGTTTGTACGGAAAACCTTGGTTGGAGTTTTTAGATAAAACAGGAAAAGACGTTCGGTTTATTCCTTTGGAGACAGAAATTCAAAATTCAATTTATAAAAATATAGATGTAGACGCTCAAGTAAAACAAGAGATTTTGACAAATTCTAAAAAATGGATAAAATCACATGCCTGATAATTTTGAAATAGCATATTTGTGGATATTCTTTTTATTACCACTTCCTTTTATAGTGTATGCACTTTTTCCATCATTACGAATAAAAAGTGCGTCATTATTTTTTCCAGGGTTTAGTAATGCAATAAAATATACCCACCAAAAGCCTAAAAAATCTGCTTTTATAAAAAGGCGTAATTTTTTGGTATGGCTAGGTCTTTTTGTTTGTTGGGCTTGTTTATTAGTCGCTTTATCTTCTCCTCAAATTGTAGGAGAGCCAGAAATGAAAGTAAAAACGTCTCGTAACTTTTTAATAGCTGCGGATATTTCTTTTAGTATGGCGCAACGAGATTGGACAATTAACGGCAAGCAATCGAGAAGATGGGATGCTGTTAAAAATTTAATGCACGATTTTATAAAAAAACGAGAAGGCGACCGAATGGGGCTCATATTTTTTGGGTCGAGTTCCTATATTCAAGCACCTTTTACTCCAGATTTAGCAGTTGTAGATCAGATGTTAGAAGAAGCAGATGTAGGAATGGCTGGACAAATGACACATATAGGGAAAGCAATTACAAAGGGGGTTGGGATGTTTAAAAAAGATACCATCAAAACAAAAGTAATGTTGCTTTTAACAGATGGTGTGGATGCAGGAACAGATATTTTACCACTAGATGCAGCCGACCTTGCTCAAAAAGACACAGTTAAAATTTATACTATTGGTATTGGAGATCCGGGGGGAGCTGGAACCGATTTGGATGAGAAAACACTACAAGATATTGCTGAGCTTACCAATGGGCAATATTTTAGAGCAAAAGACGAAAAGCGCCTAGCGCAAATTTATACCGAACTTGATAAATTAGAACCAATAGCGTATGAAGAGGAGCAAAATAAACCCGTAACGCTTCTGTATATGTATCCATTAGGAGTAGCTATAGGATTATTGCTGTTTATGATGTTGGTGCTTACTATTGCAAAAGTTATTCGTCAGCTCACTCATAAAAAGGAAAGTTATGTATAAAGATTTGTTTCCTATAAACTGGAGTGATTTTCACTTTTTACGACCTCAATTTATGTGGTTGCTACTGCCTGTTGTTGTTTTAATGGTTATTAGTTTGCTATCCATGCAACAAGAATTAAAGTGGAAAAGAATAATTGCACCTCATTTAAGGCCTTATGTAATTTCTAAAGGAAGTAATGCTGTAAAAGTGTTTATGCATTTAGTGTTGTTGCTTGCATTTGCTAGTGGAATATTAGGACTTTCGGGGCCTACGTGGAAAAAAATTGAAGTGCCAGGTCAGAAATTAGAAACTCCAATGGTAGTGTTGTTAGATATCTCTCAAAGCATGATGGCCGATGATATTCAACCCAACAGATTAGAACGAGCAAAATTTAAAATAAAAGATTTAATAAAATACAATCCTAGAGCCCGAATGGCGCTCGTAGGATTTGCTGGAACTGCTCATACTATTGTACCGCTTACAAAGGATTATGAAATTATAAACAGTCATATTGAAGGGTTAAAACCTTCCACAATGCCTTTTCCAGGTTCAGATTTGGAAGCCGCTTTAATTTTAGGCGATTCTTTAACAAAGGTTACAAAAGCGCCAGGTACAATTGTTGTGTTTTCAGATGATTTTCAGGAAAAGGAAAGAGGTATCTTAAGCAATTTTGCGAAGAATTCTAAAAATAAAATTGTAATACTTCCGATGAGCACTCCTGGAGGATCCGAAATTCCTTCAGCCAGAGATAAAGGTTTCATAAAAGGAAAAGATGGTAAAACAGTTCGGTCAAGTCTAGATGCTACATTGATGGCTAGTTTGAATGAAATAGAAGGAATTACAGTTCAACAATTAACGCTGGACGATAGTGATGTGGAGTTAATTGCAAAAAACATCAGTAAAAACTTAGAGTTTACAGAGAAAAATGAAGAAAAAGATAATGATTGGCGAGATGTAGGATTATTGTTTATTATTCCAATGGCTGTATTGTTATTGTTATTGTTATGGTTTAGAAAAGGATGGGTGCTGTATTCTCTTACATTTTTGTTCTTGGTTTCGTGTAACGATGATGCTTCTATTTTTTCTGACTTATGGTATACTAAAGACTATCAAGGACAACGCTTGAGCAATAAAGGGGATTTTAAAGAAGCTGCAGATGTGTATAAAGACCCTTTGAGGAAAGGAGTTGCTTATTTTAAAGCAGGAGATTATGAAGCTGCTATTAATTCTTTTTCAAAAGATACCACCGCTATGGGGGCTTATAATTTAGGACTTTCATATTTTAAAAATGGCGATTATGCCGCCGCAGAATTGGCTTTTAATATAGCTGTTGAAAAAGATCCCTCTTTGGAAGCCGCAAAAGTAAACCGACAAAAATTGATGCAAGTTCTTCCAGAAGAAGACCAATTGTCGGTTGAAAATGCTCAGGAATCAAAAGATGAAAAGAATTCTAAGAATACTCAGAATAAGAGTCCTGAAGATTTAAGTGGAGGTGGGCAAGAAGCTAGTAAGGAGGATATGAAAAAAGAGCGTCAGGAAGAAACAGTAAATTCAAATATTCATAAAGGAAAAGAATTAGATGAAGTTCCGGATGATATTAAAGCATCAATCCCGCAGGACGATAGTAAAATTTTGATGCGTAAAGTAGACGATGATCCTACATTGTTTTTACAGCGAAAATTTAAATATCAGGTAAAAAAGTATAACATAAAACCAAAATCCAATGAAGAAGTGTGGTAGTATGTTAGTAAAGAAATTGCTTTTCTTGCTGTTTGTGGTACTTAGTTTACAAAGTTTAACTGCGCAGCAAATATGGGGAGAAGCACGTTTAAATAAATCCAGTGTATATGTAGGAGAGCCTGTACAAGTTAGTGTTACCGTATATACATCTACTTGGTTTACTAAGGGACTAGATTTAGGAAATATAAAAGTAAATGGTGCTTTTTCGGTATACTTTCGACCTGTTAGTAAATCTTTTCAGAGGAATGGGAAGAATTTTGCTGGGGTGGAGCTTATCTATAATGTTTTCCCTTTTAGTGAAGACAATGTTACATTTCCTGCTTTGGAGATTGAAGTTGAATCGCCTGCTCCTGGGGGGTATAAAGGGATAAAACATGTGGTAAAGACCTCAGAAAAATTGATTAAAGTAAAGCCAATTCCACCAAATTTTAAGCATTCGGATTGGTTAGTAGCCTCCAGTTTAACGGTTTCTGAACATTGGTCTGGAAATACAAAAAAAGCAAAAGTGGGCGATGTTTTGGAGCGTACAATTACCAGAAAGGCAGGAGGTACTGTTGCAGAATTAATTCCGCCAGCAGTATGGGATACTCTTCCAAATGTTGGTATGTACCCTGGGCGTGGAACTATAGATAACTATAAGTCTAAAACATATATAAGTGCGCAACGTACAGAGTCTGTACGCTATTTGTTTGAAAAAGAAGGGACAATAACCATTCCAGAAAAGGTATTTACATGGTACCATCCATTCCAAAAAAAGCTTTATAAAAAAACATTGAAAGCTGTAACTATTGAAGTAGCAGCAAATCCAGATTTAGGAATGTTGGATAGTGTGAGAGATTCTTTAAAACTTCAAGAGGTACAAATTTCTGAAGAAGTTTCAGAAGAGAGACCTTATACAATTTTAGGGCTCTCTGTAAAAGAATTTATTATAGCGTGTATTATTTTGATAGTAAGTTTGTTAGTTGTTTTTTTTCTACTAAAAAGAATCATTAAATACATAATTAAGCGCAGAAAAGCATATAAGAATTCAGAGTTATATTATTTTAATAAATAGAAAAGGACGGTTGGAAGTAATGATAAAACTAAGGTTATGAATGCGCTGTATCGTTGGATTGACGAAATAAATATAGAAGAGCCGAGTGCTCAATATTTGCTTCAAAAATATGATGTTAAAAACGAAGTAGATGTAGCTAATATAGACTCGTCTTTAAGTGTTCATAAATTAAAAAATATCAGAAAAAATTACTTGAATAGAAATACAATATCGCTGGATAAGAAATGGATTAATCCTTAATATTATTGATGTGGGAAGGAAATATTTAAGCAAACCCTCTTTTTGCTTGAGAGGATTTGCTTAAATGTTTTTATTTATCTGCAAGAATGACTTCTACATTATGGTTTTCAAGTTCTTTAATATGACTTTCGTCAATATTGGAGTCGGTTATAATTTTGTCGATTTTATCAAAATTAGAAATAAATGCAAGTCCGCTTCTTTTAAATTTAGAGGAATCTGCCACAACAATAACTTCATCAGAAATTTCAATCATTAATTGGTTGAGGTACGCTTCTTCCACATGATGTGTAAAAACACCTAAGTTTGGTTTGATTCCGTCAACCCCTAGAAAAAGCTTATTACAATACAGTTGTTTTAAGTTTCTTTCTGCCATTGGTCCCACCAACGACATGGAAAACTCTTTTAAATACCCCCCTGGCATAAAAACTTGTAAGTTTTTATATTGCGAAAGATTATTTACAATGTCTAGTGCGTTACTAATTACAGTTAAGTTTTGAATTTCTGCAAGGTTGTTGGAGATTTCAAATGTGGTAGTTCCAGAATCTAGAATAATACTTTCATCATCTCCAATAAGGCTTACTGCTTTTTTTCCAATCAACCTTTTTACATCAAGATTAATTTTCTTTTTTTCACTAACGGTTAAAGCAATATTACTTGTTTTAAAAGCTCCTCCATGTGCACGGATAAGAAGTTTGTTTTTTTCTAATCTATCGAGATCGTTTCTAATAGTAACTTCACTTACACCTAAAGCTTTGCTTAGGTCGTTTACGCTTACTTGACCGTACTCATCTAATTCCTTTAAAATTAAGGATCTTCTAACTGCTGTTTTTTTCACTGTAATGGTATTAATGACTTTATCAAAAATAAAAATAAACAATAAATTCTACATAAAAAAGAAATAAAAGTTAATGAAAAAGTAAATTAATATTTTCGATTCATGAAGTAAGTAAATTTAAAAAGAAATAATTCGAAATATATTTTTTGTTGATATGCTATTTTTTAAGGATTGTTTTATATTAGTAGCTTCAAGAAGTTAATATTAATTATGAATAGAAGGAACTATCTTAAAACATTTTCATTAGGAGCTATTTTACCTGCTATTGGAATGAATAGGCCATTAAATAGCAATGTTTTGAATTTTTTTGGCGGAATAAAAGAAGTCAATTTTAAAAGTAATTGGAATAATTGGTTTGATATGAAGTGGGTAGGTCCAGAATACTGGGCAAACCGGATGCAGGATTGGGTTATTGAAAATGGAAGGGCAGTATGTATAGTTTCTGGAACGGATAGGAATTTAAATTTATTAACTATCCAGAAGGGAGATAATACAGATAATTTTGAGCAAGAAGTAGAGATTGATGTATTGTCTTCTGAGATAAAAGGAAATACAAAAGCTTTTGTTGGATTTAAAATTGGAGTAAGAGGGCAGTTCAACGATTATAGATCTGCTTCAGTGTTTGGGAAAGGACTGCCAGTTGGACTAACAGGAGGCGGGGATTTTATTATTGGAGAGGAAGTTTTTAAGACAAATTTGCTTCAAATTCCAGATAGTTTGAAATTAAAGCTCAAAGCAACCTACAAAAATGGCTATTATAAGCTAAATGTAAGCGCTATAGATAGCTCCTCAATAGAAATAGCTTCCGTAGAAAGTATGGTAGAGGCTGAAAAAGTTAATGGAAATTTTTCTTTAGTAGTTCACACGCAACATAAAAAAGCAGTTAAAAATAAAACCGCTTCCTTTTCTAATTGGAAAGTAACTTCTACAGGGTTAAACTATAGTGAAGAGCAATTGTATGGTCCTATATGCTTTGCTCAGTATACTTTGCATAAAGAAAAATTGAAGTTGACAACTCAATTAACTCCTTTTGAAAAGATCCCTAATCATAAAGTAATATTGCAGTTTAAGCGAGATGGGGAATGGCAAACTGTAGAGACGCAAACAAACTCAAACCCAGGACGAGCCAATAATTTTATAATTGAACATTGGAAGGAAACGCAAGATATTCCATATAGAGTTTTGGTAGAGTTACCTCTTAGAAATCAAGTTCATCAGTATTTTTATGATGGTACTATAGCTAAAGAGCCTCTTGATAAAAACGAAGTTAAGGCAGGAGTGTTTAGTTGTAATTTTCATTATGGCTTTCCAGATCAGGATGTATGTAATAATGTTTCTTATTTAGATCCAGATATTATCTTGTTCTTAGGAGATCAATTCTATGAAGCCACAGGAGGATATGGAGTTATATATGAAGGAGACTTTGATGATTTATGTATTGAATATCTTCGGAAATGGCTACTATTTGGGTGGTCTTATCGAGAACTTTTTAGACATAAACCTTGTGCTATAATTCCAGACGATCATGATGTATATCATGGAAATGTATGGGGAGAAGGAGGTGCTGTAGCAGATACTTCTAAAGGTTTTGGAGCATCTTCTCAAGATTCAGGAGGCTATAAAATGTCTCCAGAATGGATCAATATGATTCAATTTACACAAACTAGTCATTTACCAGACCCTTATGATGCCCGCCCTGTAAAACAAGTAATAGGCGTGTATTATACCCAATGGAAATATGCAGGATTGAGTTTTGCAATTTTAGAAGATAGAAAGTTTAAATCGGCTCCCATGCATGTTTTGCCAAAAGAGGCTGACATTTGGAATGGATGGATTCAGAATGAGAATTTTGATATCAAGAAGTATAAAGATTTGGATGCTGAACTTTTAGGGAAACGTCAAGAGGATTTTCTTGAAGAATGGGTGCAAGATTGGAATGATGATACGCAAATAAAAGTAGTTTTATCTCAAACCAATTTGGCTACTGTAGCAACACTTCCGAAAGAAGCGAGAACAGATGCTGTTGTTCCTGAACTTAAAATTCCGCAAAAAGAAGAATATATTTTAGGAGATGCAATGACTGCAGATATGGATTCTAATGGGTGGCCAGCTAATAAAAGAGATAAAGCGGTACGCATTATTAGAAAAGCTTTTGCTTTTCATATTGCTGGAGATCAACATATGGCGAGTTTTGTTAAATACGGATTGGAAGAATTTGGAGACAGTGGTTATGCGTTTGCAGGGCCTGCATTAAATAATATTTGGCCAAGAAGATTTTGGCCGCCAATAGAAAATGTTAAAGACCATACCTATAAGAAGCCAGCTTTTTTAGGAAATCATATTGATGGTTTTGGGAATAAAATGTCCGTGCTAGGAGCTGGAAATCCATATCAAACAGATTTAAAACCAGCAGTTTTATACAATAGAGCTACTGGTTATGGAATGGTAACTTTTAATAAAAAAGAGCGAAGTATTAAAACGGAATGTTGGCCAAGATTTGTTGACGTTAGAGTAAATAGAGAAGAACAATATCCAGGATGGCCAATAACAATTAATCAATACGACTGCTATGCTAAAGAAAAGGAGTATTTGTTGCCAGAGTTAATTGTAGAATCTGAGAAAGAGATTCCGTTAGTAAAGTTGTATGATGCAGATGAATTGATATATGCCTATAAACCAAATTCTAATACGTTTCAATTAAAGACTTTTAAAGAAGGAGTACATAAGGTGATTTTGTATTTTGAAAAAGAAGATAAAACAGAAGAACATTTATTAACAGCATTAGTAATCAATAAAACATCGGTTAAAATATAATAGAAAGTTATAATTGGCTCTAGAGTATAGAATAAATGTTTTTTGTTACTGAATATTTTTAATTAAAATCTTAAAATTTATTTTTTATTTTCATGTTAGAAAGTAATTTTCTATATTGTCGAAGCAAAATGAAAATAAATTATTTACTTATAGCTTCATTTTAATAAAAAAGCATTAAGTTCTTCAAAAAAGTAGAGTGATATTATAAAAAACCTAAATTATGAATTCAAGAAGAGATTTTATAAGAAAATCAGCTGTTGTAGGCGCAGGTATTTCTCTTGCTCCAAACCTATCTTTTGGATACGCTTCTAGCAAAAACGAAAAATTAAAATTAGCATTTATCGGGGTTGGACTTCGAGGGACTAATCATTTAAATAATGCATTATTAAGAGACGATGTTGAAGTGGTTGCTATTTGTGATGTAGATCCAAATAGAATAGATATTGCAACAAAAAAAATTACTGAAGCTGGACAGAAGAAACCACAAGTGTTTGGAAAAGATGATTACGATTATCGTAACATGCTTCAATTGGAGGACATAGATGCTGTAATAATTGCTACGCCTTGGCTTTGGCATACTAAAATGGCGGTAGATTCTATGAAAGCTGGTAAGTATACAGGACTTGAAGTCTCTGCGGCGCAAACCATTGAAGAATGTTGGGATTTAGTTAATACTTCGGAAGAAACAGGGTCTCACTTAATGATTCTTGAAAATGTAAATTACCGTCGTGATGTTTTGGCGGTATTAAATATGGTAAAACAGAATGTTTTTGGAGAGCTTTTACATTTTAGATGCGGTTATCAGCATGATTTAAGAGCTGTAAAATTTAATAACGGAAAGCAACCATATGGTGGCGGTGTAGAGTTTGGAGAGAAGGCTCTTTCTGAAGCAAAATGGAGGACACAACATTCGGTTTCCAGAAATGGAGATACCTATCCAACACATGGTGTTGGACCTATTGCTGCAATGACAGATATTAATAGAGGGAATAGATTTGTTTCTTTAACTTCTCATGCAACCAAAGCAAGAGGTTTAAATAGATATATAGTTAATGAAGGGGGCACAGATCATCCTAATGCTAGTGTAAAATTTAAGCAAGGAGATATTATTACTTCAACAGTAGAAACTGCTAATGGAGAGACAATTATAATAACTCACGATACTAATTCTCCAAGACCTTATTCTTTAGGATTTAGAGTACAAGGTGTAAATGGTTTGTGGGAAGTAGATGGAAATAGAATTTATATAGAAGGGAAATCTGAGCCGCATAAATGGGATGAGGCAGATGCATGGTTAGAGAAATACGACCATCCAATCTGGAAAAAATATGGTAAAATAGCAACAGGAGCAGGACATGGCGGAATGGATTATTTTGTAATGAAAGCTTTTGTGGAATCTGCAATAGATAATATTGCGCCGCCAATGGATGCGTATGATGCAGCTGCTTGGAGTGCTATTACACCACTTTCTGAGGCTTCTATTGCAAATAATGGAGAGCCTCAAGATTTTCCAGATTTTACAAGAGGGCAATGGATTGCAAGAAAACCTTTTGATTGGATGAAAGAGGAATATAGGTACTAATTTATTGATTATTTTTTGTTAGAAGTTTATTGTGCAGTTAGCTTAAAAAAAGCGAATGATTAATCATCATTCGCTTTTTTATTTGTCAGAAAAATATTGAATATTTTTCTGACAATCAATCTTCTAAATCCTTTTAAGACTCTATGTTTTTATGAAATTTAATATAACTCCTTCTAGCTTTAAAAGCGATATCATTTCTCTATTTTAGTTTTTTTTCTTCGTTTGCTTAAACAATAAATTGCATGTTTATTCGGACATTAATGTTTTAATGGCTAAGACCTCCAATATTTTTTTAAAAATCATGGTGTTTTCATAAATACCTGTAAACTTATCTGCTTGTGGACCATAAGCAAACAAAGGAACCATAATTCCAGTATGGTCTACAGTTAGAAAATCTGCTTGCACCGTACCTTCTATATTACCTCCAACAATTCCTAATCCAGAAGTTTCATGATCCGCAGTAATTAATACTAATGTGTTTTTATTAGCATCTGCAAATCGTAATGCTTCTGCTATTGCCTGATCAAAATCAAGCATTTCTTCTATAATTCCTTTGATGTTATTGGAGTGTCCTCCATTATCAATCTGAGCTCCTTCAGCCATTAAAAAAAATGGTTTTTCTTTGCTATCTAATACTTTTAGTGCCTTTTTTAGCGCTGTAGGAAAAGTATTCTCTCTTCCTTTACTCATTGTAGGCGCTTTTTCTTCACCTATATAAATAGCTGTTTGTCCATCGAAATCTGAAAAAGTCTCTAATCTTTCAGTTTTAAATTCCTTCTCTATATTTTTTTCCTGACTTCTTCCTCCAGCTATAAAAAAATCTAGTTTACTACCTTTTAAATCAGTAACAAGCCCTTTGGTGTCGTCTCTTTCTGTTCGGTGCGCAAAGAAAGATGAGGGGGTAGCTCCATAAATAGCATCTGTAGAAACTATAGCGGTATTAAAATTAGAAGCCTTGGTAATGTTTATTAAATTATTCAATTTTTTTCCTTCTGAATCTACTCCTATAGCACGATTATTAGTTTTAACCCCTGTAGCCATAGCTGTTGCACCTGCAGCAGAATCGGTTATTAAGTTATCTTCTGAAGCTGTTTTTATCAAACCTATGTTTTTAATTTTAGTAACTGTAAGCTCCCCACGATTGGCAATCATGGTTGCCGATATTTGCGCAAGTCCGTTTCCATCTCCTATCATTAAAATGATGTTTTGAGGCTGTTGATCTTCATCATAATCATATTTAGGCTGATAGGTTTTAACTTTGTTGGCTAAATGGTATGTATTCTTTTCAATAGCTTTTATATATTGATTAGCAAGTGCAGGTTTATCTGTATTGATATAATTTACTCCAAGATTAGATAACCGCAACCAAGCTGTTTTGGTATCTGGCGTAGCCCAAAAACGAATCGGTTTAGAGATATTATGTGCTTTTTCAATAACGTTTTTTACCTGTTTTGCTTCCGAAGCAACCATTCTTCCATAACCATTCCATACCGAATAATCTTTATAATTAGCGCTTATTAAGGCTACTTTACTTAAATCTATTTCCTCTAAATTATTTAAGTTTTGATGGTCAAACATTATATAGTCAGGGTACTTAATGTAGTCCTCTGACTTTGGTTTGTTGCCCGAAATAACAAAACGAATTTTATTAGATTTTAAAAGGGCTGGATACTCCTTGAGTACGTCAACTAATTTATTGATGGTTGTATAAGCCTCCGATTTAAAATCTATAAGTAGCTGTAATTCTCTTAATTCTCCCGATAGTAACAAAGCATTTAATCTATCTAAATAGACCGACTCAAGCGTTGCACTTTCCGAAATTTCATCTTCGCTATGAGTTACAAAAAGCGTTTGATCTTTCAGAAAAACATCAACTTCAATGGAGGTAGCTCCATTACTGTATGCATACCAAAAGGGAAGTTCTTGTTTATAATCGTTATGAGAATGTACTAGATATTGCTCCTGAGCATTTAAGGAAAAGTGAAATAATAGGCAGATAATTGTTAATCTTATCATTTTATTCATAGCTATTTCTTTTTATTTATTGCTTGAAACATTTTATGATAAATTTCATTATTCTGATAAATTCCTTGAAAATTTTCTGCTCCAATGCCTTTAGCAAAAACTGGAATTAATTGTCCCGTATGTTGATCGGTATTAAAGGAAACTGCTACCTTTTCTGGATTTTCTACTTTTTTTCCATTAGCACCTACATCATAATATTTTCCTACACTAGCTCCACCAGTTTCATGGTCGGCTGTTACCACTAATAACGTATTTGGATTTTCTTTTATATAGTTTAATACAATCCCCAATGTTTTGTCAAAATCCAATACTTCTTGAACCATCATATCAGCATCTTTAGCATGACCTCCCCAGTCTATAAAAGAACCTTCTACCATTAAAAAAAATGGTTGTTTTTTAGCGTCAAAATAATCCAAAGATAATTTTGTAGCTTCTTGAAGAAAACCTTCTCTTCCTTGCGTTTTAGATGGGAAAGCATCGGCAGCTAACAGATATCCATTTTTTTTATCAGCATTAAAAGAGATTAGGTTTACAGAATCCATCTGAAAACCATTTTGCTGCATTTCTTGATACAAATTTTTTCCATCTTTTCGTTTGGTGAAAAAATCCAATCCTCCACCAGCAAAAAAATCAACCTTCCCTTTGGTCATTTGTTCTGCTATTTCCTCATGCATATCTCGATCTTTTACATGCGCATAAAAGCTAGCTGGAGTAGCATGGGTAATAGATGTTAAACTAATTAAGCCAGTTTGATAGTTTTCCTCTTTTAATTGTTCCAAAATTGTAGGAACAGCAACAGTATCTTTAGAAACTCCAATAGCTCTATTGTAGGTGCGTTCTCCTGTTGCAAATGCAGTAGCTCCAGCGGCAGAATCTGTAATAGTATGACTTGTACTTGAAGTCTTCATTAAGCCGATTTCCGAAAATTGTTCAAAATTAGGAGTACTTTCACCAAAGTAAAAAGCTGTAGATATTTGAGAAATCCCCATTCCATCGCCTACCATTAGTATGATATTAGGAGTTTGAGCTATTTCGTTACCTACTTTTTCTTTTTCAACTTCTTTTTTATTTTCTTTTGTTGCACAACCAATAGTGTTTAAAGACACTAGTAGAAGTACTATTGTTTGAATTGAAAATTTCATATTTTTTAATTGATTTAAAATGAATGAGAACAACAAGCTATTAATACAACTTGTTGCTCTCATAAAATAGATTAATTCCCCAGAGCCTGCCCTAAGTTTACCGAAGGGCTCTACATCCAAATGGATTAAATTATTTTCTTTTGAATACCTCTTGAACTTGCCCTGAGGTAATTGATTTATTATTTTTAGTATCCTGCATTTTGCTCTATGTATCCAGAAATATTGGAAGCTCCATCAATAGCATCTTGCGGGATAGGAAAGAGACGGTGGTGAACATCGCTACTTGTTTTTTCTGTCCAAGCATCTTCATAATGACCAAAACGAATTTGGTCTCCACGTCTAAAGCCTTCCCAGTATAATTCAAATCCACGCTCTCTATATAACGATTCCAAATCTATAGCTGCTAGAGCTGCTGGAATAGGTGCACGTGCCGTTCTAGAGGTTCTTACCTTGTTTACATCTGCCAAAGCCCCTGCATTATCTCCTAATCTTAATTTTGCTTCTGCTCTCATTAAATATATCTCCGCATAACGCATTAAAACAAGGTCTACACTGCTGTAATTGTTTCCGTTTGGAGACGTGTGACTAAACTGATATTTTGAGGCTCTATATCCTGCTGCATGCAAACGCCCTTGGTTGGAAAAATCAACTTTTAAGGTATGGTTTACATAGGCAACATCCTTATCTGGTCCATTTCCTTTTGTTTGTTTAACTGGATATATTCTGTAACCTCCATCACACGTATAAAAAGACCCATTATCATCTTTTCTTGGTCCCCAAATTACGCCACGAATAATTCCTCTATCGATTTCAAAATCTTCGGCTGCCATACAATAATAATGAGCTTCATCATTTAAAGGAGATAAGCCAGTTAAATCTTGAAGTGCTACAGGAATATCTTGATTTTTCTTATAAAACCTAGCATCTGCCTCTGCTGGATCTACATTTCCGTAGGCATCTACCCAAGTTTGGTAAAAATCTGAGGTAATTGCTGGACCATCTGTACCATCGGCACTTGGATGCTCTGGTCTAGGAAACCAAGATCCTGCAAGCGACCAATATGCCCAACGGCTATGTTCATTGTTTAAAACACCACGTTGGTCTAATGCAAATATTAGTTCAGGGTTATCATGATTGTCATCATTAAATAAATCAAAATATTCTGGTGAAAAAGAGAATTTTCCAGAGTTAATAATATTATCTGTATACTGAACAACCATTTTCATATCTTCTTGCGAAAATTGTGGAGTTCCGTAAGGATCTCTATACACCGCAGCATTAAGATATAACCTAGCTAAAAGTCCCCAAACAGCGGCTTGAGACATTCTCCCAGGCGCTTTATTTGTATTAATAATGTCTACTACTGAAATTAATTCACTTTCGATATAGTTTATAGCTTCTTGTCCTCGTAAAATTTCAGAAAGCTCTTCTGAAGTTTCTTTTTTAAAAGCAATTCCCCAGCTATCTAATGTTAACATGTTTAAGTAAGCTCGAAGCGCAATCATTTCATGCAAGGCTCCTTCGGCTTCTGCATCTCCAGCTTCTGCCAAAGGTTTTAAAACTTCAATTGCCGATAGGGTTCTAGAGATATTTTTGGTAACTTCATTCCAAGAACTTCCTACTAAATCGTTACTTGGAGAAATATCATGCGTATGCGCATCTAAAAATTTACCGTTGTCATACCAATCTGTTCCGCCTCGATATGGCAATATAGCTTCATCAGAAGGAATTAATTGTAGTCCGTAATAATTTGTATGCCTCCAAGTCCATGCTATTTGTCCATAAGCAGGTGCTATTGCACCACTTACAGCTTCTGCTTGTCCGCTTCCGTCTAAAGACTCGTCTATAACTTCTTCGTTAAGGTCGGTACAACTTATATTTGAAAATAAGCTGATTCCGAAAAGTGCTATTATAATTCTATTCTTCATTTTCAAGTATTTTTTTTGATTAGAATGATACATTTAAACCGAATAAAAGAGTTCTTGTTTTTGGGTAACTGAAATAATCAATACCAAAAGTTTGAATTCCATCTAATGTTAGGTTGGAGTTAATTTCAGGATCAAAACCACTATACTTGGAAATCACAAATAAGTTTTGACCAGTAACAGAAAATCTAATGCTCTTAATCCATTCTCCCATTCCTATGAGCTCTGGCTTTAAATTGTAGCCAATAGTAGTATTATTTAAACGTAGGAAATCTCCATCTTCTAAATAACGAGTCGATACTGTATTTGAATTGGTAGTATCTTCATTAGGATATTGCGTTGCTAAATCTGTAGTGTTAAAATTAGATGCTAGAAGTCCTTTTCCAAACAAAGACATAGCAGTATGGTTGTACACCTTATTTCCAGAAACTCCGTTGAAATTAATTCCTAAATCAAAGTTTTTATAATTTAGGTTTAAATAAAAGGCATATACAATATCTGGTAAAGCACTACCTACTACCGTACGATCATCTGATAAGATGCTTAATCCATCTGCTCCAATACCCATAAATTCTTGCATGTAAAAAGAACCAATAGGCTCTCCATTGATATTACCATTGATGGTAGCATCGGTTTGACCTGCACCTTGTGCTGCTCCTGTGGTTAATACTTTGTATGGAGAGTTTTCCACTTTATTATCGGTATACGCTATATTACCTCCTAGATTGAATCCAAAATCGTTTCCTATAGTTCCATTGTAATCTATAGTGAATTCAATTCCGTTGTTTTTAATTTCCATATCTGGAATATTAGTCCAATATCTATCTGTTGGCTGCACAGGATCTGCAGGAGTAACCTCTAATAAGATATTTTCAGATACTTTATTAAAGTAGTCTATGGCTCCTGTTAATTTATTATTGAAAAAACCAAAATCCAATCCAACATCAGTTTGTGTAGAAACTTCCCATTGAATGTCAGGATTAGCCAATCTTGTAAAAATGGTACCATATGGATAATCTTCAATTGAATTTTCATTTCCGTTTATTGGGTAACTATCGTTCCCTCCTTTACTGTCTGTGTAACTTAATTTTGTTATTTTAGAAGGGATTTCTTGATTTCCAGTTTTACCCCAACTAGCACGTAATTTAAGGTTGCTAACAGTAGTAGAATTTACTAGAAATTCTTCGTTCATTAAATTCCATCCAATGGCAACAGAAGGGAAATATCCGTATTTATTGTTGTCTCCAAATTTAGAAGAACCATCGGCACGCATAGTTGCTGTAAGTAAATACTTATCATCAAATGCGTAGTTTACCCTTCCGAAGAACGACTGTAATTCATTTTTAACAGCAAAAGTATTCATGTATGTTGGGGTGCTTTCTCCGCTAATTTGATCTTGATATTTTGGATCGATACCATTGTCAGAAAAGCCTTCTAACTCAAAAGTCTTTTGCTCTACAAAGGTTTCTTGATACGTATGCCCCGCTAAAAACGTTAAATTATGTTTTTCTTTAAAAAGATTATACGTTAATGTATTTTCAATTAAGGTATTTTTATTAGAAGTGTAAATTGAGTTTAAAGTTCCATTTACATAATCTTCTAATAAAGTATATGGTTTATATTGAACATCTCTATTTGTAGAAGAGTAGTCAACCCCTAAACTTAATTTATAGGTTAATCCTTTTGTTATTTTAACAGAAGGAGCAATGTTTGCCAAAATTCTATTATTTATAGCTTTATCGCTATAAATTTCTTCTCTTGTTAACGGATTTAATCTGTTTTCTAAGAGCGTTGGCTTTCCGTCTGTATACAATGGTAACGTAGGATTTAACTGTAACATATCTCCAACGATAGCTTGAGCATCTGCTCTTGAATTTTCAATTCTATTTGCCGTTAAATTGTACTCTACTGTTAATTTGTTATCAAATGCTTTTTGAGTAAGATTTAAACGCCCCGAATACAGTTGTAAATCATTTCCTCTTAAAACCCCTTCTTGGTCGTTTACTCCTAAAGAAGCACGGTATGAAAAATTATCGGAGGAATTACTTAACGAGAAATTAATGTTTTTAGAATAAGCAGTTCTGCTTAATTCGTCTTGCCAATCGGTATTAGCTCCGCCATCTTGTAAATTACCACCAGCAGCAGCAACCTGCTCACGAAATTCATTAGCGCTAAATACATCCACTTTGTTGGTAAGGGTTGAAAAGCCAGATGCAACACTTAAATCCATTTGTCCTTTATTGCCTTTACCATTTTTTGTAGTAATTACAATAACTCCATTTGCTCCTCTAGCTCCATAAATAGCAGTAGCCGAAGCGTCTTTTAAAACATCAATTTTTTCAATGTCTTGAGAATTGATAAAGTTTAATGGATTGGTGGCTACCCCTGTAACCGAATTATCTAATGCAAAACCATCTATTACATAGAGAGGAGTAGTGCCAGAACGTAAACTTCCTACACCACGAATAATAACATCTTGTGTAGCACCAGGCTCTCCGCTTACAACAGAAACATTTACACCAGCTACTTTTCCTTGCAATAACTGTCCTGGATTTGTAACCAGCCCTTTGTTAAAATCTTCATTATTTACAGAACCAATAGACCCTGTAATGTCTGTTCTTTTCTGAGTTCCGTAACCTACCACTACTACATCTTCTAATTGAGTCTCATCTGGACTTAATTGAACCGTAATATCTTCATTTACATTTGTGGCTACTTCTTTTGTTATGTAGCCTATGTAAGAAACTTCTAATATAGCACCCTCTTCTACTTCTAATGAAAAATTTCCATCAAAATCTGTAGTAGTACCATTTAGAGTTCCCTTTTCTAGAACAGTAGCTCCAGCCAATGGAACTCCATTTTCGTCGGTAATTAATCCTGTAACGGTTTTATAATCAACTTCTACAACTCTAACGGGAACTTTTTGTTTTACATTGATAGAAATTGTTTTATTGATTCTTCTAAAAGTTAGGTTTTCTTCTTTTGCCATAATCTCCAAAACAGTACGTAGGGACCTGTCGTGGTAAGAAACATTGTAAATGTTTTGCAAACGATTAACTTTTCTATCATACACAAACTTAAAGCCTGTTTGCTTTTCAATTTGATGCAAAACTTCTACAACTGATGCATTATTTAAAGTGAAATCCACTTTATAATGATCAAGTTTTTGTCCTCGTGCATCTGCGGCTAGCACAGGATTTAAGAGTGACATAATTATAAGAAAGCAAAATGATTGAAATGTCAATTTGATTAATTGTTTAATAGTTATTGAATTCATAATTTAGCATAACGTTTAATGATTATTATTTGTAATTGTTAACTTTAGGTAGTCTGTTTCCGCTCGCCAAAGTGTCTCAGACTGCCTTTTTTATTTTGTGTTTTATTGTTGATTTTATTTCATAGGCTGATAATGGATTTTTATTTGAACCTTTTATGATGGTTTAATTTCTCAAAGCCTGCCCTGAGTTTATCTAAGAACGATGCGTTGAGTGATTTATAATTGTTTCATTTAAATCCCTCATTGAGGGTTTTATTCTCCTTTGAATACCTCGCAGGCTTGCCTCGAGGTAGTTGATTACTTCATGGGTTTGTCTCTAGGGAGTTGATTTAGTCTGTACATTTTCCTTTTATCATAATTTTATTATCTTCTATATATTCAAATTGCAATCCTTTTTTTGCATAGATGATACTTTCTAAAACGACGGTTAAAATTTCATTATTAAACGAAGCAGTAATATGACATCGTTTCACTTTTTCATTTTTAACTATAAATGATACTCCATACCAGCGCTCTAAAGCTTCTAAAGCCTCAGCTAAAGGAGCATCTTTAAAATTGATAATCCCTTTTTTCCAATACAAATAATCGGCTGCATTTACGTGCTCTTTGGTAATGTTTTTAGTAGTTCTATCAAATATTGCTTGGTCATTTTGAGTAAGAAATACTTTTTCTTCGTTGGAACTTACTTCTACTTTTCCGGTAGCTACTGTAACTTCTACACGGTCTTTATCGTCATAATTATTTATATTGAAGGAAGTTCCATGAACCATGGTATTTACTTCTCCTGTTTGTATAATAAAAGGTTTATTAGGATTTTTGGCGACCTCAAAAAAAGCTTCACCATCTAGTTTGACCTCTCTGCTGTATGCACTAAATTTTTTTGGAAATTTTATAGTAGTTCCAGAATTTAAATGAACTTGAGTACCATCTGGCAGAGTAAGATTCATTTTTTGTCCCCATTCTGTTTGAAGTACCACTTCTTCTACGGGTATTTCTTTAGCATTATTTATTGGGGCAATCATAAAAAAGAGATATCCTAAACCAAAAAGTACAACTATAGAAGCTGCAACTTTTGCCAAGTTGCTAAAAGAAGAATTGTTATGTTTGCCTTTATGATTCTTACTAATAGCATGGCGAATCCGCTGTTTATCTTCTTCATTACGGAAAGTGTCTTTATTCTTTAGAATGAGCTTACTATCAAATTCTTCTAGTAAAGTTTCCTCTTTGTCGGAAATAGTACCGTTGAGATACTTCTTCATTAAGGTTTTAATCTCTTTTTCTGTCATTGTTTTGTTGGTATTCAGTTATAAGTACCAAAAACACACATGTGCGCACAGTAAAAAAGTGAGGGTTAATAATTTCTTAACCTCTCTAATATTCTGTTAACTATTAGTTAAAATTGAAGAGTTTAAAACAGCAGAAACTTAACAATGGACAAATCTTTTCGGAGTTTACTCAATGCTAATGAAATTTGATTTTCAACCGATCGTTGTGAGATATTTAATTGATTTGCAATTTCTTTATTGCTCATAAAATTAACGCGACTTAATCTAAAAATCTCCTGACATCGCTCTGGAAGTGCTTGAATAGATTGATAGATCTTATTTTCTAATGCAATTACGTTTTCATCTAATTCAACATCAGGATTCACCGAAATAGAACTAGCAGTTTCTATTTGAATTTTATTAAACTTAGAATTTCTGAGGTTGTTGTAACAACGGTAACGAATGGCTTTGTATAAATAAGACTTTATATTTTGAACTTCTACATATTCTCTTCGTTGCCAATAATCAATCCATACTTCTTGCACTAAATCTTTTGCAATTGCCGTGTCCATTATTATAGAAGTAGCATAGGTATACATTGGATCCCATAGTAAATCAAACAAAGTATTGAAAGCTTCCTTATCTGATTTTGAGATCAGTTCAGCAAGATTTTTTAAAGGAATTTTATCGAGAGTTGACTTCTTCATGAGAAGCAAATCTAGCAAAATAGAAAATCGCCAACATTACGGTATTGTAAATTCTCATGAATCTATTTTAGAGGTTGATTTTTATAGCTTGTTTTAAATTGATTAGAGAGTTTGTATTGAAATTGATTATTTGATTTTTAGAATGAAAGAAGTTTAATCCCTCATAGAGGGTCTAATTCCCCAGAGCCTGTGCTGAGTTTACCGAAAGGCTCTGCGTCGAAATGAATTAAATTTGTTTCCTTTGAATACCTTGTAGGTTAACCCCGAGGTAGTTGATTAAGAATTCATTTAGATTAGTTTTTAGCATAAAAATAGCCTTTAGGCTTTTCCTAAAGGCTATTTTTTACTTTAAGATGTATGTAGTGTCCGTCTTATTTGTTTTTTCTAATCAATGCTTCTGTAAAGTAATAATCTGCATAGTTTAAAGGAGAATCGACTTCTTCTCCATGAGGTTTACTTCCAACAGAATGCATTAACATAAACCCGCTATTAGTTCCTATTTTAGCTAAATAAGCTGGAGAAGCTAAGCTAGTCATAATTTCATCAGCAAAAGAAATATACTCGTTAGCTTCATTTTGATCTACATAAGTAGCTAAATCATAAAGAGCAGAAGCTGTAATTGCAGCTGCAGATGCATCTCTAGGAGTGTTATTCCCTGCAGGAGCATTATAGTCCCAATACGGAATTTTATCCTGCGGGAGATTAGGATTGTTCTTTATAAATGCTGCAATGTTTTTGGCTTGATTTAAATATGCTTCATTATGAGTTTCTTTATAACACATTGTAAAACCATAAAGCCCCCACGCTTGGCCACGAGCCCATGCAGAATCATCGCTAATTCCTTGATGTGTGTTCTTTTTAATTATTTTACCATTTTTTGGATTGTAATCTACTACGTGGTATGAACTAAAATTATCTCTAAAATGATTTTTCATTGTTGTATTAGCATGAGTAATTGCAATGTTGTAATAGGTAGAGTCGCCAGAAATTTTAGTAGCATTAAATAATAACTCCAAATTCATCATGTTATCTATAATAACTGGATATTCCCATTTTTTACTCCATTCCCAAGACTTTATAACTCCTGTATTTTTATTAAATCTAGTAGAGAGCGATTTTGCGGCTTGTACAATTACATCTTCGTAATTTTTGTTACCATACTTTATTCCGTTTCCAAAACTACATTCAATCATAAAACCAACGTCGTGGTTATCTTGCCAGTATTGAATGGTGTCTAATTTTTCTGTGTATAAGGTAGCGCGTTCTTTCCATTTTTCATCCCCTGTAATTTTATATAAATGCCATAATGTACCTGGGTAAAATGCACTTGTCCAGTCGTATACGCCAACAAATTTTGTCGAATCTTCTTTTATAGCACGTGGAATAAACTTTTTATCTTCAATATGTTTGTTTACCTCTGGATATGCTTTGTTATACTGTTCTGTAATGGTTTCAGTAAGATCCATTTTTTTTACAGTTTCTGTTTCTTTTTTTTGTTCTTTACATGCGCTCAAAATTACAACGAGTACTAATGTAATTAGGGTGTTTAAGGATTTAATCATGGCTAGTATTTATTTTTATAGTTAGAAATAAGAGAAATATAATTGCTTTATAATAATCAAATATATATAAAAAGTACAAAAATTTACAATCGATTGTAAATTTTATCGAAAATTATTATTTATTTTATGTATATTAAATGAAAATTAATCAAAACAAATTAATAAATAATGATGTTACGAATACTTTTTATTACTTCAATAATGATTATGTCGTTAAATGCTGTAGGTCAAAGCAATTCAGGGGTATGGTATTCTCAGCCTGCTGATACTTGGATGGAAACTTTGCCAGTTGGAAATGGGAGAATGGGAGCGATGATTTATGGGGGTATTGAAACAGAACATTTTCAATTAAATGAAGATTCTATGTGGCCGGGAAGCCCTAACTTATCTAATGCGAAAGGAACAGCAGAAGATTTAGCTCTGATGAGGAAATTAATTGATGAAGGAAAAGTACATGAAGCAGATTCGCTAATTATAGATAAATTCTCAAGACAAGATATAGTTCGTTCTCATCAAACGGCAGGCGATTTATTTTTGCATTTTAAAAACAGAGGGGGAGTAACTAATTATAAACGAAGCTTGGATTTTGAGAAAGCAACTAGTTATGTTTCTTATAGTGTGGATGGAAATACTTTTAAAGAAACAGCTTTTTCATCGCAACCAGATAATGTATTGGTCATTAAATTAGAAAATTCTAATCAAAATGGGATGGATTTCGATATTGAAATGTCAAGACCAAAAGATGAAGGGGTTGAAACAGTAAAGGTTGCTACTTTTCCAGAAAAGCAATTAATGTTGATGAATGGAGAAGTTACACAAATGGGAGGAGTTGTAGAGAGTGTTCCAACACCTATTAAAAATGGAGTTAAATTTCAAACTCGCTTAAAGGTTAAAAGTAAATCTGGGATAATCACTTCTAATGGAAACAGGTTAACTGTTAGAAATGCCAAAGAAGTGTTGTTGCTTATTGCTACCGAGACATCCTATTATCATCCCGATTATATAGAGAAAGCTGAGCTTGTTATTGAAAATGCCGAATCTAAAGGTTATAAAGCTTTAGTGAATAATCATATTCAAGATTTTAAAAACTTGTATAATAGAGTTTCTCTGCATATTGAAACAGACAATTCTAATAAGGAGTTCTCTACAGATAAGCGTTTAGAGCGTTATAAAGCTGGTGTGGTTGATGTTGGTTTACAAGAAACTTTATTCAATTATGGAAGATATTTATTAATTTCTTCTTCAAGAAAGGGTACAAATCCAGCAAATTTACAAGGCATATGGAATAATCATATTACAGCACCTTGGAATGCCGATTATCATTTAAATATTAATTTGCAAATGAATTATTGGTTGGCTCCTATAACTAATTTAGCTGAATGTGAGCTTCCTCTTTTTGATTTTGGAAATCGTTTAATTATACGTGGTAAAGAAACTGCTAAACAGTACGGAATTAATAGAGGGTCTATGTCGCATCATGCAACCGATTTATGGGGGCCAACTTTTATGAGAGCAAGAACACCATATTGGGGAGCTTGGATTCATGGTGCTGGTTGGTTAGCTCAGCATTATTGGGAATATTATTTGTTTACAGAAGATGAAGTGTTTTTAAAAGAGCAGGGGTATCCTTATTTAAAAGAGGTGGCTACTTTTTATCTCGACTGGCTTCAATATGATGAAAGCACAAAAGAATGGTTTTCGTATCCAGAGACTTCTCCAGAAAATTCATATATCGCCAACGATGGAAAACCAGCTGCTGTTTCAAGAGGGACTGCTATGGGGCAACAAATTATTGGGGAGGTTTTTAGAAACATAATAAGTGCTTCAGAAATATTAGCTATAGATGATGAGTTGATTAAAGAAGTGAAAAAGAAAGCCGAAAACCTACGTCCAGGGGTTCAAATTGGAGCAGATGGAAGGGTGTTAGAGTGGGATAAAAATTATGAAGAAGCAGAAAAAGGGCACAGGCATATTTCTCATATGTACGCATTATATCCTGGAAATAAAATTACACCAGAAACTCCAGATGCTTTTAAAGCAGCACAAAAATCTATAGAATACAGATTGGAGCATGGAGGAGCAGGAACTGGTTGGAGTAGGGCATGGATGATTAATTTCAATGCGCGTTTATTGGATGCTGTGTCCGCTGAAGAAAATATCAATAAATTTTTTGAAAAATCAATTGCACCAAACTTATTTGATGAGCATCCGCCCTTTCAAATAGATGGGAATTTTGGTTATACAGCTGGAATAGCAGAGCTTTTATTGCAATCGCACGAAGGATTTATTAGAATATTACCAACCCTCCCAAAGCAATGGAAATCGGGAACTATTTCTGGGCTTAAAGCAAGAGGAAATATAGAGGTTGATATTACTTGGAATAACGGAAAATTAGTTTCTTTACATTTACTTTCAGCAAAAAATAAAGACGTAGAAGTAGTATACAACAATAAAAAACAATTAGTTACTTTAGTTGCTAATCAGAAAACAGAACTCAATGGGAATTTGGAATAGAATGTTGCTATTAGTTTTACTGAGTATTACCTTTTTTAAACTGAATGCTCAAGAGGTAGAAAAATACTCATCAGAAGAAAACCCACCAAATATCGTTGTTTTTATGGTAGATGATTTAGGTTGGCAAGATACATCTGT
>Ga0114902_1000123_pt1 | contig 52504 bp, 48 predicted proteins | sample MalvireepMed_s12_FD_87291 | JGI IMG/M metagenome (GOLD analysis project Ga0114902, IMG submission 87291) | Marine viral communities from the Global Malaspina Expedition - Malaspina viral metaG DeepMed_s12 | ecosystem: Environmental > Aquatic > Marine > Oceanic | place: Mediterranean Sea... | reverse complement strand
TCTACTTGTGTTGTGAATGATAATAAAGCTATGAAAATCATAGCAACAATGGTTCTTTTCATTATGGATTATTTAATTGTTATTAGCTACAAAGTTATTTATAAACTTCTTTAGTTGTAGTAGTAATAAAACTTTAGAACTTACAAATCTTTAAAAAAAAGCAGTTATTTTTTTGATAAGAGTTTATTTCTATTATATTATTTCTATTTTTAGTTTATATATGTAAGCTATAATACACTTTTTGTTTTTAATATAAAACTAAGATTGCATATTTGCCTTATAAATAATCAGAAATAAAAAATTAAATATATAGTTATGTGTGGAATTGTTTGTGCATTTGATTTAAAAGAAAAGGCAGAAGATTTAAGGCCTCAGTTGTTAGAGATGTCTAAAAGAGTGCGACATAGAGGTCCAGATTGGAGTGGTATTTATAGTGATGATAAGGCTATTTTAACACATGAGCGTTTAGCTATTGTTGATCCAGCTTCTGGGAAACAACCTTTATTAAGTGAGGATGGCAAATTAGTTCTAGCTGCCAACGGAGAAATCTATAACCACAGAGAGCTCCGTAAGCAATTTGAAGGAAAGTATAGCTTTAAAACGGAATCCGACTGTGAAGTTATCTTAGCATTATATAAAGAAAAAGGAGTTGACTTTATAGATGAAATGAACGGGATTTTTGGTTTTGCTATTTATGATGCTGAAAAGGATGAGTATTTTGTAGCGCGAGATCATATGGGAATTATTCCGCTTTACATTGGATGGGATATTAACGGAACCTTTTATGTAGCATCAGAATTAAAAGCTTTAGAAGGAGTGTGTAGTAAAATTCAGTTATTTCCTCCAGGACACTATATGCACAGTTCGGATGGTGAGTTTAAAAAATGGTATGTTAGAGACTGGACAGAATATGATGCTGTAAAAGATAACGAAACCAGTATTCAGAAAGTAAAAGATGCTTTAGAAGCTGCTGTACATCGTCAGTTAATGTCGGATGTGCCTTATGGAGTATTGCTTTCAGGAGGTTTAGACTCTTCAGTAACTTCAGCAATAGCTAAAAAATATGCAGAAAAAAGAATTGAATCTGATGATACTTCAGAAGCATGGTGGCCACGTTTACACTCTTTTTCAGTAGGACTAGAAGGATCGCCAGATTTAGCAGCAGCACAAAAGGTAGCCGATCATATTGGAACTGTACACCACGAAATTAAATTTACAATTCAAGAAGGATTAGATGCTATAAAAGATGTAATCTATAACTTAGAAACTTATGATATTACCACCATTAGAGCTTCCACGCCTATGTACTTAATGGCTAGAGTAATTAAATCTATGGGGATAAAAATGGTTTTATCTGGAGAGGGAGCCGATGAGTTGTTTGGAGGGTATTTATATTTCCACAAAGCGCCAAATGCAAAAGAATTCCATGAAGAAACAGTTCGAAAATTAAGTAAACTTCATATGTACGATTGTTTAAGAGCAAACAAGTCGTTAGCAGCATGGGGAATTGAAGGGCGTGTTCCATTTTTGGATAAAGAATTTATGGATGTAGCCATGAGTATCAACCCTCAGGATAAAATGATTAACGGGGAGCGTATGGAGAAATGGGTGGTTCGTAAGGCTTTTGAAGATTATTTACCAGAAAGTGTTGCATGGAGACAAAAAGAGCAATTTTCTGACGGAGTAGGGTATAGTTGGATTGATACTTTAAAAGAAATGGTAAACGCAGAAGTAAGCGATGAGCAATTGGCAAATGCTAAATTCCGTTTCCCAATACAAACGCCAACTTCTAAAGAAGAATTTTATTACCGTTCTATTTTTGCAGAACACTTCCCATCGGATGCAGCAGCGCTTTGCGTGCCACAAGAAGCTTCGGTAGCATGTAGTACACAAATAGCTTTAGAATGGGATGAGGCGTTTAAAAACATGAACGATCCTTCTGGTAGGGCAGTTGCAAAAGTACATACAGATGCTTATCAAAAGTAATTTTTAAGCAGAAAATCTAGTTATTTTGATTTATAAAAGCTACAAAATCTCGCATTTGCGGGATTTTGTAGCTTTTGCTGATTTTTACAAATGTTAAAATTGTTTAGAATTAATTTTAAGGCTGTTTTAAGGCTATTTAAGAGCGTTTTAAAGTAATCAACAATTGTTGATAATTTTAGGTGGTTTGACTTCAAAAGCTTTAAAATAAGGCGATATTTTCGTATATTTGTAAGTATTCAAAAGGATGCACTCAGTGCATTTTTTTATGTTTAATTGGTTCAAAAATAGATAATCATAAAGACTCATTTGAAACAAGCTTCTTTGTTTGTTTTTTAGAGTTTTCAATTAATTTAGAAAGGATAAATTTATGAGCGAAGAAGTTAAAAAGCATGATTATTCGGCGGATAGTATTCAGGCGCTGGAAGGAATGGAGCACGTGCGTATGCGTCCATCCATGTATATTGGAGATGTAGGTGTACGTGGGTTGCATCACTTGGTTTATGAGGTGGTAGATAACTCTATTGATGAGGCTTTAGCTGGTCATTGTGATACAATTCGTGTTGTAATAAACGAAGATAATTCGGTTACTGTTGAGGATAATGGTCGTGGTATTCCTGTAGACCTTCATAAAAAAGAAGGGGTTTCTGCATTAGAGGTTGTAATGACTAAAATTGGTGCCGGAGGTAAATTTGATAAAGATTCTTATAAAGTTTCTGGGGGACTTCACGGAGTTGGGGTTTCATGTGTAAATGCACTTTCAGAAAGCTTAAAAGCAACAGTGTATCGTAATGGTACTATTTGGGAGCAAGAATATGAGCGTGGTAAATCTTTATATCCTGTAAAATCTGTTGGAGAAACAGATCTAAGAGGTACGCTGGTTACTTTTAAGCCAGACCCAACTATTTTTCAGCAAACGCTAGAATATAGTTATGATACGTTGGCGAGTCGTATGCGTGAATTGGCTTTCTTGAATAAAGGAATTACCATTACACTTACAGATAAGCGTCATAAAGATGAAAAAGGAGAGTTTGTTTTTGAGAAATTTCATTCAGAAGAAGGACTTAAAGAATTTATAAAATTCTTAGATGGAAATCGTGAGTCTTTAATTAAGGACGTTATTTCTATGGAAGGGGAGAAAAATGATATCCCTGTTGAGGTGGCAATGGTCTATAATACTTCTTTTACTGAAAATTTACACTCTTATGTAAATAATATTAATACACATGAAGGAGGGACGCATTTATCTGGTTTTAGACGTGGTTTAACAACAACGCTTAAAAAATATGCAGATGCTTCTGGATTATTAGATAAATTAAAGTTTGAAATTGCTGGGGATGATTTCCGTGAAGGATTAACAGCAATTGTTTCTGTAAAAGTGGCAGAACCACAGTTTGAAGGACAAACTAAAACAAAATTAGGGAATAGAGAGGTTACTTCTGCAGTATCTCAAGCTGTTTCTGAAATGCTAGAAAATTACTTGGAGGAAAATCCAGACGATGCTAAAACCATAGTTCAAAAAGTAATTTTAGCAGCGCAGGCTAGACATGCAGCTCGTAAGGCTCGTGAGATGGTGCAGCGTAAAACAGTAATGAGCGGAGGTGGACTTCCAGGGAAACTATCCGATTGTTCTGAGCAAGACCCAGAAAAATGTGAAGTATTTCTTGTAGAGGGAGATTCGGCAGGTGGAACGGCTAAGCAAGGACGTGATCGTAATTTCCAAGCAATCCTTCCACTGCGTGGTAAAATCTTGAACGTAGAGAAAGCAATGCAACACAAGGTTTTTGAAAATGAAGAGATTAGAAATATTTTTACTGCATTAGGAGTAACTATTGGAACAGAAGAAGATAGTAAAGCTTTAAATCTTTCCAAATTACGTTATCATAAAGTGGTAATTATGTGTGATGCCGACGTCGATGGTTCTCACATTGCTACACTAATTCTTACTTTCTTTTTTAGATATATGCGTGAGTTGGTAGAAAATGGTTATATCTATATTGCTACTCCGCCTTTGTATTTAATTAAGAAAGGTAACAAGAAAGAATATGCTTGGAATGATAAAGAGCGAGATAGATTAGCTGAAGAATTTGGAGGAAGTGTAAACGTACAACGTTACAAAGGTCTTGGAGAGATGAATGCAGAACAATTGTGGGATACTACTATGAATCCAGATTTTAGAACGCTACGTCAAGTAACCATAGATAGTGGTAGCGAGGCCGATAGAATTTTCTCTATGTTAATGGGAGATGAGGTGCCGCCTCGTAGAGAGTTTATCGAGAAAAACGCAGTATATGCAAATATTGATGCTTAAATCCCTTCCTGAGGGTTTTATTTTCCGAGAGCCTGTCCTGAGGTTACCGAAGCGGCTCTACGTTGAAATAGATTAAATTATTTTTCTTTACAATACCTCGTAGGTTTGCCTTGAGGTAGTTAATTAATATAACATATTTTATGTTGAAAAACTCATGGGAAACCATGAGTTTTTTTATTTTGCAGCCAGTTTAAAATCATATAATCAACTTAAATGAAAAAAATATTTTTACTTTTTATCGTTTTACTTTCTACCTCTTTTTTAAGAGCGCAAGATAGTTTTGATGCGCTTTTAGCCGCTGGAGTAAACGATGCGCAACAATTTACTAACGATTACCTTGCTCCCGGAACCGATGCGTTGATGTATGGAATTAACAATGGCTGGTATAATACGGCCAAAGTAAAGCCTTTATTAGGGTTTGAGATTTCTGTAATGGCAAATGCTGGAATTATTAGCGATAGTAAGAAATCTTTTTTAATGAATACTGCCGACTATGACAATGTTTCCTTTGTAAATGGTGAACAGAGTCAAAATGTGGGCACGGTTTTAGGAGAAAATGATCCTTCTGTTTTAGTTGAAGTTACGTATGAAGATCCTATTTTTGGAAATCAAACAGTAGCATTAGAATTACCAAACGGATTGGCGGCAGAGAACATTAGTTTTCTGCCTACTGCTTTTTTGCAAGGAAGTATAGGACTTTCTTTTGGGACTGAGTTTAAAGCTAGATTTGTACCTAAAATAAATGCCGATGATACGGAAATTGGAATGTATGGTTTTGGGTTGCAACACGATTTTACCCATTGGTTGCCAGCAGATAAATTGCTACCAGTTGCTATTTCGGGGATGGTGGCTTATACTCATTTAGATGGGAAATACGACTTTACAGATACTTCAGGGATTGATGGTGAAAACCAACGCTTGGAAAATAGTACCAATACTTGGTTGTTTCAACTTATAGGTTCTACTCGATTGCCAGTTATTAACTTTTATGGAGGTTTAGGGTATTTAAGTGGGAAATCGGAATCCGATGTTTTGGGAACTTATATTGTAACTAATGATGCCTTGGGGATTTCTTCAGAAGCAATTGTAGATCCATATTCGGTTTCTAGTAGCGTTTCTGGGGTAAGAGCAACCTTAGGTACTAGATTAAAGTTAGGATTTTTTCGTATAAATGCCGATTATACCTTCGCAGAATACGATAGTTTTTCTCTAGGGTTGAATTTTGGCATCCGATAGTATTTTTATAACATATTTAATAATTTTCAAAGCTACTGATTGTGTTAAAATTAGTAGCTTTGTGTTTTATAAATATTCATTTAAATAAAATAACATATATATGAAAGTTACAGTTGTAGGAGCAGGAGCAGTAGGTGCTAGCTGCGCAGAGTACATCGCTATTAAAGATTTTGCATCTGAAGTAGTAATATTGGATATTAAAGAAGGTTTTGCTGAAGGGAAAGCAATGGATTTAATGCAGACAGCTTCTTTAAATGGTTTTGATACTAAAATTACAGGAACTACAGGAGATTATTCTAAAACAGCAGATTCTGATATTGCAGTAATTACAAGTGGAATTCCTCGTAAACCAGGGATGACTCGTGAGGAACTTATTGGAATAAATGCTGGAATTGTAAAAGATGTTTCTAGTAATTTAATAAAGCACTCTCCAAATGTAACTATTATTGTGGTTAGTAATCCAATGGATACAATGACATATTTAGTACATAAAACAACTGGACTTCCTAAAAATAGAATTATTGGAATGGGAGGAGCTCTAGATAGTGCTCGTTTTAAATACCGCTTGGCAGAAGCTTTAGAAGCGCCTATTTCTGATGTTGACGGAATGGTAATTGGTGGACATAGCGATACTGGAATGCTTCCATTAACACGTTTGGCAACTAGAAACAGTGTTCCTGTAACAGAATTTTTGTCAGAAGATCGTTTAGAGCAAGTAAAAGAAGATACTAAAGTAGGAGGAGCTACCTTAACTAAATTATTAGGAACTAGTGCTTGGTATGCGCCAGGAGCTGCTGTATCTGGATTAGTGCAGGCTATTGCTTGCGACCAGAAAAAAATGTTTCCATGCTCAACTTTATTAGATGGAGAATACGGACTTTCAGATATTTGTATCGGAGCGCCTGTAATTCTTGGTAAAGATGGAATTGAAAAGATTGTAGAGATCGAACTGTCTGATGCTGAGAAAGCTAAGCTGCAAGAAAGTGCTGAAGGAGTTAGAAAAACAAACGGACTTTTAGAGTTGTAAAAAGCAATTCTCTACATAAGAATATTAAAAATCCCGCAAAATTATATTTTGTGGGATTTTTTGTGTTTAAAACTTCAAAAAAATAATTGTCAGTTCATAACGTAAACGCTATATTTGTCCGTTTTAAAAATTGACCATTAAATAAATTTAGAATGCAGAATAAAGGACTTATTAGGCTGTTTGCTATTTTGTTTGGAATTGTAAGTATCTATCAACTTTCATTTACATTCGTTGCGAATAAAGTGGATGCTGAAGCAGAAACTTATGCTTTAAACAAAATTTCAGATGCAGAAGAGAACTACGTAGCGAAGCGAGAAGCCGAAGAATCTAGGTATTTAGACTCTCTTAATAATGAAGAGGTTTTTAACCTTGGATTTGCTCAATTTACCTACGCAGAGGTAAAAGAAAAAGAATTAAACAAAGGACTTGACCTTAAAGGAGGTATCAATGTTATTCTTCAAATATCTGTAAAAGATATTTTAAAAGGATTGGCAAACAATACCAAAGATCCTGTTTTTAATAAAGCGCTAGCGCAAGCAGATGAGGCTTCTAAAAGCAGTCAAGACGATTATGTTGATATCTTTTTCCAAGAATTTGAGAAGGCTAGTACTGGAGCTACAAAATTAGCTTCTCCAGATATTTTTGCTAATAAATCCTTGAGCGAAGAAATCAATTTTCAAATGACAGATGATGAGGTAAAACCTATTATCCGTAGAAAAATTGATGAGTCTATCGTTTCAGCATTCGAAGTATTACGTAAGCGTATCGATAAATTTGGGGTTACACAACCAAATATTCAGCGTTTAGGAACTTCTGGACGTATTTTGGTAGAATTACCAGGAGCCAAAGATGTAGCTCGTGTACAAAACTTATTACAGAGTACAGCACAATTAGAGTTTTGGGAAACTTATAAAGCAGACCAAGTAGCTCCATTTTTAATTGCTGCAAATAATACTTTAAAAGATATTGTAAAAACAGAAACAAAAGAGGAAGTAAAAGAAGAAACTACTTCTGAAATAGATTCTCTTTTATCTGATGCTGCTGAAGATTCTTTAGATGTTGCTAACCAAGTAAATCCGCTTTTCGATTTAATTGCTAGTGGTGGAGCACAGGGTTCTCCAGTAATTGCAATGGTTGCAACTAAAGATACTGCTAAATTCAATGAGTATTTAAAGATGCCTCAAGTAAGACAGCAGCTTCCTAATAATCTTCAGTATGTAAAATTTGCATGGGGAATTCCACCAAAAGATACTCAGGTAGTTGAGTTGTATGCGTTAAAAGCTAATCGTGAGAACATTCCAGATATGAGTGGAGATGTAATTACAGATGCAGCTCAAGCATATGATATGGCTGGAAGACCTGCAGTTTCTATGCAAATGAATTCTAGAGGAGCAAAAATATGGGAAGAACTTACAGGAAAAGCATTTAGAGAGCAAGGTAATATTGCTATTGTTTTAGATAATATTGTTTATTCTGCACCTGGAGTTTCTAAAGGAGCTATCTCTGGTGGTAATTCTGAAATTTCTGGAAACTTTACCTTAGAAGAAGCAGACGATTTAGCAAATGTACTTAGAGCTGGTAAATTACCAGCATCTGCAGATATTATCCAATCGGAAGTTGTTGGACCATCATTAGGGCAAGAAGCTATAGATAGTGGAATGTTCTCTTTTATGGTTGCAATGGTATTGGTTTTAGTATGGATGCTTGTTTATTACGGTAGAGCAGGGATATTTGCAGATATTGCACTAGTATTTAATATTGTATTAATATTTGGAGTATTGGCTGGTTTAGGTGCGGTACTTACATTACCAGGTATTGCCGGTATCGTTTTAACAATTGGTATGTCGGTGGATGCTAACGTAATTATATTTGAGCGTATTAAGGAAGAATTAAGAGCTGGAAAAGGACAAATGCAAGCAATTGCAGATGGATTTAGCAATGCACTTTCTTCAATTCTTGATGCAAACATTACAACAGGTTTAACAGCAATTATTTTATTGTTATTCGGAACAGGACCAATTCAAGGTTTTGCTACCACTTTAATAATAGGTATTGCTACGTCATTATTTACAGCAATTTTTGTAACTAGATTATTAATTGAGTGGAATGTAAGAGGAGGTAAAAATCCGTTAACATTTACTACAGCAGTTACAAGTGCATTGCCTAAAAATCCTAATTTCGATTTCTTATCGAAACGTAAGATGGCTTATATTATCTCAGGTATTTTAATCTTAATTAGTTTAACATCTTTATTTACTAAAGGTTTAGAAGGTGGGGTAGATTTTGTTGGAGGACGTTCGTACCAAGTACGTTTTGTAAACCCAGTGAATCCATCTGAGATTGCGGCAGATTTAAATGATGTATTTGGAAATACAGAGGTAAAAACTTTTGGAGATGCTAATCAGGTTAAAATCACCACTAAATATAAGGTTGATGAAGAAGGAACTGCTGTAGATCAAGAAATCCAAAATAGTCTTTATGAAGCCGTTAAAAAGCATCTTCCAGAAGGAATAACTTATGAAGACTTTTCTAAAGGAAGTGGAACTGATAAAATCGGAATCTTACAATCTTTAAAAGTAGGACCTACAATTGCAGATGATATTAAGAAAAATGCTATTTGGGCAATTATCGGATCGTTAGCAGTAGTGTTCTTATACATCTTATTGCGTTTCCGTAGATGGCAATTCTCATTAGGAGCTGTAGCTGCAGTATTCCATGATGTATTGATAGTATTAGGAATTTTCTCAATTACATCTAGTATTATGCCATTTAATATGGAGGTAGATCAAGCATTTATTGCGGCAATCCTTACTGTAATTGGATATTCGTTAAATGATACCGTTATTGTATTTGACCGTATTAGAGAAGTGGTTAGAGAGAAAGGATGGAGAGGCGGAGATAATGCTAACGAAGCCTTGAATAGTACGTTGAGTAGAACATTAAATACTTCGTTAACTACTTTAGTGGTATTATTAGCAATCTTTATTTTTGGAGGTGAATCTTTAAGAGGATTTATGTTTGCAATGATTGTTGGTATTGCGGTAGGTACATATTCTTCATTGTTTATTGCAACTCCTGTTATGTTTGATACATTAAAGGATAAAGGAAATAAGAAGAAAGAAGTTCAATAGAACAAAAAATTCTATATAATATTTTAAAAGACTGTCTGAAAAGGCAGTCTTTTTTTTGTAATAGCGATTGTAGTGGATAGCTTTTGGCAAACTTTAGTTTGTGGTTTGCCAAATACTAGCAGCGGAAAGCGCGGTGGACACCTTTTTTTGGTGGCCAATTACCCTAATTATTTTTATAACATTTATAGCTAGTGGTGTTTTTAAAGTTTGTGTTTTCTAGAAATATATTACGTAGCTTTGTGCTTTAATTGGTTCTTTACATATTGATCAATCTAATTGCGGTTCTGCTTAAGGTAGAATAATAGGGAATTGTGTGAAAATCACAAGCTGTCGCGCAACTGTAAGTAACGAAAAAGTTTTTATCAATTAATCCACTGTTTTGAAAAGTTCAAAATGGGAAGGAGGTAAAAATGTTACAAGCCAGGAGACCTGCCGAAATTAAAATGATGATGCTTTCGCGACCTAAAGCAATAATCAAGAATTGATAGTTTAACACGCATTTTAATGGGTGAAATTTGCTATTGATTGTTGTTTTTAGTCGGAAAGCGCTTTGTGAAAATCCGAAGTGTTTAACAGATTAAAAACAAAAAAATGATCACACAAAATTTGGGCTACCCGCGTATAGGTGCCAAAAGAGAGCTTAAAAAAGCTTGTGAACAATATTGGTCTGGAAAGATTGATATTTCTGCCTTATTACAAGAAGGAAAGCGAATCCGAGAAGAGAATTGGAAGTTGCAAAAACAAACAGGGATTGACTTAATTCCTGTTAACGATTTTTCGTTTTACGACCAAGTCTTGGATATGACGCAAACTGTTGGAGCCATTCCAAAACGTTATTCTGATGTCTTTTTAGAAGAAGAAAATCCACTAGATCTTTATTTTGCCATGGCGCGTGGCTACCAGCATAATGGATTTGATATTACGGCTATGGAAATGACAAAATGGTTTGATACAAATTACCATTATATAGTTCCAGAATTTTACCAAGACCAAAAGTTTTCATTAACATCTACTAAGTTTTTAGATGAGTTTTTAGAAGCAAAATCGTTAGGAATTAATGCAAAGCCTGTGTTTGTTGGGCCTGTTTCTTATTTATTGTTAGGAAAAGAAAAAGATAAAGGCTTTAATCGTTTGCAATTAATAGATAAATTGTTGCCTGTTTATCTTGAAATCTTGTCTAAACTGACTGAAAACGGTGCTGAATGGGTTCAGTTTGATGAACCTTTTTTAGTGATGGATCTTACGGAGGCGGAAAAAGAAGTATATCAATCTGTTTATAAAACCATAGCAGCTCGTTTTCCTGAATTAAAAATTGTTTTAGCAACTTATTTTGGCGCACTAGAGGATAATATGGAGTGGGTGGTTAAGCTTCCTGTAAATGTATTGCACTTGGATTTGGTAAGAGGAGAAAATCAATTAGATTCTGTGTTAAAAAACATTCCAGATTCTTTAAAATTGTCTTTAGGAGTTGTTGATGGAAGGAATATTTGGAAGAATAATTTTGAGAATTCCCTCTCTTTAATTAAGAAAGCAGTATTGGCAATAGGGGAAGATAGGTTGATGCTTGCTCCATCTTGTTCGCTATTGCATTCGCCTTTTGATTTGGAGAATGAAACAGACGAAACTACACTTTCTTTGGAGGTTAAAAATTGGATGGCATTTGCAAAACAGAAAATTAAGGAAGTTGTTGTGTTAGCAGATTTAGGAGCTAACACTCCTTCTGATGAGGCAAAAATTGCTTTTGAAGCTAATAAAAAAGCAATGCTTTCTAAGCAGGAGTCAAAACTTATTCATAATGCAGCTGTTCAAAAAGCTGTACATAATATAACGGAAGATTTAAGTAAGCGTACAAGTAAATTTGAAGCAAGGCAAGTATTGCAGCAAAACAGTTTAAGGCTTCCATTATTTCCAACTACGACTATTGGTTCTTTTCCGCAAACAAAAGATGTAAGGTTGTTGCGTTCTCAATTAAAAAGGAATGTTCTTTCTGAGGAGGCGTATGAAAAAGGAATTAAAGCTGAAATTGAAAACGCTATAAAATGGCAAGAAGAGATTGGATTAGATGTGCTTGTTCATGGGGAGTTTGAAAGAAATGATATGGTAGAATATTTTGGGGAGCAGCTTGAAGGTTTTGCATTCACTAAATTTGGATGGGTACAGAGTTATGGTTCTAGAGCTGTAAAACCTCCAATTATTTATGGAGATGTAGATAGAGTAAACCCGATGACGGTGGCTTGGACAGCTTACGCTCAAGAGCAAACAGATTTACCTGTAAAAGGGATGCTAACGGGGCCAGTCACCATTTTACAATGGTCATTTGTAAGGAACGATCAGTCGAGAGAAAAGACAACAAACCAGATTGCATTGGCTATCCGGAAGGAAGTTCAGGATTTAGAAAAAGCTGGAATAAAAATTATTCAAATTGATGAGCCTGCTATTCGAGAAGGACTGCCTTTAAGAAGAGGTGCTTGGCAAGCCTATTTAGATTGGGCTATAAAAGCTTTTAGGATAAGTGCGTCTGGTGTTGAAGATGAAACGCAAATCCATACACATATGTGTTATTCTGAATTTAATGATATTATAGAGAGCATTGCAGCGATGGATGCGGATGTTATTACCATAGAAACGTCTCGTTCTCAAATGGAGTTGCTCGATGCTTTTGTAGATTTTAAATATCCAAATGAGATAGGTCCAGGGGTGTATGATATCCATTCGCCAAGAGTTCCAAACAAAGAGGAAATGGAAGATCTAATTAAGAAAGCGGCAGCTTTAATTCCTGTAAGAAACTTATGGGTTAATCCAGATTGCGGACTTAAAACGCGTGGTTGGCAGGAAACAAATGATGCTTTAGTGGAAATGGTAGGTGCTGCAAAAGCACTTAGAGAAAAGTATCAGGTAGAAGTTTAGTTTTTGCTTTCCAGACTTCGAGTATTTGCTTCGAGGTTATTTATATTTAACTGGTCTTTTTTATGCTTGTCGGAATGTAAAACCATTTCCGACAGGCAAGACTGGTTTACATTTCAGAATAATTTATACTGTCGCCTACTTTAAGACTCCATGTATCTGCCATTCCTCCGTTTAATTCTAAAACATATTGTGCAGGAGCATTAGAAGGAAGGGAAGACTCATTCATTGGGTGTGCATTTTTAACCATGCTAACAATCTTCATTTTATTGCTGATGTAAATGATGTCCAAAGGGATTTCAGTATTTTTCATATAAAAATAACGAGGTTGCTCATCTTTAAAAATAAAAAGCATTCCTTGTTTTTTTTCCATTGAAGAACGATACATTAGTCCAGTTTGACGTTCGTATTCATTATCGGCAATTTCAATATCTATTTTGGAAACTATAATAGAATCTTTACGAGAAATGGATAATTCCCCTTCTTTAGTAAAAGAAACTTCTTCTGTTTTTACCTCTTTTTGTGAGGAATTAGTGTTGCAACTTACTAACGATAAACAAAGCACAACAAAAGCTAGAATAATACGAACTAAAACGTTTATCATGATACCTTTTTTGATGATTTGTAGAAAAACATAAGGTATAATCCAAAAAGAACAAAAGGAATACTTAACCACTGTCCAGTAGAGAATACGCCAAGAGCCGATTCAAATCCGCCTTGAGATTTTTTATAGAATTCTGCAATAAAACGCACTGTCCAAGTAAGTACTAGCCAAAGACCGAACATATAACCAAGGTTGTCTTTTTTGTCAGTTTTCCAATACGTATATAATAAAGCAATAAATACAAATACATAACCAAAAGCCTCATAGAGTTGTGCTGGATGTCTAGGGAAGGTTTCTCCTAATTGCTTAAAAATTACTCCGTAATCTGAGCCTGTTGGTTTTCCTACAATTTCAGAATTAAAAAAGTTTCCAAGTCTAACAAAAACTCCACCTATGGCTACGGGAATTGTAATTCTATCTAGAATCCATAGCATTGGTTTTTTAATAACTTTTTTGCTGTACAAGTACATAGCTATAATAACTCCAATAGCTGCACCATGACTAGCAAGGCCTCTAAAACCTGTAAATTCAAATGAGGGGCTAAATTTAAAAGGGAGGATAATGCTAAGAGGGTCTTCTAAAAACATGCTTGGTTCGTAGAAAATAAAATGCCCTAATCGAGCACCAATAAGCACAGAGAGCACCATGTAAATAAACAGAGAATCTAGCGCTTCTTCAGACTGATTTTCATTTTTATATACTTTCTTCATTAAGAACCAGCCTAATGAAAAAGCAATAACAAACATTAAACTGTAATAACGTAATTGGAAAAAACCAAGGTCTAAGAGAACCCCGTTAGGATCCCAAGTGATACTTAAAAAGTGCATTCTCGTTTATTTTGAGGTAAATATAACTAATTGATGGTTTATGAAGAAGTGTTTTTTCTTATATAAAGTTAAAACTATCTAAACAAATAAATTGAATTAAGGAACAGGATCATAGCCAGAACCTCCCCATGGGCCGCAACTTAATATTCTTTTAATAGAGAGCCAACCGCCTTTAAAAAGTCCATGCTTTTTAAGTGCTTCCAAGGTGTATTGAGAGCAAGTAGGAGAATAGCGACAAGTAGCAGGGGTAAAAGGCGATATAGCCGCCTGATAAAAGCGAACTAAAAAAATAAAAGGCGCTATAAGAATTTTCTTTAAAATAATTTTAAGCTTAATAGTTTATAAAATGAAGGTTTTGGTTGTAATGTAATTTTTGACCAAAACCTAAAGCTTAGTTTAAACTAAACGTAGTACCGTCTTTACCATCTTTTAGTTCAACTCCTAAAGCTGCTAATTGATCTCTAATTTTATCTGAAGTAGCAAAGTCTTTATTAGCTCTTGCTTCTGCACGAAGCTGAATTAATAGCTCTACAGTTCCAGTTAATTTATCAGAAGAATTATATTGGGCGCTTCTTTCGTCTTGCAAGCCAAGAACTTCAAAAATAAAAGCTTGCATGGTTTCCTTTATAATTGCTAAATCTTCTTGTGTAATAGTAGCTTTCTCTTCTTTTATAAGGTTGATTTGCTTTACAGCTTCAAAAAGATTTGCTATTAGAATCGGACTATTAAAATCGTCATTCATAGCATCATAGCAACTTTGTTTCCATAGTTTGCTATCAAAACTAGAAGAACTTCCTGTTTTTAAATTGTTAATTGTGTGGAAGGCATCCATAAGGCGGTTAAACCCTTTTTCGGATGCTATAAGAGCTTCATTACTAAAATCTAAAATACTACGATAATTGGCTTGAAGCATAAAAAAACGAGTAACAGATGGGGTAAAAGCCTTGTCTAAAATGTCGTTGTTGCCTGTAAAAATTTCATTTGGTAAGATATTATTACCAGTAGATTTAGCCATTTTCTTTCCATTTAAAGTAAGAAGATTGGCGTGCATCCAATAGTTTACGGGACTAATACCTGTGGAGGCTTCCGCTTGTGCTATTTCACATTCGTGGTGTGGGAATTTTAGATCCATTCCCCCTCCGTGGATATCAAAATGATCTCCTAGGTATTTGGTACTCATAGTAGTACATTCTAAATGCCATCCAGGGAAACCATCACTCCAAGGAGAAGGCCAACGCATTATGTGTTGCGGTTCTGCTTTTTTCCAAAGCGCAAAATCCTGCGGGTTTTTCTTTTCAGATTGCCCAGCGGTTTCGCGGGTGTTATGTATAAGGTCTTCTACTTTACGTTTGCTCAGTTTTCCGTATTCATTAGTTTGGTTAAACTTTAAAACGTCAAAATAAACAGAGCCATTTACAACATATGCAAAGCCATTATCTATAATTTCATTAATTACCTCTATTTGTTCAATAATATGTCCTGTAGCTGTTGGCTCAATACTAGGAGGTAAATTATTGAATTTATTGAGGGTATTGTGGAAGTCAACAGTATAGCGTTGCACTACTTCCATAGGTTCAATCTGTTCTAAACGTGCTTTTTTTGCAATCCTATCTTCCCCTACATCGGCATCGTTTTCTAAATGCCCTGCATCGGTGATATTTCTTACATAACGAACTTTGTATCCTAAGTGTTTAAGGTATCTAAAAACTAAATCAAAAGACATAAAAGTCCTAACATTACCTAAATGAACATTGCTGTAAACAGTCGGGCCGCAAACATACATTCCTACATAACCTTCCGTAATTGGTTTAAAAACTTCTTTCTCTCCAGTAATCGAATTGTAAATTTTTAATTCGTTAGTTTGATATAGTTGCATTTTATTGTTTAGTCGTTAAGTAGTTATTTAATTGACGTTTGTTTATTTTTTACTAAGATAATAGTTTCTTAATGAATTTATTTTATTGGTTATCTTTTCAATAACTTTTCTAATACGGTCATAATCTTCTTCGGAAACATAGTTTAGTTCTTTAGCAATAATAATCAAATTTAAGGTTTCGGTTGTGGATCTATATGCTATTACCATAATCGAGTTCGGTTTTTGTGCGTATGTTTGCTAGAACCTTCAGCAATATTTGAGGTAATAGATAAAGAGCTACGTTGAAGTTGAGATGTGAAATTAAAACTTTCAAAACTTGGGAAACTTTTGGCCAATAAGTAGATTTCTTTAATCAATTCTTTGGATTCAACCCAAACCTTTAATTTTTCGAAAGCATATTGATGCATAGCGACTTTTTTATAAATTATTCCCTTATAGGTTTAATTCTTCAACATCTGCTTTTTAGTCTATCTAAGGGCTCTGCGTCGAAATGAGTTAATTTGATTCAAAGTACATTTTAACACTTTACCGTTTTATCAGCTAAACACCTTATCTTAAAACTCCGTATCTAATTTAATGTAATCTAAAAACTCTCTTCTAACAGCTGGATCTTTAAACTTTCCACCAAATTCTGCAGTTACCGTGCTGCTTTCAATATCTCTAATTCCTCGAGAGTTTACACATAGGTGTTTTGCATCAATCACACAGGCAACATCTTTAGTGCCAAGCGCTCTTTGAAGTTCTTGAACAACTTGCATAGTCATACGTTCTTGTACTTGCGGACGTTTTGCGTAATAATCAACAATTCTATTCATTTTTGAAAGTCCAACAACACTTCCGTTAGAGATATAAGCAATGTGTGCTCTACCAACAATTGGTAATAAATGGTGCTCACATGTAGAGTATACAGTAATGTTTTTTTCCACAAGCATTTCCCCATATTTGTATTTATTGGAGAATGTAGAAGCTTTTGGTTTTCTATCTGGGTGTAATCCAGCAAAGATTTCTTTTACAAACATTTTAGCAACTCTCCTAGGAGTTCCTCGTAAACTATCGTCTGTTAAATCCAAACCTAAAGTCTCCATAATATTATAGACTTGAGATTCTATTTGTTCTATTTTTTCATCATCAGATATGTCAAAAGCATCTTTTCTCATAGGAGTTTCCGCTGCAGATGATACATGGTCGTTACCCAATTCTTCAAAATGATCTTCTAAAGCTTTATCTATTTTCATATGTTTATTTTTATTGCTTTTTAAACCCTCATTGAGGGTTTTATTCCCCGACGTTCTACGTCGAAATGGATTAAAATATTTTTCCTTTGAATACCTCGTAGGCTTGCCTCGAGGTAGTTGATTGGTTATATAACATCCAAATAATCATTTTGCTGTGTGTCTAACAAATTAGACAAGGATGCTTTTATACCATTTTTTAATATGTTTTATTACTAACCAACTATATAAAGAGCTTAATCGTATAACTATAAAAGCGTAAAAGTTGGCAATAAAAAAAATTGACAGCAAAGATACATATTTATAGCCTATTAACGTTAATATTGTGGTAAGTTGAATTCATTTTATTTTTTATCAACCTACCTAATATAACTAATAAAGAGATTAGCTCCTTTTTTGTTAGTTGTATTTTTATTTGAAACCTTTCAAATATGTAAAAGACATTTTACTTGATAATCGAGATTTAAGTGCTCTAAAGCTTGCCTTGAGTTTGCAGAAAGGCTTGCGTCGAAATATTTTTTAGGATTTTCTTTTAACGCCTCGGAAGCTTGCTCTGAGGTAGTTTATTATAAAACGATAATTTACCTAAACTGATGCTTTTAATTTTTAAATATTAAGATTTTAAATGAAGGATCAAACAATTATTGAAGAAATAGCTGTAAATGCAAAAATAGAGAAGGTATGGGAAGCGATAACAATGCCTGAAAAAATGAAACAATGGTATTTTGAGGTGCATAACTTTAAACTAGAACGAGGAAATGAGTTTTATTTTTACGAACCAAATGGTACAAATTTTAAGCATGTTTGTAAAGTAATAGATGTAGTGCCGGGTAAGAGAATTCGCCATTCTTGGAGTTATCCAGAATATTCAAAAGGGATTTCTATAGTAACGTGGAAATTAACAGCTAAAGAAAATGTTACCTATATAAGATTAAGTCATAGTGGAATTGAAAATTTTTCGGATGCAGGCTCCGATTTGGCTTATGATAATTTTAAAGCAGGATGGGGGGAAATAGTACAAAAATGTTTCCCAGAATTTTTAAAAGATAATAGGTAATTCGTTTGCAATGGAATAAGTATCTTTATAGATATAAATTATACATTCCAATGCTCATATCCAAAAAAGTTAACATCTATAGAATTTTAAGCGGAACGTGGCGACATTTTTTTTATGAAATTGTTGCCTGTGTTTCTGCTTATTTTGTGTACAGATATGTAGAGTCTATTCATGTTTTTGACTCCATAATTGTTTCGAGTATTATTCCTACAATTTTAGGTACCGCACTAGCATTTTTTATAGGTTTTAATAATAATCAGGCATACGACCGTTGGTGGGAAGCTAGAAAAATTTGGGGAGCATTAGTAAATGATTCCAGAAGCTGGGCAAGACAAGTTTTCTATTATATTGAAGATTTGGGGAGTTCTTCGGATCTAATTAATCCCATAAAAGTAAAATTGATTTACCGACATATAGCATTCCTTTATGCTTTAAAAGATAACCTTCGAAACGATGCGGAAGAGCAATACCGAATTTATTTGTCGGCGGAAGATTATGAAGCTATCAGTAAAGAATCGAATAAGGCAAATGCCCTATTGAATTTACAAACCAAAGATATTGAAGCGCTCAGTAAAAATAAATCTATAGATGGATTTAAGTTTTTGGAGCTTAATAAAATGCTTGTGAATTTTTGTGATGAAATGGGAATGTCTGAACGTATTAAAAATACAGTTTTTCCAACAACTTATAATTTTTACACGCGTGTATTTGTGTGGATTTTTATAATTAGTGTAACATGGTCGGCTGTAGACGATATGGGAGCATGGTCAATTATTGTAGGGATACTTGTAGGTTATATTTTCTTGACTACACATAAAATTGGAATGGCGCTTTTAAATCCGTTTGATAATATTCCAACGGGAATTCCTTTAAATCAGATTACGCGAACCATCGAAATAAATTTATTAGAATTATTGAAAGAACAAAATATTCCTGAGCCTGTTCAAAGTGTAAACGGAGAATATATAATGTAGTTTTTAAATGAAGAAGTCTGATTTAGATATAATTGCATCTCAATTAGAAAACCCTAAAGGAGCTAAAGGTCTAGAAATGGGAGATATGATGCATGCTACAAATATAGAAATGACTAAAAGTGCAATTGCTGTACTTTCTATAGAAAATAAGGATGAAGTTTTAGAAATAGGACATGGTAATGCAAAACATATAAAAGAAATTTATTCTCAAGCCAATAATTTGCAGTATTCTGGAATAGATATTTCTGAAGTAATGCATAAAGAGGCTATAAAAAATGCTGAAGCTATAAATGCAGGGGCTAAATTTTATTTATATAATGGATGGGAATTTCCTTTTCAAGAGGAAGTTTTTAATAAAATATTTACGGTAAATACAATTTATTTTTGGAAAGAACCTTCTAATTTTTTAGATGAAATATATAGGGTAATGCGTCCAAAAGGGATTTTTACAATTTGTTATGCTCAAAAAGATTTTATGAAGCGCTTGCCTTTTGTAAATGAAAAATTCAAGTTGTATAATAATGAAGATATAAAAGATTTAATTTTAAAGTCGAAGTTTTTATTGGAGGATATTATAAATAAAAGTGAAGAAGTTAAATCTAAAACAGGAGAAGTTGTAACTCGCAACTACTCTGTAGCGATTTTGAAAAAAGAGATGTTTTCTAAAGAATAAATAAAGAGTATGATGTTTAACGTGAGTTCGACATGAAAATTATGAATATATAAGAAAGCTGACCTATTTAAAAGGTGTTTAGTTGAATCTATTCTATATTTAGATTTATATCAAACGTACGATATTTAATAAAAAAACTCATTTAAGTTAGGCTAAACTTAAATGAGTTTGAAATATGTTGTATAGATACTTTAATCCCTTATTGAGGGTTGTTTTGTTCCCCAAAGCCTGTCCAGAGTTTACCGAAGGGCTCTATGCCTTAATGGATTAGAATATTTTTCTTTGAATACCTCGTAGGCTTGTCTCGAGTTTATTTTTATAAATTAAAAGTAAGCGATAAAGTTACGTTTGTATTTTTATTATCAATTGCAGCAACAGAGGTAAGTCCTGTGTTGTATAGTTGAACGTTATAATCTCTATATGCTTGACTAAATCCTAAGTCTAATTTTGTAGCACCAAAACTATAACCAGCACCTAAAGAATATCCGTTAAGATTTCCCATGGTAAATTCATCTTTATATGGGCTACCTTCGAAGCGGTACCCGCCTCTAAAACTAAATCTTTTAACTCTAAATTCTCCACCAACTCTAACCGTAGAAACAGCTTGAAATTCATTCTCAATAACACGATTTTCTTCAGCAAAAAAAGAATCGAAAGTTGGTTTTAATTTAGCGTTAGACATGTCTTGATAGGTATAATCTAAACTTAATAGTCCATAAGGGCCAAAAATAAAAGCCATACTTCCAGTTAATTTACCGGGAATGTAGATGTCGTAATCCGGAAAAATAATAGAACTATTTGGAGTGGCTTCAGAATATGTAGCCTCAGTATCTCCTGGATTTGCTAAAAAGTCGGTATTTATGTTTTGAAATAATTCATCGGTCATTCCATACCATGTAGGAGATTGGTAACTTGCTCCAACACGTACCATATTACTTAGTTTAGCAATTCCTCCAATATTAAAAGAGAATCCATTTCCGTAGGTATATAAATCGTTATCAAATTGGACATATTGTAATTTAGAATCAGAATCGTATCCATACTCATCAAACTGAGAGATTCTTCTGCGTTCTAAGCTGTGGAAATTTAAACCAAAACCTAAATAAATGTTATCTGTGTATTGAGAAGCAAAGTTTAAAGTGTATTTACTGTCATAACCAGAAGTTATTACTAATTGTTCTTGATCTATGCCATTTGCGTAGCTTGCGTTTGAAACATAATTTGTTTCATCAGGGTTATCGGTGGTAGCAGGGTCAATAATATAATTTTGATACCCTAAAAAACCTTGTTGTGCATTGTAGCCTAAATCGCGACCTATATTGATATATGCTTGTGTTATGTTCTCATTATCTAAAGGCTCTAAATTTCCTACTTTGTAGCCGTCTGCATTATTTAAAAAATAGTTGGCTATAGAAGTGTTTCCAGTTCCAATAGCTAAAAACTCATTTTCAAAATTATTATTTAACTCGTAATTAAAAGCCATGGTAAATTTTTTCCATGGAGAAGAAGTGTTTCCGTTATTAAAAACTAAAACACCTCCAATTTGATTAAGTTTTAACTGAGAAAAATCTGTGTTACTTTCACCGTCAAAATAGCGAGTGTTGTTATTAATATTATAATTCGCCATAGAAATAGTGAATGCAGTATTTGTAAAAACAGCCGACCCTGCAGGGTTGATGTTTATGGCAGACATGTCTCCACCTAATGCCCCAAAGGCTCCACTCATACTTTGGTAGCGGGCAGTACCATTTAGATTGTCACTACCATATAGAGCTACGTCATTTCGATTTTGTGCAAAAGCACCTACAGCGAATATGAAAGTCGCCAAAAATAAAATTTGATTTCTCATTTGATTCCTATGTATTCGGTAATTTAATTCTATTAAGTTGTAGTGTAGTTTGAAAAAGGCTTGCAAACTTTAAGAAGGCAAGCCTTTGTGTTTTTATCTACCTCTTCCACCGCTTCTAGAGCCACCACCTCTAGAGCCACCGCCGCTAGAAGATCTTGAGCTACCTCCGCTAGATCTTGAGAAAGATCCACTACTTCTGCTGGAAGACGATCTAGAATAGCTAGAGTTACTTCTGTTAGAAGAAGATGATCTAGAATAACTAGAGTTACTTCTGCTAGAGGATGTAGGTCTTGAATAGCTAGAATTGCTTCTGCTAGAAGAAGAAGATCTAGAATATCCATTAGTACTTCTATTTGTTGTTGTACTTCTTGAAGAAGAATTTGCACTTCTAGAATATCCAGAAGTTCTATTGTATCTTCCTCCATCTACACCAACTCTTGCGCTATTAGAGTATCCGCTTCTGTTAACGCTACTTCTGCTTCTTGTATTACCAGTTTGTGAAGATCTAGAATACCCTCTAGAAGATCTTGTTGCGGTGTTAGAACGTCTTGCGTTCTCGTTATGACGTGCAATTGCAGCTGTATTTCTTCCGTAGTAACCTCTTCTAGAATTGGTGTAAGCATATCTATGGTTTCCGTAATATGGTCTGTAGTATCCACCACCATACCAGCCACCGCCGTAACCCCATCCTGGTCTATATGGGTAACCCCATCCCCAGCTTAGAGCCCAGCCACCGCCGTAAAAGCCACCATACCAGCCGCCACCATAACCCCATGGGCCATAATATCCGCCGTAATAAGGTCCCCAAAATGGGTCGTACCAACCGCCGTAACCATATCCGTAACCTCCATATCCATAACCCCAATTGTTGGAGTAGACATTTACAACTGTACTCTCAGGATTTTCTCCCCATCCAGGGTTTCCTTCGTTATAGTCTAAAACATAATCTTGAGAGACATCTGTACTGTCTACATCAGTACTAGAATATCCATTAACGTCTGTGAATATTTCATTCTGTTCTTGGTACTCTATGGCCTGACCTAACATTTCAGCTCTATTATTGAAATAACTTTCATAATCAGTTATAACAACATTAGGTGTGGTAGTCTGCTTCTGTTGGTTATCATTGGTGTTTTTAGTATCGTCATAATATGCAATATCATTATCATATATTCCATCATTATCATAGTATGATGCTTGTTCGTAAGAACCGCATGAACCTACAAGAACTCCAATGACCAAAACAGTCAAACTGACTTTAAAATTTCTAGGAATGTATAGTGTTTTCATCATTGCAAATATTTATTGTTGAACATAACAAAAATAGTTAGTTTTGTCAAACTATTTATTACATTTAACTAAGGTGCAAGTTTTGTGCCAAACTACATATAATGGGCAAGAATTTAACAAAGAGAAGTGAAGATTATTCAAAATGGTATAACGAGCTGGTTTCCAAGGCAGATCTAGCAGAGAATTCTGCAGTTAGAGGTTGTATGGTTATTAAGCCTTATGGGTATGCTATTTGGGAGAAAATGCAAGCGCAATTAGATAAGATGTTTAAAGAAACTGGACATGAAAATGCTTATTTTCCATTATTCATTCCAAAATCATATTTAAGTAAAGAGGCAGCTCATGTTGATGGTTTTGCTAAAGAATGTGCTGTTGTTACTCATTATAGATTAAAGAATGCAGAAGATGGAAGCGGAGTTATTGTAGATCCAGAGGCTAAATTAGAAGAAGAACTTATTGTGCGTCCAACTTCAGAAACTATTATTTGGGATACTTATAGAAAGTGGATTCAATCTTATAGAGATTTACCTATTTTGGTTAATCAATGGGCAAATGTAGTTCGTTGGGAATTGAGAACTCGTATGTTTTTAAGAACATCAGAGTTTTTATGGCAAGAAGGGCATACTGCACATGAAACTAAAGAAGAAGCTATTAAGGAGGCAGAACAAATGATGCATGTTTATGCAGAATTTGCTGAAACTTTTATGGGAGTTCCAGTAATAAAAGGTGTTAAAACAGATAGCGAACGTTTTGCTGGTGCTGTAGAAACGTATTGTATTGAAGCGTTAATGCAAGACGGAAAAGCATTGCAAGCTGGGACATCTCACTTTTTAGGTCAGAATTTTGCAAAAGCTTTTGATGTTAAGTATACCACTAGAGAAGGGAAACAAGAGCATGTATGGGCTACCTCATGGGGAGTTTCTACAAGGTTAATGGGAGCTTTAATTATGATGCATAGTGATGATAACGGATTAGTATTGCCTCCAAAATTAGCACCTATTCAGGTTGTTATTGTTCCAATACATAAAGGAGAAGAGCAATTGGATGCTATTTCTGAGCGTGTAAATCCATTAGTTAAAGAATTAAGGTCAAAAGGAATTTCTGTTAAATTTGATGATAGAGATACTTACAAGCCAGGTTGGAAATTTAATGAGTATGAGTTAAAAGGTGTGCCATTGAGATTGGCTATTGGAATGCGAGACATGGAAAATAACACCTATGAATTGGCTCGTAGAGATACGCTTTCTAAGGAAGTGGTTTCTGCAGATGGAGTTGTAGAAAGAATAGAAGGCTTGCTTGATGAGATTCAAGAAACAATTTATAAAAAAGCTGTAGATTATAGAGATAGTCATATTACAGAGGTGAATAATTTTGATGAGTTTAAAGAACTTTTAGAAACTAAAGGAGGATTTTTATCGGCGCATTGGGATGGTACAACAGTTACAGAAGACAAGATAAAAGAGCTTACAAAAGCAACCATTCGTTGTATTCCTCTGAATTTCAAGGAAGAAAATGGCGTTTGTGTGTATTCTGGAAAGCCTTCCAAACAACGAGTTTTATTTGCAAAAGCGTACTAACTAAAAAAAAATAAAAAAAATCATTTCTAAGTATTGCATGATTTAAAAATAGTTGTATTTTTGCATCCGCAATTAAGGAAATAATGGTCCGTTCGTCTAGGGGTTAGGACGCCAGGTTTTCATCCTGGTAACAGGGGTTCGATTCCCCTACGGACTACAAAAGATTGAGTTCATTAAAATATACGGAGAATATCCGTAGCTCGAAAGAGCAATTGGTCCGTTCGTCTAGGGGTTAGGACGCCAGGTTTTCATCCTGGTAACAGGGGTTCGATTCCCCTACGGACTACTATAAAGTATAACATGGCGCAGGAGAAAATTTCTACTGTTTGTAAAAATTAAGAAAAGATGGCAAATCACAAGTCGGCATTAAAGAGAATTAGAAGAAACGAAGCAGTTCGTTTAAGAAATAAATATCAGCATAAAACTGTACGTAACGCAATCAAAAAATTACGTTCTACAGAGGATAAAAAAGATGCAGAAACTTTATTACCATCTGTTATCAGTATGATTGATAGATTAGCAAAGAAAAATATTATTCACGCTAACAAAGCTGGAAACTTAAAATCAGGATTGACTAGAAGAGTTACTGCTCTTTAAACATTAATTCTTAGTTATACAATATTATAAACGCTCCGCTACTTTGTGGAGCGTTTTTTTTAGTTTTTACACCCTGCTCGGGATTTAAACAATTGCTTCAGGTGAAGCTTTCTGTGAGGAATAATAAAAATAATTTACGCTTTAATATAAAAACAATACTATGGAAAACGGTATCTACGCAAAATTCAATACTTCAAAAGGAGAGATTCTTGTTAAATTAACATACGATAAAACACCTGGAACAGTTGGGAATTTTGTTGCTTTAGCAGAAGGAAATATGGAAAATAGTGTAAAGCCTCAAGGGCAGCCATATTACGATGGAATTACTTTTCATAGAGTAATTAACGATTTCATGATTCAAGGTGGGTGTCCGCTTGGAACTGGAACTGGAGATGCTGGATATAAATTTGATGACGAATTTGATAGTTCTTTAAGACATAATAGACCTGGAGTTTTATCAATGGCAAATGCGGGGCCTGGAACAAATGGTTCTCAGTTTTTTATTACCCATGTAGAAACCCCTTGGTTAGACGATAAGCATACTGTTTTTGGTTTTGTTGAAGAAGGACAAGATGTGGTTAATGCTATTGCTCAAGGAGATAAAATTGAAAGCTTAGAGATTGTTAGAGTAGGAGATGAGGCAGAAAAATGGAATGCAATAGAGGCTTTTAGAACTTTTGAAGGTTCTCGTGAAAAGCGTTTAGCGGAAGAAAAAGAAAAAGCAGAAGCTGCACTTGAAAAATTAGCTGCTGGATTTGATAAAACAGAAAGTGGCTTACGTTACAAAATGATCCAAAAAGGAAATGGTGTAAAAGCTGAAAAAGGTAAAACTGTTTCTGTGCATTATAAAGGGCAATTAGAAAACGGACAAGTATTCGATTCTTCTTACCAAAGAAATCAGCCTATCGATTTTACTTTAGGAGCTGGTCAGGTTATTTCTGGATGGGATGAAGGAATTTCTTTATTGCAAGTAGGAGATAAAGCTCGTTTTGTAATACCTGCACATTTAGGTTATGGCTCTAGAGGAGCTGGGGGTGTAATTCCGCCAAATGCTACTTTAATTTTTGATGTGGAATTGGTTAATGTAGGTTAAATAAGTGGTGTTAACTTATTAATTAGAATGGAGGTTTTTGGTTAAAACGTTGCGAATTTTTTTGGAACTTAAAGTAACCATAAATTCAATCATAATAATATAATATTTTAAAGTCCTGTTACACATTTGTGCAACAGGATTTTTTATATTTGAAACATGGCAAATCTAGAACAAACTAAACTGCAATATCCTATCGGGAAATACAAAGCCCCAGAGGTTATTACTTCTGATGATATTAAAAAATGGATTCAAACAATTGAGTTTTTTCCTGAGAAGCTAGAGGCTTTAGTGGAAGATTTTGATGATGGGCAATTAGATACTCCGTACCGCCCAGAAGGTTGGACTGCAAGGCAATTGATTCATCATTTAGCAGACAGCCATATGAATAGTTATATTCGTTTTAAATGGACTCTTACTGAAGATAAGCCTGTAATAAAAGCCTATTTTGAAGATAGATGGGCAGATCTAGAGGATGGTAAATATGATGATATTGAGATGACGTTACTACTTATTGAATCATTACATAAAAGATGGGCGTCTATGTTGAAAAAGTTAACTCCAGATCAACTAAAGCGTTCGTTTATTCATCCTGAAACTAATAAAGAAATTGCTTTGGATCAATTAATTTCTATCTACGATTGGCATTGCAGACACCATTTTGCACATTTAAATAATCTTGCTTTGCGAGAGGATTGGGTGTAAAACTAATGAGGGTGTAGGATTGCTTTGTTATTTTGTTGGAAGGTGTTTAATTCCTCATTGAGGGTTTTATTTCCCAGAGCCTGTTCTGACTGAGTATATCGAAGTGTTCTAAGTCGAAATGGATTAAATTATTTTCCTTTGAATACCTCGTAGGCTTGCCTTGAGGTAGTTGATTTAAATTCTTTTTTAGCATTGCTGTCCAATTTTTTCAAGTTTCCATAATGCTTGTCCTAAATTTTATTTGAGATACTTAGACTTCCCGTTTTTTAGAAGGATAATAAATTTATGGTGCAAATACCTTTAGTGTTATTTGATGATTGCCTTGGTTTTTTGTGCTAAAATCTAAGAAAATTGTTTGTGTAGACCGAGTATAATTCATCACCTCTTACTTTCCGATTGAGAAAAGTAAGAGGTGATGATGTTTTTTATAGTGTTTTTATGTAGGAACTTTTATTTTTAATTAATTCCGATATTTCTTCTACTTTTTTAAAATCAGTGTCAACTAGCCAAATTTTTACAATTTGTTTAGTTAATTGTATGGTAAGATTGGCTTTGTTTTTATAGTTTCCACCATTACCATTTCCCGTAAAGAAACCCACTATATAACTTGTTATAGAAATAAACCAATCAGTTTTTTCCGTATTTAGTTTCACACTTTTTATTTCAGCGTATGAGTAAGTTCCATTGTTTTTTGGTTCTGAAGCATCTATAACTTCAAACTCGTGTGTATTCAGAATAATTTTCAATTCTGGTTTATTCCTTAACTCAATAGTTTCTGTCATTCAGTGTTCAGTTTTTACTCATGCAAAAAATAAAGCGTAAAACTTTAATCGTCACATGTTGAATAAGTTTTGATTAGTCTAAGCTTAATCTAAATTAGGCTGCGGTGTTAATCTTAAATAAGGTTTAACCTCTTTAAATCCTTTTGTAAATATGTTTTTAGCATCCTCGCTAGAAATTGCAGGACTAATAACTACTTCGTCTCCATGTTTCCAATTTGCGGGAGTAGCTACTTTGTGGTATGCTGTTAATTGAAGCGAATCTATTACTCTTAAAAGCTCGTCAAAATTTCTACCTGTAGAAGCAGGATAAGTAATCATAAGCTTAACAGATTTATCTGGCGCTATAATATATACAGACCTAACGGTTAAGGTTGCATCAGCATTTGGATGAATCATATCATATAATTCTGCTATTTTTCTATCTTCATCTGCAATAATAGGAAAATTAACTTCTGTGTTTTGTGTTTCGTTAATATCGTTAATCCATCCTTTGTGAGATTCTACTCCGTCAACACTTAATGCAATTACTTTTGTGTTTCTCTTTTCAAATTCATCTTTATATTTAGCTACGGTACCTAATTCTGTAGTACAAACGGGAGTGTAATCTGCTGGATGAGAAAAAAGGATTCCCCAGCTATCTCCTAAATAATCATGAAAATTGATTTCTCCTACAGATGTTTGTGCAGAAAAGTTTGGTGCTTTATCTCCTAATCTTAGTGTTGCCATGTCTATTTGATTTAATTATTACTCTACAAAGTTACTAGATTAATAGTTTTGCTCAGATTTTTTATTGATAAAAGATTGTTAAAGAACTAATTTTAGTTTGCTCTATAATTTAAATGCAATGCTTAGCACTTGTTTTTATATAAAGTTTCTTAAAATGTTACTAGGAGGTTATTTCCATTTAATATTGCATCCCATGCTTGGTTTCTGGGTTTTATAGATTCTTTTTCCCATAATAGCTGCATCTATTGCGCTTCGGATATCTCTTCCAGTAATTGGCATGCTATTTCCTGGTCTGGAATCGTCAAACTGACCACGGTAAACAAGTTCTAAATTAGCGTCAAAAACATAAAAATCTGGAGTGCATGCAGCATCATATGCTTTGGCTATTTCTTGAGTTTCATCATATAAATAAGGAAAGTCATATCCATTTTCTTCCGCAGTTATTTTCATTTTTTCAGGACTATCTTCAGGATATTTTTCAACATCATTGCTAGAAATAGCAACAAAATTAACATCACTATCAGTATAGTCGTTTACAAGTTTTGCTATTTCTTTGTTTAGATGTTGAACATATGGACAATGGTTGCAGATAAACATTACAACGGTTGCTTTTTCGCCATATACATCGCTTAATTTTAATTTCTTGCCAGAAACCGTGTCTAAAAGATTAAAATTTGGTGCTTTTGTACCAAGTGGTAACATATTGCTTTCTGTTCTTGCCATGGTTAAATTTTCTGTTTCTTGTAAATTACAAATAAGAAATTGTTTTAAAAAAGAGTTTGGCAAGTACTTTATAAAAACCTTTCTAAATCATAAAAAAAGATTAAATTTTTGGACACTCTTTTTGTTGTTTGTAACTTTTATTGAAACCAAAGAAAAAGAACAATGAAAAAGTCATATGAAAGTTTATCGGTAGCTATTGAAGCATTAAAAAAAGAGGGTTATACAGAAGATTATAACTTATGCGATGCTGGCGTGGAAAATAAATCGAGAAAGAAAATACATAAAGCTGAAGAGTTAGAAATTGTAAAACATTATCGTTTTGAAGGAATGACGAATCCAGATGACAGTTCGGTATTGTATGTTATTGAAACTTCAGAAGGGGATAAAGGTCTTTTGGTAGATGCGTATGGGGCATATTCTGGAAACGTATCTCGAGAAATGATAGAAAAATTAAAACCTAAACATTGATTAGATTAAAATTAAAATGACAGATTTAAGTTGGAGTGATTTCCAAAAAGTAGAAATGCGTGTAGGAACGGTTATAGAAGTAAAGGATTTTCCAGAAGCAAGAAATCCAGCCTACAAATTGAATATTGATTTTGGAGCAGAAATAGGTGTCCGAAAAACATCAGCTCAAATTACAAAACGGTATAAAAAAGAGGATTTAGTAAATAAGCAAGTAATTGCAGTTGTGAATTTTCCTAAAAAACAAATAGCAAATTTTATGAGTGAATGCTTGGTTATTGGAGCAGTAGGAGAGGAAGGAGATGTAGTACTCCTAAATCCTGATTTTAAAGTTGAAAATGGTTTAAGAATAGGTTAATCCTTTGTAGAAGGTATATTCTCCTGAGCTGATTATTAATTTAAAAACAATAAAAAGGCTGTCTGAAATTATTTCAGACAGCCTTTTGTGTTTTGAGATTGACGTTTTTTATATGTCGTCGAAACTAATATCTGTAAACTTTTCAGTAGTCACTTCTTCTAAATTAGAGCCATCTTCTTCATCAGAATAAGTTTCCTTTTTAAAATCTTTTTGATGACGTTCAGAAATTACTTCTTCACCTTTTTCATTAATAACAAAGTCAATCATTTCTTCTAAATTCTCTTTAAAAGCAGCAAAATCTTCTTTGTATAGATAAATCTTGTGTTTCTTGTAGTGGTAAGATCCGTCGTCATGGGTAAATTTCTTACTTTCAGTAATTGTTAAGTAATAATCTCCCGCTTTCGTTCCTCTAACATCAAAGAAGTAAGTTCTTCTTCCAGCTCTCAACACTTTAGAGAATATCTCATCTTTCTCTACAAAACCTTTATCGCTCATAATTCCTCTAAATACTTTTTATTATTGTTAACAAAATCAAAAATGTGAAAAAAAATGAAATGAAACAACAATTTTTCTAGTTTTCTTTTTCTGACAGCTGATTTAAGTATAGTTCATGGTAATACCCTTTTTTGGTTATTAGCTGATTATGAGTTCCTTGCTCTGTAATTTCACCATCTTCTAAGACAATAATTTTATCTGCATTTTTAGCTGAAGAAATACGATGACTTACAATAATTGTGGTGCTTTTCTCTGAAACTTGCTTTAAATTAGTTAAAATTTCCTCCTCTGTTTCGGTGTCAACAGCAGATAAGCAGTCGTCGAATAAATATATTTTAGGTTTTTTAATCAAAGCTCTCGCTATAGAAACACGTTGTTTCTGACCTCCACTAAGTGTTAAACCTCTTTCTCCAAGTACAGTATCGTATTTTTTAGTAAACTCAATAATATTTTTATGTACTGCTGCTTTTTTGGCAGCGGTTTCTATTTCTTCTTGTGTGGCATTTTTATAGCCGAATTTAATATTGTTTCCAATAGAGTCGGAAAATAAGAAGGCATCTTGTGGAACGGCACCTATTTCATTTCTTAAATCTGTTAGGTTCAAGGTTTCTATAGGTTTGTTATCTATTAGAATGCTTCCAGAAGTAACATCATAAAGTCTGCCGATAAGGTCTAGTATGGTAGATTTTCCAGAGCCAGTTTTTCCTATAATAGCAAATGTTTCTCCTTGATTTATGGTAAACGAAACATTTTTTAATGCGGTAATATTAGTGTCGTCATAAGTAAAAGTAACGTCCTTAAATTCAATTTTGCCATTTATTTCTGAAGGTTCTTCTGTAGGGTTTTTTATTTCAGGATCAAGATCTAAAAACTCATTAATCCTTTTTTGAGAAGCTTCTGCGCGTTGTACTATTGAGGTAACCCAGCCAACAGTTGCTACGGGCCAAGTAAGCATATTTACGTAAATAATAAATTTTAGAATAACTCCAGTAGTAGCAATTTCACCATTTATATATTGCATCCCACCAACATAAATAACAAAAATATTACTGATTCCAATTAACAAAAGCATCAAAGGAAAAAACCAAGCATTTACTTTGGCTAAATCCATATTTGTATTCTTACCTTCTAGAGCTAACTCATCTACTTGAGCTCCAATTCTTTTTTCTATTCCGTAGGCTTTTATTACAGAAATTCCAGAAAAAGATTCTTGTGTAAATGTTGATAATTTAGAAAGGTATTGCTGTACTTTGGTGCTTCGTTTATGAATTATTTTACTGATATTATATATTAAGACCGATAAAATAGGAAGCGGAATAAGTGTATATGCAGCTAGTTTTGGTGCAGTATAAAACATTAAAGGAATTACACATAAAAATAAGGTAATGGTTTGAATGCTATATAGAATGGCAGGGCCAGCATACATACGTACTTGTCCTACATCTTCACTAATACGATTCATCAAATCTCCAGTTCTATTTTTCTTGTAAAAGTTTAATGAGAGTCGTTCATACTGCTCGTAAACTTCATTTTTTAAGTCAAATTCAATATATCTTGATATATTAATAATGGTTTGACGCATTAAAAAAGTAAACAAAGCAGAGAGTGCTGCCGAGCCAATAATGATAATTATATAGCGTAAAAGTTTGGCTTTAACTGTAGAAAGATCAGCGTTTTCATTTAAGATATATTCCTCTACAGCGTTCACAGATTGCTCTACATATTCTGGTAAAACTAATTTAAAGACCGTAGCAAGAATAGTAATAAAAACCCCAATGATTAATTTCCACTTATATTTCTTAAAGAATTTGTTAATATATTTTAGTTCCTTCATTACTTTACTCTAAAATCGATTTTTTTGATAAATCCTCAATATGAGGGCTATTTTTAGCTTTTATATTGAAATATTCGTATTTTTGCGCCGTTATATTGTCGATTTAAAAATATAAAGCAAATAAAAACGAAAATTAATATGGTGTCAGAAATTATAAATCCTACAGAACTTAAAAAAGTTGATCCAGTGTTTGGTCAACTTTCTTTTAACGATCATGAGCAGATTGTTTTCTGTCAGGACAAAGATACAGGATTAAAAGCAATAATAGGAATTCATAACACAGTTTTAGGACCTGCTTTAGGAGGTACTAGAATGTGGAATTATGAAAATGAATGGGAAGCTTTAAACGATGTTTTACGTCTTTCTCGTGGAATGACTTATAAATCAGCTATTACTGGATTAAATCTTGGTGGTGGAAAAGCCGTAATTATTGGAGATGCAAAAACGCAGAAAAATCCTGCGTTAATGAAACGTTTTGGGGAGTTTGTACATTCTTTAAGTGGGAAATATATTACAGCTGAAGATGTTGGAATGGAAACTGCCGATATGGATACTGTTAGAGAGGTTACGCCTTATGTAACAGGAATCTCTGAGGAAAAGGGAGGTGCTGGAAACCCGTCGCCAATTACCGCATACGGTGTGTTTATGGGGATGAAAGCAGCTGCAAAGTACCAATTTGGAGATGATAGTTTAGAAGGGAAAAGAGTTTTAGTACAAGGAGTTGGTCACGTAGGAGAGACTTTAGTAGACCACTTATACAATGAAGGTGCACAATTGTTTATTTCTGATATAAATGAAGCAAGACTTTTAGAGTTAAGCAAAAAGTATAAAGCACAGATTATAGCAGGAAATGAAATTTTTAATCAGGATTTAGATGTATATGCTCCTTGTGCTTTAGGTGCTACTATAAATGATGCTACTGTAAATGAAATTAAAGCTAAAGTAATTGCAGGAGCAGCTAATAATCAGCTTGCAGATGAGAAAGTTCATGGAGCTATCTTAAAAGAAAGAGGAATTGCGTATGCTCCAGATTTCTTAATTAATGCAGGAGGAATTATAAATGTATATGCAGAATTAGAAGGATATGATAAAAAAGAAATCCTTAGAAAAACTGAAAATATTTATAAAACTACCTTAGATATTTTTAGTCATGCAGATAAAAATGAGTGTACTACACATCAATCTGCGCTAAGCATTGCACAAAGCAGAATAGATAACCGAAAATTAGCATTGAAAAAATAAGAAGGTTTCTAAAATAATATTATTTTTGCAGGGCGAAAGGATAATTCCTTTTCGCCCTTTTTATTGGATGTCTTCAACTATTTTTTGAGGTATTCAGAATAAATAAAACTAATTTCGACATTTATGTCGTGTAATCGTGCCCTTAAAAAGGGTTAATTTAGGTAAGAAAGTTCTTAAGCATGTTAACAAGAAGACACATCAGAGTTAAAGTAATGCAATCTGTTTATGCATTCATTCAATCAAAAAACACTGATTTAGGTAAAGAAGAAAAATTTTTATCATCCAGTATGGAGAATATGTACAATTTGTACTTAACGCTCGTAAGTTTACTGGTTGAAGTACAAAAAACGGCTGAAGAGCAACTTACCCTATCCCAAAAAAAATACCTCGCTACAAATGAGGAGAAAAATCCGAAACGCAAATTTATTGATAACCCAATTTTACAGCAATTAGTAAACGATACTGTTTTAGCTGAAAAATTGGAAAATAGACATATAAGTTGGGAGTTAGATGAAGAGTATGTAAAAATTATTTACAGAGCTATTCTTGAAAGCGATCTATATAAGGAGTATATGGCTAAAGAAGCTACCGATTTTAAAGATGATAAAAAACTAATATTAGATTTATATCAAAAGGTTATTGCGCCCAATGAAAAGTTATACGAATATATAGAAGACAAAAAACTTACTTGGGTTGACGACCTTCCGTTAGTAAACACGCTTTTAGTGAAGATGATTAAAAAGCTCAAGAAAGATGCTCCTGAAGATTATTTCCATCCTTCATTGTTTAAAGATCAAGATGATAAGATTTTTGCAAGTGAATTGTTTAAGAAGACTATTTTAAATGATGAAAGAATTCAGCAAGAAATAGAAGGAAAAACTCCAAATTGGGATACCGATAGAATTGCAGAATTGGATGCTATTTTATTGAAAATGGCAATATGCGAGTTTTTGAAATTCCCTTCCATTCCTGTTAAGGTTACTATTAATGAATATTTAGAAATAGCCAAAGAATACAGTACTCCAAAGAGTAGTATTTTTATAAATGGAATTTTAGATAAATTGGTAAAAGAGTACGAAGCTAACAATACGTTAAATAAGTCCGGTAGAGGTTTGATGTAATTAAAATATTACTACTTTTGTTGATTAATGCTAGGGGTTTTTAATATAATCCTCAAAAATTAACCACTTATTAAAAATTAAAATCTTTTAAAAATGAAAAAAGTCTTTTTAATATTAACGATTGCAGCAGCAGTTAGTTTTACATCTTGTAAAGACAACGCAGCTAATAAAGTAAATTCTGATAATGTTGCCAAAGCAGAGCAACGTGACGAAGCAGCTAAAAAAATGCCAGTAATGACATTTGAAGAAACAGAATTTGATTTTGGAAACATTCCTCAAGGACAAACAGTGGAAAAAGTTTTCAAATTTAAAAATACTGGAGACGCTCCTTTAGTAGTTACCGATGCAAAAAGTAGTTGTGGATGTACAATCCCACAAAAACCAGAAGCACCAGTTGCTCCAGGAGAAACAGGAGAAATTTTAGTAAAATACAATGGTAGTGGAAGAAATGCAGTAACTAAAACAGTTACTATTACTGCTAATACCGAAAAAGGAACAGAACAATTAAGAATAAAAGCGTTTGTAGAAGCTAAAGATGCTGCAGCGCTACCAAAAGCATAAGCATAAATAAATAAATTTTAATGGAAGCAATAAATCAGTTTGCACCTTTTCTTTTAATTTTTGCTGTGATGTATTTTTTTATGATACGTCCACAGATGAAAAAACAAAAACAAGAAAAGAAGTTTGCACAAGAATTAAAGAAAGGAGATCGTGTAGTTACTAAAAGTGGTCTTCATGGTAAAATAGTAGATTTAAACAACGATAATACGTGCATTATCGAATCGATGGCAGGTAAAATGAAGTTTGAACGTTCAGCACTTTCTTTAGAGCTTTCTCAAAAATTAAATGCACCAGCAACGCCTGTTAAAGAAAAGAAATAAGCGTTAAGAGGAATAAAATAAAAAGCACCAATTTTTTAAAATTGGTGCTTTTGCTTTTTAAGGAATTCAGATTCTGCTAGGATTAGCTTTTCTTGTATTTATCATAAAGTCCTTTGCCTTGTTTTATTAAAGGGATTATTTTGTTGATTCTGTTTTGTTGGGTAGTTTCTTTTTTTGCTTCAGCAATGTACTCATGATATTCTCTTTGCTTTCCTTTGGTAAGCTCCATAAAGCACTTTTTTAGTTCTAAATTCTCTTCAAGCGCAAGCATCAATGCATGAGATTGGATTTCCTTTTTCTTCGGAATTACTACAGATTTTCCTTCTTTATGATTAAAAATAGCTTCGTTGAGATATGTTTTAATCAGATTTATATTTATTTCTTCAACCGATTTGAAGCGCCATTGTCTTAACGCAACTGTTTTTCCTTCCTGAGCATTTATTAAAACTTTAGCTTTATCTTTTAGCAAGGCGCCGTTATGAAACCACAATCCAACATAGGATTTAAAAGCTGCAATTCCCACTATATTTTTATTAGATAGCGTATAGGTAGGAACTCCCCATTTTATAGTTTCTTTCATTTCTGTTGTATTTATAACAGAACGAAGCATGGAGAGCTCTTCTTTCCATGGTACGTTTGAAACAATATATTCTTCTACATTATTAGGCTTCGTCATTATAATATTTAGCAGTTAGCTCAATAATTTTTACAATTACATCGGTGGCTCTTTTCATGCTTTCTACGGGGACATATTCGTACCTTCCGTGGAAATTATGTCCGCCAGCAAATATATTAGGGCATGGAAGTCCCATATAAGAAAGTTGAGAACCATCTGTTCCGCCACGAATAGGTTTTATAAGAGGTTCAATTTCTAAATCCTTCATGGCTTGTTCTGCAATGTCAACAATATGCATAACAGGCTCGATCTTTTCTTTCATATTATAGTATTGGTCTTTTATTTCAATAGAAATAATATCTCCAAAACGTTCTGTTAAGTCAAAAACTACACGTTGTAATAGTTCTTTTCTGGCATCAAACTTATCTCGGTCATGGTCTCTTATAATCCCGTTTATTTCGGCATATTCCACATCTCCTTTAAAATCGTAAAAGTGAAAAAAGCCTTCTCGGTAACTAGTAAATTGTGGCATTTCTTTTTTTGGCATTAACGATAAAAATTCGTTTGCTATGATTACTGCGTTTATCATTTTACCTTTTGCATAGCCAGGATGTACGCTTTTGCCTTGTACTTTTATTTTGACAGAAGCGGCATTAAAATTTTCATATTCAAGTTCTCCAATTTGAGACCCGTCCATGGTGTATGCCCATTGTGCTCCAAATTTTTTGACATCAAATTTATGAGCGCCCCTACCAATCTCTTCATCTGGAGTGAAGGCAACTCTTACAGGGCCGTGGTGAATATGAGCATTATTAATTAAGTATTCCATAGCAGTAACAATTTCTGTTATTCCTGCTTTATCATCGGCACCTAATAAGGTATTCCCATCGGTGGTTATGAGGGTTTGTCCTTTATATTGTTTTAAATCGCTGAAATAATTAGGAGAAAGGATAATGTTTTTTTCTTCGTTTAAAATAATGTCATTTCCATCATAATTCTCTATAATTTGCGGATTCACATTGGTTCCAGAAAAATCTGGAGAGGTATCAAAATGCGAAATAAATCCAATAGTAGGCACTTCTCTGTCGAGATTTGAGGGAAGCGTAGCCATAACATAAGCGTTTTCATCAATAGAAACATCTTCCATGCCAATAGCTTTTAATTCTTCGGCTAGTTTATTGGCAAGATTCCATTGCTTTTCTGTGCTTGGTGTAGTGTTACTATTAGGATCGGACTGAGTGTCTATTTTTACATAGCTTATAAAACGGTCAATTATATTTTGCATAGAATTCTTTTTTATCAAAAATAATATATTAGTTGGAATGTGGATTATTTGTAGGGCGGAATATTAAATCCCTCATTGAGGGTTTTGTTCCCCAGAGCCTGTCCTGAGTATCTTGAAGGGTTCTACGTCGAAATGGATTAAAATATTTTTCCTTTGAATACCTCGTAGGTTAGCCTCGAGGTAGTTGCTAGTTAATAACTGGCACTAGTACCTAGCCCCGATTGAGCGTACTACCGTGTAGTAGTGAAAGCGGGCAACAGCTTAACCTAAAAAAACAAAGACATAATGCTTCATAAATTAATTATTAAAAAGAAAGCATTAATTTTTAAGTTTAAGTATTTTTGCGCAAACAAGCATATCCATGTATAAATTACTGATAAGACCTATATTTTTTCTTTTTGACCCAGAAGCGATACATCATTTTACATTTTCGGTTGTTAAATTTATAAATAGAATTCCTGGAGTTTCGGCTTTACTGCGAGCTATTTATTTAATTGATGACAAACGATTAGAGCGTGAAGTATTTGGATTGAAGTTTAAAAATCCAGTTGGATTGGCGGCTGGATTTGATAAAGATGCAAAATTATATAGGGAATTTTCAAATTTTGGATTCGGATTTATAGAAATTGGAACATTAACACCTAAACCGCAACCTGGAAACCCTAAAAAACGATTGTTTAGATTAATAAGCGATAAGGCAATTGTAAATAGAATGGGGTTTAATAATGGAGGTGTTGAGGAGGCTGTTGCCCGTTTGAAGTCTAATAAAAATGTTTTAATTGGTGGGAATATTGGAAAAAATAAAGTTACCCCCAATGAAGATGCTGTTGAAGATTATAAAATTTGTTTTGAAGCATTGTATCCTTATGTTGACTATTTTGTAGTAAATGTAAGTTCTCCAAACACTCCCAATTTACGTGCATTACAAGATAAAGAACCTTTAACGGCCTTATTAAACACGTTGCAGCAATTAAATGAGAAGAAGGAAAAAGCAAAACCTATTTTATTGAAAATAGCTCCAGACCTAACCGATAGTCAGTTACTAGATATTGTAGACATTGTTATTACTACCAAAATTGCTGGCGTTATTGCAACCAATACTACTATTAGTAGGGAAGGGTTAATTTCCGAGAATAAGAATGAAATGGGAGGGATGAGTGGAATGCCGCTTAGAGAACGTTCTACTGCGGTGATAAAATTTCTTGCTGAAAAAAGTAATGGGGCGTTTCCTATTGTTGGTGTTGGCGGGATTCATTCTCCTGAAGATGCTATTGAAAAATTAAATGCTGGAGCCTCTTTGGTTCAGCTGTATACTGGTTTTATTTATGAGGGACCAGCTATTATCAAAAAAATAAATAAAGCCATTCTTAAAAAGTAACTATTTTGGATATAGAAGTGTTAACTGCATTTGTTTTGGCATCGGCTGCTTTGGCTGTTGCACCAGGTCCAGATAACATATATGTACTCATGCAAAGTATGGTGCATGGACGTAAAAGCGGAATTGCTACGGTATTGGGATTAATGTCGGGCTGTTTGGTACATACAACTTTAGTGGCTTTTGGAGTTTCTGTTATTATTAAGCAAAACGAAATTTTGTTTACTATTCTTAAAGTATTTGGTGCATTATACCTATTGTATTTGGCTTATAGTGTTTATAGAAGTAGTGATGTAATTGATTTGTCTAATAATAAGGTTTCAAAAAAATCTTTTAAATCTCTCTTTGTACAAGGTTTTTTTATGAATGTTCTCAATCCTAAAGTTTCTATTTTCTTTTTGGCTTTCTTTCCAGGGTTTTTATTTAGTAATTCTATAAATTCAATTTATCAGTTCTATATATTAGGAGGAATCTTTATAATTGTTTCGTTTTTTGTGTTCTTATTTATTGTTTTATTGGCAAGTAAAGTTGCTTCTTATATTATAACTCATAAAAATATTGGGCTATTGTTTAAATGGCTTCAAATAATAGTTTTTATTACAATAGCACTTTTTATTTTCGTTTAGGGTTAATTTTCTTTCATTTTCTTCATATATAATACAGTTTTTTTTCTATTATAAGTAATTTTTTTACCTCATGAAAGATAAAGATTACACGAAAAGTTGAATAATTTATTCACTTTAGCAAGTAATTTTGTTTTTCATCGAGATTTAGTTGGAAAATTTTAAAGCATTAATACTTTTACACTGTTGTTAAGAAATTCTTAATGAACACTGCCCCAGAATGAGAGTATGCTATTAGTTCTTCCCCCGAACGCTCTAGATTATTAATATTTTAACCATTTAAATATCTATCTATTATGAAAAAAGTAATTTTTTGCGCTGGGGCGCTATTGTGTGGAGCTACAATGATGGCTCAAAGTAACTTCGGTTTATCAACTCAGGTTGGAACTGAAAATGAAGTAACTGTTAGTCAGACTGGTACATTAAATGCCTCTCTTGTTGGACAAGATGGTGTTAAGAACGAAACTACTGTAACTCAAGTAGGTTTTGCGAGTGCAGCTTTAGTTACTCAAGACGGTCGCCGTAACTCTGCGGATGTTAACCAAACTATGGGGCCATTAAACCTTGCTATTGTTGATCAAGACGGAAGAAGAAATGAGGCCGATGTTGATCAAATTGGGGTATTAAACGTTGCTTCAGTTAGTCAAGACGGTAGAAGAAACTCTTCTACTCAATTCCAATTAGGTGCTGGTAACTTAGCTGTTGATAGCCAAACAGGAAGAAGAAATGATGCAGACACGTATCAATTAGGTTTTCTTAACCAGAGTTATGTAACTCAAGATGGTCGTAGAAACTCTGCATTAGCTGTTCAAACTGGTATTGGTAACATGAGTAATGTAAATCAATCAGGAATGGATCACCGTGCTTTAACAGTTCAGACTGGTACTGGGAACATGAGTGGAATTACTCAAACTGGTGATGCTCACTTAGCTGTTTCTCTTCAAGCAGGTTCTGGTAATATGGCTACTTACACTCAGTCAAACTAAGAACAATTTTAGTTAATTAACACACTAATAAAGCTAGTAAGGGGTTTTCCCTTACTAGTTTTTATATAGCCAAAATGAAAGCAATAAATAAAATATTTATAGTTATTGGATTGATGTGTTCCTTGAGTACTTTTTCGCAATCTCCTAACGAAAAAGATTTTAAAAAAAATAGAATGCTAAATCAGCATTTAATTTCTTCTCAACAGAATAATTCATCCTCTTCTGTAGCATTAGCATACAATGTAAATAGTGTTAATATACAGCAAGTTGGTCATTATAATTCCATAAAAGTGAATTATGTATCTAAAAATTCTTCCTCTGAGTTAACTCAATATGGGAACTCAAATAAAATTACTCAATACAAAAACTCCCAAACACTTAACGAAAAAATTTATCAGAAAGGTACTAACAATGAAGTATTTGAAATTTCAAATAGGCCAATGGAGTCCTCCAATTCTCAGGTAGTACAAAAGGGTACTAATTTACGTGTAGAAAAATATGGCACCAATAGTATTGGTGCTAATATGAAAATTAATATGGACGGTACTAACAGGACAGTTATTATTAGAAATTTTTAGGAAATAAAATGTGGTAACAATAGTAAGACTTATAGTTTGTGTTGCCATTTATTTAATGGGAACTCTAGTTAACGGTCAGAACTTTAATAAAGAAGTTGATGCTCAAATAGTAGTGGGTGGCCCTAAAGAAGCTATGTTTTTATTATCTGGATATGCAGAGAATAAAACAAATACAAGCTATAGTTTGTCTTTTAAATTCTCTAGTATAACCAAGGTAAATGATAGTTCTATACTAAAAGAAACTAAAGAAAATAGATTTACACTACAGCCTTTTGAGACTAAAAAAATAGACGAATTTCTTATAGAAGAGAATGACTCAGTACAATCTATAGCCTTATTGTTATTGTATAATGAAGGGGAACTGATAAGTACAAAAAGGGTTTTAGTTAATCCAAAAGAAGAGGAGCAGTCTAAGCAGTCTTATAATAAAATGAATGAAGGGATTAAATTGAGAGGTTTTGTAAATGATAATACTAAAACAAAGGCAGGGAGAGACTTTTATAATTTTTTCTATCAAAACTATAATATGAGTCCAATTCAGTCTGATAAAATTGTAAAGATTGAAGAAATTGTAAGTTTTGGAAGAACTACAAGGTTAACGGTTAAAGTGGGAGACGATTTAGTATATCAGTTTTTTGCGCAACCCAAATTAGACTTTTTAAAGGAGCAAGCTAAAAATGCTTTAATGAGAGTAAACCAGTACATATACCAACAAAAGCAACGTAACGAATATCAAGTAAAATATTAAACTCTAACAATGAAAACACTAGTAATATTAACGCTATTATTTACCTTCTCAGGGCTGTCTGCACAAGCATTAGTGTATACGCCTAAGAATCCAAATTTTGGAGGAAACAGTTATAATTATCAATGGTTGTTGAGTTCTGCAGATGCACAAAATTCTTTTGAGGACCCAGATGGAGATGATGCATTCGATCAAAAAACACAATTAGAATCTTTTAAAGAAAATCTAAATGCCCAAATATTAAGTCAGCTAAGTAGGAAATTATTTGAAGATGAGTTTGGAGATGGCCCTATAGAGGCTGGGCGTTATAATTTCGGAGGGTTGGCTGTAGATGTATATCCTTCAAATGGAGGATTAATTGTAGATATTTTAGATACCGAAACAGGAGAGCAAACCCAGGTCGTAGTACCAAATTAATGATGAATTATGTTTTATCGAATCTTAACCATTATTACTTTATTATTCTTAACAAGCTGTGGTTCTTATTTTAATCAGCCAGTAGATTTTACAGAGGCTAGAATAGGAGAAAATACAGACGTTACAAAACGCCTCAATAATTTGCCAGAGCCTAAAGAAAAGGTTGTTGTAGGGGTTTATAATTTTAGAGACCTTACTGGGCAATACAAACCAACAGAATTAGGAAGCACTTTTAGTACAGCTGTAACTCAAGGAGGTACAGCTATTCTAATAAATGCCATGGAAGATTCTGGATGGTTTACTCCAATAGAACGAGAAAATATTGGAAACCTATTAAATGAGCGTAATATTATTCGTTCTACCAGAGAGGAGTACCAAGGAAATCAAGGGCAACCCAATGTGCCTCCATTGTTATTTGCGGGAGTGCTCTTTGAAGGGGGAATTGTTTCTTACGATTCTAATATTATTACTGGGGGAATGGGAGCTCGTTATTTTGGTGTTGGCGGGAGTACGCAATACCGTCAAGATCGAGTTACAGTATATTTAAGAGCAATTTCTACGTCCAGTGGTAAAATCCTTAAAAATATTTATGTTTCTAAAACCATACTTTCTCAGGCGTTAGATGCAAGTTTGTTTAAATATGTAAAGTTTCAGCGACTTTTAGAGGCCGAAGTAGGTTTTACTAGAAATGAGCCTGTGCAATTGGCAGTAACGGAAGCTATAGAAAAAGCAGTGGAAGGTATGATTGTAGAGGGGATTGAATCGGATCTCTGGCATGCTAAAGATGGGGGAGAAGTTGAGGAAATATTGGTAAATCAATATAAAGAGGAAAAAGAGGAGGCAGAACTAACTAAATTATACGATAGAAAATATATAAACAGACTGTACAATAGTACCATAGGGATAAGTGTTGGGGGAGCTCTAATTTCTGGAGATTACAATGCCGCAGAATTAAGACCTTCATTTAAGTTTGATTATAATTATAGGATTTCTCCTTATTTCTCCTACAATATTAGTAGTAGTTTTTTTGAGCTTAATAATAAAGTTAGATACAGCAGGAAATTTGCTTCTATAGATTCAAATCTGGGAATTACTTTTTTACCAAACGACGACTTAACTCCTTATGTATACGGAGGAGGGGGAATTCTTTTTGGTTTTGATAATGATGATACCCCAGCAGATAGCGAAAGCACCTTTTTTAAAATGCAATATGGAGTAGGTTTAGAATACTTTGTTAATCAGAAGTTCTCTGTTAAGTTATTTGCAGATCAAAATATAACTTTTTCAGACGACTTAGATTATTTGGTGAATGGAACTAGAGATGATTATTATTTCAATTTCGGAATTGGGGTCAATTTTACTCTAGGTGTTAAAAATAAATTTCAATCGAAAAAATAAAAAATCATAGTATGAACCTATTTAGACAATTCATATTCATAGTACTAATAGTAAGTGTGATTGCATGTAGCGAAGATACTGTAGATAATTATGGAACTGGTGTTATTACAGGCAAGGTGGTGCTGGAAGGAGATAATAGTCCTCTTGAAAACGTAAAAGTATCAACAAGTCCAAGTTCTACAACCGTTTTTTCTGATGAAAATGGAGATTTTATATTAAATGAAATAGTAGAGGGAGATTATTCTGTTCAAGCGCAAAAAACGGGTTATATAACTGGAGTAGAGGGTGCTACCTTAAAGGCTGGACAAACAATTAATGTTATTTTTGAACTTCAGACAGAAACAGCCAACAATAAACAACCTTCAGCTCCAGAGTTATTATTTCCTGAAGATGAAGCTACAAACCAAGAATTAGAAATACAATTTGCTTGGAATTCTGTAGATAAAGAGGGCGATGAACTAACTTATAAGTTAGAGTTAAAAAATAGTGTAAATAGTGATGTTATTACCATTGAAGATATAAAAGATACCTTATATACTATTTCTGAATTAAATTATGGATATAAATATTTTTGGCAAGTCTCAGCTTCAGACAGTATTAACGGACCAGTTTTAAGTAAAGTGCAAACCTTTAAAACAAAGCCCTTACCAGCTTACGGTTATGTGTTTGTAAGAGAAATAGATGGAAATAATGTGATCTTTTCTATAGATGAAGAAGGAAATGAGAATCAGCTTACAAGTAGTGCTTTAAATAGCTTTAGGCCAAAGCTAAATGCTAGAGGGAATAAAGTAGCTTTTTATAGAACAGTTTCTGGGATGACTCAGCTATTTACTATGGATTTAGATGGGAGTAATTTAAAACAACTTACAAAATCTATCCCAGCAAATTCTATAAATAATGAAGAGATTGGATTTTGTTGGGCAGATAGAGATGCTGCAATTATATACCCTAATTTCGAAAATCTCTTTAAAATTAATATAAACGGCGGTGATAGTCAGCTTATATACACCGCACAAAGTGGGCGTTATATTATGGATGCTGCTCAAAGTTTGGATCGGTCAAAAATAGCTGTATTGGAAACTAATATTTCTGGATATGAAGGCTCTGTGTATGTTGTAGACGCTTCTGGAGCTCTTTTAACTACTGTTATTAGCGGGGTAAAAGGAGCCGTTGGGGGAGTAGATATTTCAATAGATGGAAATAAAGTTTTGTATACGCATGATATTTCTGAGTTTGAAAATGAAAATCAAAGAATGCTAAATTCAAAAGTATTCTTATATGATATTGCCTTGGGAACGGCAACAAATATTAGCGATAATAAGCCAAATGGAACTAATGATACAGATCCTAGCTTTTCTGCTAATGAGGCAGCTATACTTTTGGTAAATGCTCCTAATAACAACACAAATGCTACTACAGCAACCACGGTGGAAATAGAAGAAGACAATACGCCAGGAGGTAGAGAGGCTTTAGTTGAAAATTCTAAAATGCCAAGTCAATAGTCAGAAATAAACTGTGTCTAAATAAAGATAACGCAGCCATAGAAAATACTTGTGTAAGCTAAGTAGGTTGTTTACCTTTGATTTAAACCTGATAGATTTTGATAAAAGACCATTTTATTTTTGATATGGACGGAGTTATTGTAGATAGCGAACCGGCTCATAAAGAAATATTGAAGAAAGTTTTTGAGGAATTGAGTTTAGATTTTTCCGATGCTTACCATCAAACATTAGTTGGGATGGCAGCCATTCCTATGTGGGAAAAAATTAAGTTGGATTTTGATATAGAAACTAATGCCAGAGAATTGATGAATTTTCATAAAGAGTTTCTTTTTATCGAAATGGACGCTCAAAGTGTTGAAGCTGTTCCTGGAGTTTTAGATTTTCTTCAGCAATTAAAAACTTTAGATTTTAGAATTTCATTAGCATCGTCTTCTTCCATTAAGCTTATTGAGCAATTTATAAACAACCTTGAAATAACTTCTTATTTTGATTATTTGGTGAGTGGGGAAAATGTGGTAAGAAGCAAGCCCAATCCTGATATTTTTTTAAAAGTAGCCGATAATTATAAGGTGGATCCAGCTCGATTTTTGGTAATTGAAGATAGTCGAAATGGAGTGAAAGCAGCTAAAGCAGCTGGAATGACTTGTATTGGGTTTAGGAATGTAAATTCTGGAAACCAAGATTTGTCATCTGCAGATATTATTGTTGATTCTTTTGCTGAATTAACTTCAGAAAAAATAAAACAATTGGCTTCTTAATGGAATCTGTAAAAATCATAGAATGCCCTCGGGATGCTATGCAAGGAATAAAAGATTTTATTCCTACAGAAAAAAAGGTGCAATACATCCAATCACTGCTACGTTGTGGTTTTGATACCATAGATTTTGGGAGTTTTGTTTCTCCTAAAGCAATTCCGCAAATGGTAGATACTGCGGAAGTTTTGTCGCGTTTGGATCTTACAGAAACCAGAAGTAAGTTATTAGCAATTGTAGCGAATGTTCGTGGAGCAGAAGATGCTTGTAAACATCCTGAAATTGATTATTTAGGTTATCCTTTCTCTATTTCAGAAAATTTTCAAATGCGTAACACACACAAAACTATTAAGGAAAGTGTGGCTGTTCTTTCAGAAATTTTAGAGCATGCTTATAAAAGTAATAAGAAAGTGGTGGCGTATTTGTCTATGGGTTTTGGAAATCCATATGGCGATCCATGGAATGTAGAAATTGTAGGGGAGTGGACCGAAAAGTTGTCCAGTATGGGTGTGGAAATTCTCTCATTGTCGGATACTGTAGGAACTTCTAATCCAGAAACAATTAATTATCTGTTTTCTAATCTAATTCCTAAATATCCTAAAATAGAATTTGGAGCACATTTACACACAACCCCAAATAGTTGGCATGAAAAAGTAGATGCTGCATACAAAGCAGGATGCAGACGTTTTGACGGAGCCATTCAAGGGTTTGGAGGTTGCCCAATGGCCGCCGATGAACTTACTGGGAATATGCCAACCGAAAAATTATTCTCCTATTCAAATTCAGTAAAAGCAAACTCAAATATAAAAGCAATGAGTTTTGAAAGCGCTTATAATGAAGCTTTGAAAGTTTTTAAATTTTATCATTAATTGAGTTAAGTATATTATTAATACTATTATTTCTGTTTTACTGTTTATTTTTAATAGAATGAAACGATATTTTATGAATAAAGTTAAGATATTCATAAAATAAAAAACAGGTAGTTTGTTACTGAAAAAAGCAGTATATTTGCGTGCAACTAAATGATAAGTTGCAATATGGATGCTCACAAAAACAAGTTTGTTGGCGAAGGATTAACTTACGACGATGTCCTACTCGTTCCTAACTATTCTGAGGTTTTACCCCGCGAAGTTAGTATACAAACAAAATTCACAAAAAACATAAAAATTAATGTGCCAATTGTCTCTGCGGCAATGGATACAGTTACCGAAAGTAGAATGGCAATTGCCATGGCTAGAGAAGGTGGTATTGGTGTTTTGCATAAAAACATGAGTATTGAACAGCAGGCACTTAAGGTTAGGAAAGTAAAGCGTGCAGAAAGTGGTATGATTATCGATCCTGTTACTTTGCCTCTAACTGCCACTGTGGAAGATGCTAAAAATAGCATGCGTGAGCATAGTATTGGAGGAATCCCAGTAGTAGATGAGGATGGTTTTTTAAAAGGAATTGTTACTAACCGAGATCTTCGTTTTGAGAAAATAAACAAGCGTCCTATTGTTGAGGTAATGACCAGCAAGAATTTAGTAACAGCAGCCGAAGGAACTTCTTTGGATGATGCTGAAGGGATTTTACAACAACATAAAATAGAAAAACTTCCTGTAGTAGCCGATGATAATAAGCTTATTGGGCTCATTACTTTTAGAGATATTACAAAACTTACACAAAAACCTATTGCTAATAAAGATATCTTTGGGCGTTTGAGAGTAGCCGCAGCTATTGGGGTTACAGGAGATGCGCTGGATAGAGCAAAAGCATTGGTTTACGCTGGTGTTGATGCGGTAGTTATAGATACTGCACATGGGCATACTAGAGGGGTAGTTACAATTTTAAAAGAAGTTAAAAAGGAATTTCCAGATTTAGAAGTAGTAGTAGGGAATATTGCAACTCCAGAAGCTGCTAAATATCTTGTAAAAAATGGAGCAGATGCCGTAAAGGTTGGGATTGGTCCAGGTTCTATCTGTACTACAAGAGTGGTTGCAGGTGTTGGTTTTCCTCAGTTTTCTGCGGTTTTAGAAGTAGCTGCAGCGCTTAAAGGAACTGGAGTGCCAGTAATTGCAGATGGAGGAATTCGTTATACAGGAGATATTCCAAAGGCAATTGCAGCTGGTGCAGATTGCGTAATGTTAGGGTCTCTTTTAGCAGGAACAAAAGAATCTCCAGGAGAAACTATTATATACGACGGTAGAAAATATAAATCGTATCGTGGAATGGGTTCTGTTGAAGCGATGCAACACGGAAGTAAAGATCGTTATTTTCAAGATGTAGAAGATGATCTTAAAAAGCTAGTTCCTGAAGGAATTGTAGGACGTGTTCCATATAAAGGAGAGTTGTACGAAAGTATGCATCAATTTATTGGAGGTCTTCGTGCTGGAATGGGGTATTGCGGAGCTGATAGTATTGAAGCTTTAAAAGAGAATGGACGTTTTGTAAAAATTACTTCTAGCGGTATCCATGAGAGTCACCCACACGATGTAACTATTACAAATGAAGCACCTAATTATAGTAGGTAATTAGTTGTGTTAATATATAATGAAAGGGCAAGGTTTATTTCAACTTTGCCCTTTTTTATTATTAATCATTATTGTCTGATAAAAATAAAGGATCATTCCCAAAAGTTGTGTTTATGCAAAGTTGCACACAAAAAAACCTTCTTCTTAATAATCTCCTATACTTTTATATTTTCAACCCTTTGTGCTAAAATTTTTTAGCCATAGATACACGAATGGGTGTTTAAATTTTTTTTACCTTTTTTCTGTCTTCTGTCTTCTGTCTTCTGTCTTCTTGTCTCTTGTCTCCTGTCTCTTTGTTCTTACAGCGAAGTGGTCTTGTATGTTTACTATGCTTCTTCTTTATAATATTCTCCTCTTTGGGGTTTTAAAGCATCTCGAACTTGGATCATATGTTCCTTAGCAACAACAATAAAGGCAATAGCATGTTCATCTGGAATAATAACTTCATACCCAGATTTTACGTATGGAACCTTATCAATGGCCATAAATTCTTTTAAATGAATCTCATAATGCTTAGCAGTTTCAAGAGCAGTAGGACTTCTAAAATCCCATATTAGTTTTAATAATTGCATTTATAGTAATTTTTACAAAGATAAACATCGCTCTTAAATATCTTTCAAATAATAAATTTTAAGAGGATTACTTTTCCTGAAAATGAATAAATAAAGGAGCAACTGCAAACAACAAACTATCTTATAGCGTTGTTAAAATCCTTGGTTTATATACCCTAATTGTTATTTTTGTCCGAATTAAAGCTTTTGCTTTAATCCCTCATAGCGGGTTTAACTTCTTTGAAGCTTGTCCTGAGTTGAAATAAGTAAATTTATTTCGTTTATATTTTTTTGGACTTGTTTTTGAGGAAGTTGATTAATAAATTAATAATGCAAAGAAATTTAATAGCAATTTTATTGGTACTCCTCCTAACCTCGTGCGATTATTTTAAATCTGAGCCCGTGGAGAATCCTATAGCTCGTGTAGGAGAAAATTATTTAGTAAAATCTGATTTGAAAAAGATTTTAAATTCCAATATTACTAAAGAGGATAGTTTGATTGTAGTGAATAACTATATTCAAAATTGGGCGCAGCAACAAATATTTTTGGAGCGTGCAAAAATAAATCTTTCTGAGAATAAACAAATTCAGTTTGAAGAGTTAGTAAGGAAATATCGAGCAGACCTTTATATAAATGCATACAAAGAAGGTTTGGTAGACAAATCTATGGATACTACTGTAAGTAAGAAGGAGTTGGAAGCATTTTATGAAAGTCATAAAATTAATTTCAAGCTGAATGAAGATTTGGTAAAATTAAGGTACATTAGTTTACCAGTAGATTATGGAGAATTGTCTAGTATTAGAAAAGCTTTTAAAAGGTATAATGATGATGATAAGAGTTACCTTCAAAGTGAAGCTATAAAATTTAAAGCATATACTTTTAACGATTCTATTTGGGTAAAATCGTCTTCAGTAGTAAAAAAGATACCAAAAATAACCTCAGAAAATAAAGAGTCTTACTTAAAAAAATCACATTTTTTTGAGCTTTCCGATTCTTTAGGAGTATATTTGGTCACTGTAAATGAAGTGCTTAATCGTACAGAAACGGCTCCTTTGGAATATGTAGAGCCAACAGTAAAAAAAATTATTTTGAACAAGCGGAAGCTTACTTTTATAAAAAATCTTGAAAAAGATTTAATGGATGAAGCAACTAGAAAAAAAGAGTTTGAAATATTTGAAAATAATATACAATTCAATAAAAAATAATCAGAAATGAGTAAAGTTTTATATGTTGCAGGATTGATGTTGATGTTTGTAACAACTATGGTTGCACAAGAAAAGTCGGTAGATTCTTTAACAGTAACTTCTAATAAAATTTTAGCAGAAAATCCAGTTGCTACAAGTGGTACAGAAGCTACTGCGGTTGCAGATACAACAGCTGTAGATACCAAAAGAGAAAAAGTGGATGGTGTTACAGCAGTAGTTGGAGATTATGTAATATTAGAATCTGATATTGATAAAAGTTTTATCGATATGCAAACGCAAGGAGTTTCTACAAAAGGGATTACTCGTTGTCAAGTGTTAGGAAGATTAATGGAAGATAAGCTTTATGCGCATCAAGCAATTCAAGATAGTATTGTGGTTTCTGATGCTGAAATTAACAGCACCGTAGATCGTCAATTAAACTTTTTAGTGGGTCAAGTAGGTTCTATAGATAAACTTTTAGAGTTTTATAGAAAAGAAGATGAACAAAGTTTTAGAGAAGAGCTATTTGAAATTGTAAAAGCGCAGCAATTATCGCAGCGTATGCAGGCTAAAGTAGTGGAAGAAATTGAAATTACTCCAGAGGAAGTGCGTCAATGGTATAATGGTTTAGCTGAAGATGAAAAACCAGTTTTTGGAGATGAAGTAGAAATTGCTCAGATTGTAAAAGTACCAGAGCCTTCAGATAAAGAAGTGCAAGAGGTTATAGATAAGTTGAATGAATACAAACGAGATGTTGAGGAGAACGGTTCTAGTTTTGCTATAAAACAGACGCTATATTCTGACGATCCTGGGAAAAAAGAGAATGGAGGAGTCTATAAAATAAGTAAAAGTACTGGCTTTGTACAAGAATTTAAAGATGTTGCTTTTTCTTTAAAAGAAGGAGAAATATCAGATCCTTTTAAAACTATTTTTGGGTATCATATAATTTATGTTGAAAAAATAAGAGGTCAGGAAAGAGATATCCGTCATATATTATTGCGTCCAAAAATTTCAGAAGAAGCTATTCAAGAAACTAAAACAGAGTTAGATAGTATTCGTGCAAAAATATTAGAAGGAGAATTTACTTTTTCTGAAGCTGCGCGTAATTTTTCAGATGAAAAAGAAACCCGTTTTGATGGGGGAGTTTTAAGAAACCCTGAAACTTTTGATACTAAATTCGAGCTTACCAAAATGGATCCTACTTTGTACAGTCAGATTAGTCCATTACAGGGAGACGAAATTTCTCAGCCTTTAATGGAAGAAACTAGAACAGGAGTTCAGTTTAAACTTTTAAAAGTTATTACTAGATTTAAATCTCATAAAGCAGATTATTCTCAAGATTATGTAAAAATTAAAGAATTAGCTTTGAAGGAAAAGCAATTTGATGAGATAGCTAAATGGATGGACGAGAAAATAAAAGATACTTACATAAATGTAGCTGCAGATAGTAGAGACTGTGATTTTGCTAATAACTGGTTGAAAAAATAATAATAGATGTCCGACGTTACTGCTGTTGAAAATCTAGTTAAAAAACATAGGGAGCTAAAGCAAGAAATTGCAAAGATAATTATTGGTCAGGAACAAGTAATAGACGAAATTTTATTGTCTATTTATTCCGGAGGTCATGCATTATTAATAGGTGTTCCAGGGTTAGCAAAAACCCTTATGGTAAATACTATAGCAACAGCTTTGGGGTTAGATTTTAAACGGATACAGTTTACGCCAGACCTAATGCCAAGTGATATTTTAGGAAGTGAAATCTTGGATAATAACAGAGAATTCAAATTCTTAAAAGGACCGATTTTTGCAAATATCATCTTAGCAGACGAAATTAACCGAACCCCACCAAAAACGCAAGCAGCTTTATTGGAAGCTATGCAGGAGAGATCGGTAACGGTAGCTGGAAATCAGTATCCATTAAATTTACCTTACTTTGTATTGGCAACCCAAAATCCTATTGAACAGGAAGGTACATATCCGCTACCAGAAGCGCAGTTGGACAGATTTATGTTTGCTATAGAACTTAATTACCCTTCTTTTGAAGAAGAAGTAGCAGTTGTAAAAGCAACCACTTCTGATGAGGCTAATAAAATAAAATCTTTGTTTACTGCTGAGGAGATTGTTGCAATTCAGCATTTAATTCGCAGAGTTCCAGTGGCAGATAATGTTATTGAATACGCAGTTAAAGTGGTGGGGAAAACAAGACCCAATAGTAATTTAGCTACCGATTTAGTGAATGAATATGTTGCCTGGGGTGCAGGGCCTAGAGCGTCTCAGAATTTAATATTAGCAGCAAAAGCGCATGCTGTGGTTCGTGGTAAATTCTCTCCAGATATTGAAGATGTGCAAGCGGTATCTAATGGTGTTTTAAGACACAGAATCTTAAAAAATTATAAGGCAGCTGCAGAAGG
>Ga0114902_1000109_pt1 | contig 55562 bp, 45 predicted proteins | sample MalvireepMed_s12_FD_87291 | JGI IMG/M metagenome (GOLD analysis project Ga0114902, IMG submission 87291) | Marine viral communities from the Global Malaspina Expedition - Malaspina viral metaG DeepMed_s12 | ecosystem: Environmental > Aquatic > Marine > Oceanic | place: Mediterranean Sea... | reverse complement strand
TTATCGCTTCAATGGCTACTTTGGCCTTAAAGGATGCGCTGAATTTTCTTCTTGATGTTTTCATATTGACAGGGTTAAAATTACAACTTAATTTCCTGTCCTAAATTTGGGGAGTATTATATAGTTTAAAGAAACAACTTTATTAGAAATCCACTTTTTATTCATTTTTATTAATGGTAAGGGGTCTATTTTAAAAACCTCATTTAAACCTTGACACAATTGAAGTCCTATAAATCCCGCTAACTTTTATTGAGCAACAATAGATTAAAAAAGATAATTATTTTTTGTTAAATTCAGCCTCACTAAAAACCAACTAACAAAACAAAATGAAACTACTAACACTATTCTGCATTTTACTATTATCTTTTTCATGTTCAAAATCTACAAACGCACAAGAGCCCGAAACTTCAACAGACTTAAAACTTATTTGGGAAGAGAATTTTGATGGCGCATCTTTAAACAAAACCGATTGGAATTTAGAACTCGGTAATGGCTGTCCTAATAATTGCGGATGGGGAAATAATGAACGACAAGTTTATACCACCAACAATCATCAAATAAAAGATGGAAAATTAATTATTACTGCAAAAAAGGAAGGGGACAAATACACCTCTACACGAATGACCACTCAAAACAAACATCAATTTCAATATGGAACTATTGAAGCTAGAGCAAAACTTCCTATTGGACAAGGCATTTGGCCTGCCTTTTGGATGTTGGGAGCTAATATAAGCGAAGTAAGTTGGCCTCAATGTGGCGAAATAGACATTTTAGAATACGTTGGAAAAGAACCTGAAACTGTATACACAACAATTCACACTACCGATACTCATGGAGAAAATGCAAGTTCCCAGAAAACACCTTTTAAAAACATAGAAGAAGGGTTTCATACCTACAAAGTTAATTGGACCGCAAAAAAGATCGAGTTCTTAGTAGACAATAAATTAGTTTATACGTATGCTCCATTAGAAAAAACAGAAAGCAATTGGCCATTCAACAAACCTCAATTTATACTATTAAATATGGCTGTTGGAGGAAATTTTGGAGGCCCAGAAGTAGATGATAGTATTTTTCCGCAGGAATATATAGTTGACTATATTAAAGTCTATCAAACAAAATAATCATGTTTTTTAAACACGGATTCATTAAAGTTCTTTTATCTCCAATTACCCCCCTGTTACACCCTACAGAAATGGAGAATAATGGATACTTGGAATGTACCCTAAAAATCTACATAAAACCAACAAAAAAACCCGATGCTTGGCATCGGATTTATAATTCTTCTATAAAAAAGATTTTTTTCTAAATTACAGTTCAGCTTTTTCAGCCTCAGTTTTTACTTCTTCAGCAGCATTCTCAGCTCCTTCTTTAGTATCTTCTGCAGCCTCTTCAATAGCGTCTCCAGTTTCTTCTGCAGCTTCTTCAATAGCAGCTCCAGTGTCTTCTGCAGCCTCTTCTACGTCATCAGCAGCACTTTCTATAGCGTCTTCTGCTTTCTCTTTTGTTGTTTCTTTACAAGATACAACTGAAAATCCTAATGCGAATACAAGAGCTAAACTTAAAATTACTTTTTTCATGGTTTTTTTGTTTAATTATTTACTTAAATTTTGCGATACGAATGTAGTAATATTTTTCATTCGTAAACAAATAATTTCTATGCATTTCTAATATATTTATAGCTATGCTAAAAATCATTTAATTAATTTACGAATGTAGTCCCCTATTTGGATCTTAGCCCCTTTATTTTTATTTATAAAATTTTTATTTTTTTCACCTAAATCGTTTAAAATCAACCCATTATTAATCAAATAATCAAATTCTTTTTTAAACTCATTTTTTCCATTTACGGAAATTACTCCACCTATTCCTACCAAATTTTCAGCCTCTATAAAACCTTTATAGTTTTTTCCAATCAATACAGGAATCCCAAAAACAGCAGGTTCCAATGTATTATGCAACCCAGTTACGCCCATTCCCCCACCAACATAAGCAATATCAGCATAACTATAAATTTTTGTAAGCAGTCCAATTGTATTTATAATTAACACCTCAAAATCTGCTAAGTTTTTTTCTGCTATTTCTGAAAATAATATTGTTTTTTTATCTAACGAAGCCTTTAGTTTTTCAATCTCGCCTCCTTTAATATTATGTGGCGCAATTACATATTTTATAGCAGCAGAAGCATCATTATTTATATAGTCTTTCAATAAGACCTCATCTTCTGGCCACGTACTTCCCGCAACAAAGCACAGTTTATCTTGTTTAAATTCTTCTAAAAAAGCTAAAGCATTATCTCTTTCTAATATTTCTGAAACTCTATCAAAACGTGTGTCTCCACTTACGGTTACATTTTTAATATCTATACTTTCTAGTAATTTTTTGGAGTTTTCATCTTGAACAAATAAATGATCAAAAGTTTGAAGGGATTTTCTCATAAAGCTTCCATACCAATGAAAAAACGCCTGACTTTCCCTAAAAATTCCTGATACTAATAATGTTGGAACATTTTCTTTTTTTAAAGCGGAGAGATAATTAGGCCAAAATTCATATTTAACAAAAATAGCGAGCTCAGGTTTTACAATTTTTAAAAACTGCTTTGCATTGTAGGTTGTATCTAAAGGAAGGTAACAAACAATAGCTGCTGCAGTAGTATTCTTTTTTACTTCATACCCAGATGGCGAAAAAAAAGTAACTAAGATTTTATGCGAAGGAAATTCTCTTTTGGTTTGCTCAATTACAGGTAAACCTTGTTCAAATTCTCCTAAAGAGGCGGTATGAAACCAAATAATTTTATCGTTGTCTGAAATTTCTTCAGCTAAAAAATCAAAAATCCCAACACGACCTTTAACAAAAAGCTCTAACTTACTGTTAAATAAGGCTATTATTTTAATAAAAAAGCCCGATAAATAAACTAAGATATTATATAAAAAAAGCACATTATTTTGTTTGCTGCTAAAATACGTTACTTTCTGTTAATACATTGGGTGTGGTAACTTAATTTTGTAATTTTGTAGCTACTTAAGATTTATCTCCATGAGGAAAATACAGATGGTTGACTTACAAAGTCAATATAGTTTCATAAAAGAACAAGTAAACAATTCCATAACCGAAGTTTTAGAATCTGCCGCATTTATAAACGGCCCTGAAGTTCAGAATTTCCAAAAAGAATTAGAAGAATATTTAGACGTAAAACACGTAATCCCATGTGCAAATGGTACAGATGCATTGCAAATAGCAATGATGGGATTAAACTTAAAGCCTGGGGACGAAGTTATTACCGTAGATTTTACCTTTGCTGCAACAGTAGAAGTTATTGCTTTACTGCAATTAACTCCTGTTTTAGTAGATGTAGACCCGTCTACTTTTAATATTGATATTGAGGCCATAAAAAAAGCCATCACACCAAAAACAAAAGCTATTGTTCCGGTGCACCTTTTTGGTCAGTGTGCCAATATGGAGGCTATTATGGAAATTGCTAAAGAACACAATCTTTATGTTATTGAAGATGACGCGCAAGGAATTGGAGGCGATTATACATTTAGCAATGGAGTTACAAAAAAATCTGGCGCTATAGGTCATGTTGCTGCCACTTCTTTTTTCCCTTCTAAAAACTTAGGATGTTATGGTGATGGAGGAGCAATTTTTACAAATGATGATGAATTAGCGCACACGCTTAGAGGAATTGTAAACCACGGAATGTACGAACGCTACCACCATGATGTTGTAGGAGTAAATTCTCGTTTAGACTCTATTCAAGCTGCCGTTTTACGTGCTAAACTTCCATTATTAGACACCTATAATACTAAAAGAAGGAAAGCTGCAGTAAAATATACGGAAGCATTAAAAGGACACAACCATATTATTACGCCCGCTATTACTGAAGGAGCGTTAACGGAAAATAATAATCATCATGTTTTTCATCAATATACCTTGAGAATTACCAATGGAAAACGAGACGAATTAGTGAAATTTTTAAATGAAAACGGGATTCCTTGTGGCGTTTATTACCCAATTCCATTACACAGCCAAAAAGCATATATGGATTCTCGCTACAACGAAAATGATTTTAAAGTAACAAATCAATTGGTAAAAGAAGTTATATCGCTTCCAATGCACACAGAATTAGATGATGACCAAATTTTATTTATTACAGATAAAATAAAAGAATTTATTAACTAACCGGGTTATTCTATATAATAACTCACACCAAACAAACTACAATTAATGAAAATACTTGTAACTGGAGGACTAGGCTTTATAGGGTCTCACACTGTAGTAGAGCTTCAAAACAAAGGTTTTGAAGTAATTATTATAGACAACCTTTCCAACTCTTCTATAGATGTTTTAGATGCTATTGCTAAAATTACAGGCAAAAAACCTGAATTTGAAAAACTCGATTTAAGAGAAAAAGAAGCTGTATCTGCATTCTTTAAAAAACACACCGATATTGCGGGAGTAATCCATTTTGCAGCCTCTATTTTTGTAAATGAAAGTGTCGAGAATCCGTTATTATACTACGAGAACAACATCAATACTTTAATTTATTTACTAAAAGAAGTTTCCGCTAGAAAAGAGATGTCAATGATTTTTAGTTCTTCCTGCACCGTTTACGGTCAGGCAGACGAATTGCCAATTACAGAAGAAGCTCCAGTTAAAAAAGCAGAAGCTCCTTACGGAAACACTAAACAAATAGGAGAAGAAATTATAGAAGACACCTGTAAAGTTTATCCAAACTTAAAAGCTATTTCATTGCGTTATTTTAATCCAATTGGAGCGCATGAAACTGCCAATATTGGAGAAACTCCACAAGGCAAACCTCATCATTTAGTTCCTTATATTACACAAACTGCTATTGGCATTAGAGAACAATTATTGGTATTTGGAGGCGATTATGACACCGCAGATGGTACTTGTGTTAGAGATTACATTCATGTTGTAGATTTAGGAAAGGCACATGCCACAGCATTAGAACGCTTACTAAACAACAAGAACAAATCTAATTATGAAGTTTTCAATATCGGAACAGGTAAAGGAAGTACCGTTTTAGAAGTAATTTCTAGTTTTGAAAAAGTAAGCGGACAGAAACTTAATTATAAAATTGTAGACAGACGTCCTGGAGATGTAACTGCTATTTATGCCGACACCAAAAAAGCAAATAATGAATTAGGTTGGCAAGCAAAATCTACGCTAGATGAAGCCATGGATTCTGCTTGGAAATGGGAGAAAAAAGTTAGAAGTTAATAACTTCTAATTACACCAATATATAATTATAAATAGAGCGTAGTCAGACTATTATTTTCATGACTACGCTCTATTTTTTGTATTCCAACTAGGGTATACTAAATTAAAAAGCTGTTTTTACAGTCCCTCCATCCGCACGTAAAGCTGCGCCATTTGTTGCCGAAGAAAGCGGACTAGCAACATAAACTACCATATTTGCAACCTCCTGTGGATCGGTAAAACGTTGTAATAAAGAGGTAGGGCGTTCTGTTTTAAAAAACTGTTTTTCAACTTCGTCTCTTTTCCCCTCTTCAACGCCTGCAAATTCTTTCACTCCTTCAGAAAGTGTTGGTCCAGGTAACACCGAATTTACTGTTACATTAGTTCCTTTTGTAGTTTCTGCTATTCCACGAGAAATTGCAAGCTGTGCTGTTTTGGTCATTCCATAGTGCACCATCTCAACAGGAATATTTATACTACTTTCACTAGAAATAAATATAATTCGCCCCCAATTCTTTCTCTTCATTGCTGGTAAAAAAGCACGAGATAATCTAACCCCGCTCATTACATTTATGTCATAGAATTTCTGCCATTCATCATCTGCAATTTCTTCAAATGGTTTGGGCTCAAAGATTCCAACATTGTTTATCAGAATATCTACTTCTCCTACATTTTCAATAAGAGATTTCACTTCTTCAGGACTTGAAAAATCACACGCAACCCCTGTTACTTCGGCATCATTTATTGTTTCTTTTATTCTTTTTAAAGCATCGTCCACAGTGCTTTTACTTCTCCCATTAATAATAACTTCGGCACCTTCTTTGACTAATGTTTTCGCTATTGCAAATCCAATTCCTTTAGTAGAACCAGATATAAAAGCGCGTTTTCCTTTTAATTCTAAATCCATAATCTATTTTTTTATCAATTACTTGGAAGCAAGCCCGTAAAAAAGATAAATAAGCATAGTTTACTCATCTAATTCAGAGTCTTTCAATAAACTCAAGGCATGCTTTAGGGAATTAAACCCTCTATGAAGTATTAAATTATTCAATAAAAAACACTTAAAAAAGTTTCATTAGCGTTTTAAGTTTAATTTAGCTTTTGGAATGATTACTTATCAATTATCTTTGTAGCTAACTACCTTGTGGAATAGTCAATAACCGTTAAGATAAAATATATTATTCCGCATATTATATTGAATAAACAAGCCCAGTTATTGGGATAAAATAAATAAGTTTTAGTGAGTAATACAATCACGCTGGCCGGTCTCAGTCAGGTTATAACTACGTATAAAGAATCTCTGCAACAACAGAAATTAGGGCGTTCTATTGCCAATTCTAAAAATAATACTTATTTAAAAGGTCTTGTAGGCTCTTCTATTTCTATTGTAATTGCAAATGCTTTTAGAGAAACTGAACTTCCTTTTTTATTGGTGCTCAATGATAAGGAAGAAGCTGCATATCATTTAAATGATTTAGAACAACTTATAGGAGAAAAAGATGTTCTTTTTTACCCCGGAAGTTACCGCAGGCCCTATCAAATAGAAGAAACAGATAATGCGAATATTCTGCTTAGAGCTGAAGTTTTAAACCGAATAAATTCTCGGAAAAAACCCGCAATTATTGTTACCTATCCAGAAGCGCTATTTGAAAAAGTTGTTACTAAAAAAGAACTCGAGCGTAGTACGTTAAAAATAAATTTAAACGATAAACTTTCAATAGATTTTATAAATGAAACTCTTTTTGAGTACAAATTTAAAAGAGTAGATTTTGTTACTGAGCCTGGAGAATTTTCTGTTAGAGGAGGTATTGTGGATGTTTTTTCATTTTCTAATGATGAACCTTACCGAATTGAGTTTTTTGGAGAAGAAGTAGATAGCATTCGAACCTTTGATGTGGAAACACAACTTTCCACTGAAAAACTAAAGAAAATCAATATCATTCCGAATGTTGAAAATAAATTTTTAGAAGAAGAGCGGGAAAGTTTCTTAAAATATGTTTCAGCTAAAACAGTTGTTTTCAGTAGAAATAGCGAGCTCCTTTTTTCTAGAATAGACGGATTGTTCTCTAAAGCAGAAGAAGCCTTTACTAAACTTTCAAAAGAAATAAAACATGCGCCTCCAAAAGAGTTATTTTGTGATGGTGCTCTACTAAAAAATCAGCTTAAAGGTTTTATTACTATTCATTTAAGTGCTCCAAAAGCTAATGATATAGCTTATGAAACTATCCTTTTTAACACAACGCCACAACCGTCTTTTAATAAACAATTTGATTTATTAATAGAAGATTTAAATAGCAACCATGAGAAAGGATACAAAAATTACATCTATTGCGTAAGCGAGCAGCAAGCAAAGCGTTTCCATGATATTTTTGATGATGTAGAAACAGAAGTTCATTATCAAACCGTGGTGTTTTCTATGTATCAAGGTTTTATTGATAACGAATTTAAGATTGCTTGCTATACCGATCATCAAATTTTTGAACGGTATCATAAATTTCAACTAAAAAATGGCTATTCCAAAAAGCAAGCTATTACACTTAAAGAGCTTACCAATCTTGAAATTGGCGATTATGTAACCCATATTGACCATGGTATTGGAACTTTTGGAGGCTTACAAAAAATTCAAGTAGAAGGAAAACTACAAGAGGCTATAAAACTAATTTATGGCGAGCGTGATATTTTATATGTAAGCATCCACTCACTCCACAAAATAACCAAGTTTAATGGAAAAGATGGAAAACCTCCTAAAATATATAAGTTAGGGTCTGCTGCATGGAAAAATCTAAAGAAAAAGACTAAAAGTAAGGTTAAAGAAATTGCCTTTAACCTTATTAAACTCTACGCAAAAAGAAAAACTGAAAAAGGTTTTCAATACGGTCCAGATAGTTACCTACAAAACGAGTTGGAAGCTTCTTTTTTATATGAAGACACCCCAGACCAAAGTACTGCCACTGAAGATGTAAAAAGAGATATGGAAAGTGAACAGCCCATGGATAGGCTTGTTTGTGGAGATGTAGGATTTGGAAAAACAGAAGTTGCCATTAGAGCTGCTTTTAAAGCAGTAGACAACGGCAAGCAAGTAGCTATTTTAGTTCCTACAACAATATTGGCTTTCCAACACCATAAAACCTTTAGTGAACGTCTTTCCGATATGCCTGTAACTATAGATTACTTAAATAGATTTAGAACTGCAAAAGAAAAAAGAGACACCCTTGAGAGGTTGGAAGAAGGAAAAGTAGATATTATTATTGGAACCCACCAATTGGTAAATAAAAATGTGAAGTTTAAAGACCTTGGACTTCTTATTGTAGATGAAGAACAAAAATTTGGGGTTGCTGTAAAAGATAAATTAAAAACCATCAAAGAAAATGTGGATGTACTTACCTTAACAGCTACTCCTATTCCTAGAACACTTCAATTTAGTTTGATGGCAGCTAGAGACCTTTCTGTAATTACTACGCCACCTCCAAACAGGTATCCTATTGAGAGTAATGTAATTCAATTAAACGAAGAAATTATTAGAGATGCTGTTTCTTATGAAATCCAACGTGGTGGTCAGATATTTTTTATTCATAATAGAATTGAAAATATTAAGGAAGTTGCAGGAATGGTTCAACGTTTGGTTCCAGATGCTAAAATTGGTATTGGTCACGGGCAAATGGATGGAAAAAAACTAGAGCAATTAATGTTGAGTTTTATGAATGGGGATTTTGATGTTTTAGTTGCCACTTCCATTATTGAAAGTGGTTTGGATGTGCCTAATGCAAATACTATTTTTATAAACAACGCCAATAATTTTGGCCTTTCAGATTTACACCAAATGCGTGGGCGTGTAGGAAGAAGTAATAAAAAGGCTTTTTGCTATTTTATTACACCTCCCTATTCTGCAATGACAGACGATGCAAGAAAACGGATTCAGGCATTAGAGCAATTTACAGAGCTAGGAAGTGGCTTTAATATTGCAATGAAAGATTTAGAAATTAGGGGCGCTGGAGATATTTTAGGAGGCGAACAAAGTGGATTTATGAATGAAATTGGCTTTGATACCTATCAGAAAATATTACAAGAAGCTATTGAAGAACTTAAAGAAAATGAATTTGCCGATTTATACGAAACTCCTAAAAACGAGGATAAAGTATATGTAAAAGACACGCAAATAGACACCGATTTCCAGTTATTGTTTCCAGACGATTATATCAATGCTATTACAGAACGTTTAAATTTATACAACGAATTAAGCACGATTAAAACAGAAGAAGCGTTAACTTTATATGAAACTAGACTTATTGACCGCTTTGGAGAGCTCCCAGAAGAGGCAACCGACTTACTAAACAGTGTTAGGATTAAATGGATTGCTACCGAGCTAGGCTTGGAGAGAATTATCTTGAAGCAAGGAAAAATGGTAGGTTATTTTATTGCCGACCAACAAAGTAGTTTTTATCAAAGTAATCGTTTTAGAAATGTACTTCAATACATTCAAACACATCCAAACGTTGGAAAAATTAAAGAAAAACAAACTAGAAATGGGTTGCGCCTACTTATTACTTTTGAAAATATAAAATCTATAAACAAAGCGCTAAATACCCTAAAACCGTTTTTAGACCGTATTTACGTAGCCTAATTTATAGTTTCGATTATACATCTATAAAAGATTAAACTGATGAAAAAGATTTTATTCTTACTAATGTTAATTCCGTTTATTACATTAGCACAACACCATATTTCGGGAACTTTTACTCCTAAAGAACAATTTTCAAAGGTATTCTTGTATCAAGTAACGCCAAATTACCCAAGCTATATTTCTTATGCTTCCATAAAATCGGACGGAACTACAAGTATTCCTTTAGAAAGCAATTTAGAAACAGGCATGTATCGTTTGGTATTTGGTGCTCCTCAAGACGAATATTATTTTGACTTTATTTATAATGGAAATGAAGATATTACTTTTGAATACACAGCCACAGAAGGGGTTACTTTTTTAACTTCTGAAGAAAATGTGTTACTTCAAAATTATAATGCAAATGCAGATGAAGCTAAACATCTATTAGGCGCTACTTTTGAGCCCTCCGTTTCTAAGGAAACTTTCTCCAATGTTTTTAAAGCTATTGATGGAATTCAAAATGAATATGAAACAAAGAGTGAAGGCATGCTTGCTAATCATTTTATAAAAACTGGAAGACTTCCTATTCCACAAAAACAAATTTCTTTAGAAGAATATTTAGCCCTAGAGAAAGCTAATTTCTTTAAACATATCGATTTTAATGACAATGCCTTACAACATTCCAACTATTTAGTAAATGCTTCTAAAATATATGTATTTCGATTTGCAGACAAAGAACAACCTCAACAATATATTAACAATATTGAAGATGTTATTAAAGAAATTGGAGATAATCCAGTGGTTCAAAAGTCTATTCTAGAAGCTTTGTGGTATGACTTTTCGGACAATGAAAATATGAAGGTTGCCAATTATATCTCCGATAATTATCTAGAGAAATTAGCCACAGTTGCTGGAGATAAAAAATTGCTTTCAGAAATTAAAATATATAAAAATACAGGAGTTGGAGCAAAAGCTCCTAATTTTAATATTGGCAATTCTAAGAGTTTATACGACCTAAAAGATGCAAATAATTACCTCGTTATTTTTTGGAGTAGCACGTGTTCTCACTGCTTAAAAGAGCTGCCTGAAGTAAAAAAATTTCTTTCTAATTTAGAAAATAAAAACTTACAAATAGTGGCCTTTGGTTTAGAAGAAAATGAAAACCCTTGGAAAGATACCATTAAATTATATCCAGATTTTATACACGTCTATGGAGCTGGAAAATGGAATAATGCAACTTCCAATGCGTATAATGTTACAGAAACTCCTACCTATTATGTTTTAGATACCGATAAAAATATAATTGCAAAACCAGACTCATTAGAAGAACTAGAAGCTGCACTTCAGGGGTTACCAACAACAAAATAATAGCTTGATCTTTTTGTTGCAAAATCATTAATAAACTATACCTTTCTAAAGTATTAAACTCTCTAAGGTGGTTAAAGATTTGAAAACTTCTATAAAGCTTTCAAATCTTTAATTACTTTAAATGCAACATCAATTTGGTCTTCGCCAACAATAATGGTGAATTCATTGGTGGTAGAAATTACTTCGTGAAGTATAATTCCTTCCCAAGCCAATCTTTGAAAAATAAAGTAATAAATCCCTGGAATAATAACATTCTCTTCTGGAAGCTTCACACTAATAGAAGATAACTTATCTATTTTTTGAGTAAGCCTTTCATCTTTAAAAATGTTTTCAACCACTTCGTTCATAGAATCGCTTACTACAATATTGGTTTCATTAACTCCGCGTGAAGACGTATAAAACACATCTTTATTGTCATTAATTTCTTGCAATAAACGTGCTTGTTTGTTCAGAATAGTGTCGGAGACTAAAAAAGTATAATCAATCAGCGAGGAACGCACTGTAATTTCCCCTATGTTTTTTAATACTTTTAAAATTCGGTGTGTAGCTCTAAACTCTAATTCAGACGAGAGTCTTTTTAAAGCCATTACAATAGCTCCATTACGAACATCTTTACCTAGTTGCTCTTCAATTTCTGGCTTAATATTTCTAGAAAGGGAAGTTAAATTTATAATTCCTTGTGCCAGTGCACTTTGCAAAAATGGCTTTGATTTAATGTAATTTTCTACAATTGACGATATTGTTTTCATTTTGTGGTTTGGTTTGGTACTTATGAGGGCGTAAATTTAAGTCATCTTTTCCTTAAAAACAAAAAATTAAACGAAATGTTTTATTTATAACAATTTGTTTGTATTGAAAAAGCCCAGTATTAAAGGGCTTTCAGACGATTAAAAATAATAAAAAGCATCTTCAAAATGCTGGATATCGTAAATTCCTTTGTTTTTAAAGACGGCTATAATATCAAAACGAACTTCTTTATCAATACCATTCTCTATTATATAATGATTCATTACTTTAACCAACAATTTAATTTTCTTTGGGATTACAAAACTCTGTGGATCTCCATAAAAAATTGAACTTCTAGCTTTCACCTCTACACAGATAATTTGGTTATTTATTTCAGCTATAACATCTACTTCAGCAAAATTATATCTATAATTACGTTCTAAAATAGTATACCCCTTTTTAAATAATAATGCCACAGCCATTTCTTCTGCCTTTTGCCCAAATACATTATGAACTGCCATGATTCTATTTTATAGAAAATATTCTTCAATATAAGCTTTTAACCAGAATAAAAAAATATTTTCATAAAGTTTATAACTCATTAATTAGAAGCGTATTTATCATATTAAAATCATTAATGTCCGAGTAAAAATACAAGAATGCTTCGCTATTAGAAAAAAGAACAAATTTTAACTGTCACAAAATAGGTAGTTTATAGAAAAAAACAGCGTTGATGGTTAGCGCAGCTAAAGCCCTTTAGATTAGTATTAGAGCTAACAAATAATCAACGTAATTCTAAACTAGAGCCTAACAAAATTACTAAAATCATCTTTTTATTCAATTTTATTAATAGCAAGGGGTCTTATTTTAAAAACCTCATTTAAACCTTGATATAAATGGAGTCCAATAAATTCTGTTACCTTTTTTCATCTAAAACCAAAGTGTATATAAGTAATAAACAGTAATGATAAAACAAGCTTTATGAATTGATTACTATTTAATATAAAACTCTCTTGAAAATCCTTATTTTTGTGACTTCAATAAATTTTGAGAATGTCACAGAAATACAACGATACCCCCCAAAACAAAAACAGATTTACAATTACAGCAGCATTGCCATACACCAATGGTCCAATTCATATTGGCCATCTAGCAGGTGTTTATGTGCCAGCAGATATTTATGCAAGATATTTAAGACTGAAAGGAAAAGATGTAGCTTTTATCTGCGGAAGCGATGAACATGGTGCTGCCATCCCAATGAAAGCAAAAAAAGAAGGTGTTACTCCACAAGAGATTATTGATAAATACAACGGAATTATCAAGAAGTCTTTTGAAGAATTTGGAATTTCATTTGATAATTACTCTCGTACTTCTGCTAAAATTCATCATAAAACGGCCTCCGGTTTTTTTAAGAAAATGTATGAGGACGGAAAGTTTATTGAAGAAATTACAGAACAGTTGTATGATGAAGAAGCACAGCAGTTTTTAGCAGATAGATTTGTAGTTGGAACTTGTCCAAAATGTAATCATGACGGGGCCTATGGCGATCAATGTGAAAGCTGCGGAAGTTCTTTAAATGCTACAGATCTTATCAATCCAAAGTCTACAATTTCGGGTTCTATTCCTGTTTTAAGAGAAACAAAACACTGGTTTTTACCTTTAGACCAATACGATACTTTTTTAAGAGAATGGATTATTAAAGGTCATAAAAAAGATTGGAAATCTAATGTATACGGACAAGTAAAAAGCTGGATTGATGAAGGCTTAAAAGCCCGTGCTGTAACGCGCGACTTAGATTGGGGAATTCCTGTTCCTGTAGAAGGTGCCGAAGGAAAAGTGCTTTATGTATGGTTTGATGCGCCTATTGGCTATATCTCTTCCACCAAAGAATGGGCAGAACGCGAAGGAAAAGATTGGGAGCCTTACTGGAAGGACTCACGACTAATACATTTTATTGGGAAAGACAATATTGTATTCCATTGTATTATTTTTCCTGCTATGCTTCAGGCTCATGGAGATTTTATTTTACCTGAAAACGTTCCTGCAAATGAGTTTTTAAACCTTGAAGGACAAAAACTTTCAACCTCAAAAAATTGGGCAGTTTGGCTCCATGAATACCTAGAGGATTTTCCAGAAAAACAAGATGTTTTGCGTTATACGTTAACTGCAAATGCTCCAGAAAACAAAGACAACGACTTTACTTGGAAAGATTTTCAGGCTAGAAATAATAATGAACTTGTGGCAATTTTTGGCAATTTTATTAACCGAGTTATTGTCCTCACACATAAATATTACGATGGAAAAATTCCAGCACCAAATACTTTTTCCGATATAGATACACAAACACTTCAGGAATTAAAAAAATATCCTGAAATTATTTCGAATTCTGTTGAAAAATATCGATTCAGAGAAGCATCTCAAGAGTTAATGAATGTAGCGCGACTTGGAAACAAATACCTTGCCGATGAAGAACCATGGAAGGTTATTAAACAAGACGAAGAGCGCGTAAAAACTGTTATGTATGTAGCATTACAAATAGCTGCTGGATTGGCTGTTTTAAGCGAACCTTTTTTACCTTTTACATCCAATAATCTTAAAAAGATGCTTGCTTTTGATACCTTGAACAACATACCAGCATGGAATGATATTGCTGAAAAAGACGTGCTTCTTCCTGCCGAACATACTGTTGAAAAAGCTTCTTTACTATTTACAAAAGTAGAAGACGAAGAAATTCAAAAACAATTAGACAGATTAGAAGCTACTAAAAAAGCAAATCAGGCAAGCATTGCAGAAGAAAATGCAACGGTAGAGCCTCAAAAAGACACCATCACTTTTGACGATTTTTCGAAATTAGATATTCGTGTGGGTACTATTTTAGAAGCTGAAAAAATGCCAAAAGCAGACAAACTTTTGGTACTTAAAGTTGATACTGGATTAGATGTTAGAACCATTGTTTCGGGCATTGCAAAAAGCTTTACTCCTGAAGAAATTGTAGGAAAACAAGTTAGTGTTTTGGTAAATTTAGCTCCTCGAAAATTAAGAGGTGTAGAAAGTGAAGGCATGATTTTAATGACCGAAAACAAAGATGGGAAATTAGTCTTTTTAAATCCAGATGAAGCCAATATTCCAAACGGGAAAACCATCAATTAAAAAAATAATCTAATATATTTAATCCATTTCGACGTAGAGTCCTTCGGTAAACTCAGAAAAGGCTTTGGGGAATAAAACCCTCAATAAGGGATTTAAAACCCCAAAAGTTTAAAAAGCCTTTGGGGTTTTAAAATAGAGAACCTCAGCGCCTACTTTGAGGCACTAAATTCTCCAAGAAATTAACCACTATGCAATCACTCATTCATTATATAGCCAGTAAAACTTCTATCTCCAACAAAAGTATAGAAAGTACTATACATCTTATTAATCAAGACTGTACAATTCCTTTTATATCACGCTATAGAAAAGAAGCAACTGGAAATTTAGATGAAGTACAAGTTGGAGATATTGTTACGCTTAAAAAAGACTTTGAAGCCTTACAAAAACGAAAAGAGAGTATTTTAAAATCGTTGGAAGAGCAGGCAGTACTTTCTGATGAATTAAAACAAAAAATAGAGAATACAGATACGCTAATTGCGTTAGAAGATTTATACCTTCCTTATAAAAAATCGAGAAAAACAAAGGCAGACACTGCTAGAGAAAATGGTTTGGAGCCTCTTGCTAAAATAATCATGGCACAAAACGCTAACGACCTCGATTTTCTAGCTTCCAAATACTTAAATAAAAATATTTCTTCGGAAGAAAATGCACTGGAAGGCGCCAGACATATTATTGCTGAATGGATTAACGAACGCATCGATATTAGAAACTCCCTTCGTAATCAATATGACCGTTATTCAGAAATTACTACAAAAGTTATTAAAGCAAAGGCTGAAGAAGAAAATGCTCAAAAATATAGAGATTACTTTGATTGGAATGAACCTCTAAAACGCTGCCCATCTCATAGACTTTTAGCTATTTTAAGAGCAGAAAATGAAGGTTTTATAAAACTTAAAATTTCCATAGACCAAGACAGAGCGTTGGATTATATTGAAAATAGAATTATTAAATCTGATAACCACTGTGCTACTCAAATAGAACTTGCTATTAAAGATGCGTTTAAAAGATTATTAGCCCCTGCATTAGCTAACGAAGCGCTATCCAATGCAAAAGAAAAAGCAGATACTACTGCAATAGCTGTTTTCGCAAAAAACTTGAATCAGTTGCTTTTGAGTCCGCCATTAGGAGAAAAAACTATTTTAGCTATTGATCCTGGCTTTAGAACCGGCTGCAAAATAGTGTGTTTAGACAAGCAAGGCGGTTTAGTACATAACGAAACAATATATCCTCACGAGCCGAGAAAAGAAGCCACACAAGCAATAAAAAAAATAAGCACGCTTGTAAATGCATATAAAATTGAAGCCATTGCCATTGGAAACGGAACGGCATCTCGAGAAACAGAAACATTAATTAAGCGCATCCGATTTGAAACTGATGTTCAGGTTTTTGTTGTTAGTGAAGCTGGAGCTTCTATATATTCGGCTTCTAAAATAGCCCGAGAAGAATTCCCAAATTACGATGTAACAGTAAGAGGTGCAGTTTCTATAGGAAGAAGACTTTCTGACCCTCTCGCAGAATTAGTAAAAATTGAAGCAAAGTCTATTGGAGTTGGGCAATATCAACACGATGTAGACCAAACTAAACTAAAAGAAGCGTTGGACCGCGTTGTAGAAAGTTGCGTAAATAAAGTAGGCGTAAATATTAATACTGCAAGTCCTTCGCTATTAAGTTATGTTTCTGGTATTGGAGAAAAACTAGCCGAAAACATAGTGATTTATAGAGATGAAAACGGGGCTTTCACTTCAAGAGAAGAGATTAAAAATGTAACTAGACTAGGGAATAAAGCCTTTGAGCAAAGTGCAGGGTTTCTAAGAATCAAGAATGCTAAAAATCCGTTAGATGATTCTGCCGTACATCCTGAAAGTTATTCCGTAGTAAAAAAAATGGCTGCCGATTTAAAAGTTAATATTCAAGAGTTAGTTGGAAATAAAGAACTTATAAAAACTATTCAGCTTAAAAAATATTGTACCGAAAATATTGGTTTACCAACACTTACGGATATTGTAAAAGAATTAGAAAAACCAGGTATAGACCCTAGAGAAAAGGCGAAAATATTTGAATTCGACCCTACAATTAAAACCATAAACGATTTACGAGAAGGGCAAATACTCCCTGGAATTGTAAATAATATTACCAATTTTGGGTGTTTTGTAGATATCGGAATTAAAGAAAGTGGCTTAGTACATATCTCAAAATTAACCGATGGTTATATTACTGATGTAAATGAAGTGGTAAGTCTTCAACAGCATGTAAAAGTAAAAGTGATAGAAATTGATATCCCTCGTAAGCGAATTCAGCTTGCAATGAATTTTTAAGTAAATAATCTGTATCTTAATAAATTAGAATAATAACTTCCATTGGAAGTAGTTTATAAAACAATAGTAAGAAATACTAAAAAAACCGACAAAGTGTTATTTCAAGTAATTACCTCGATGCAAAGCAGGAGGTGCTCTGGGAAATAAAGCTCTCAATGAGGGATTTAAACCTCGATTATCGAGTAGCAGTATTATTAGTTATAAATTAATGAAAATTTTGTAAAATGTTTGTCAATCGTTATTTTAAAAAAGTAGTTTCAGGGTTTTGCTATGCTGTATTACTTTTTTTTATACTGAATTCTTATTCAGTTCAATCGCAAAATGTAAATTTTCTGGATAAAGATGCTACTCGGTGGCAAATGTTAAAATACGATACAGGAAACATGTTTAAAGGAATTTTATATTCCTACAGTCGCCCTTTTCATTGGCAGAAAAAACAATGGATACAATTTGGAGGAGTTGCAGCCACCACCTCATTTCTATATGTTTTTGACGAACAAACCAACGACTATTTTGTTGAGCAAAGTGATGACGTTCCTGAATTTATAAAAGATTATGGCTGGTATTACGGAAGTCCGCAAAACAACTATATGCTTACGGCTGCGGTATATTTAACAGGACTTGGATTAAAAAACGAAAAACTTAGAAGAACAGGAGTGCTTTTAATTTCCTCGGCATCGGCGGCTGGATTGTTACAGCAAATGAGTAAATATGCTTTTGGGAGAGCAAGACCTAGAAGTGGCGATAATAAGAACTCATTCTATCCGTTTACAAGTAATAAAGATTATCATTCATTTCCTTCTGGACATACTATTTTAGCTTTCACCAACGCCTATGCCATAGCAAAACAATTTAAAAACCCTTGGATAAAAGGCGGTATCTATACTTTAGGATTAGTTCCTGGCGTGTCAAGGTTATGGGCAGACGCCCATTGGCTTACAGATGTTGTTGTTGGAGTAGCAATAAGTATTGCAACCGTAGAAGCTATTGATAGATTTTTAGATAGTAAATACGAACAAAAATATAACGATAAAAGAAAAAAAGTTAGTTGGGATCTACGCATCGGTGCTGGTCAATTTGGGGTGGTTATGCAATTTTAAACACTTCCTATTACCCCCCTCTTACTTTTAGATAGACTATTTTTAAATTGTCAAGAAGACCTTCGGTTTTCTTAAATCTAATTTTTTATTTCGTTATTTTTATCAAAAACAAAGAAACCATGTTAAAGAAGAATATAGAAGACGCATTAAATAAACAGATAAGAGTAGAGGCTGAATCTTCTCAAATATACCTTGCTATGGCTTGTTGGGCAGAAGTAAAAGGACTTGAAGGAGTTGCTCAATTTATGTATGACCAATCTGATGAAGAACGCGAACATATGCTTAAATTAGTTAAGTTTATAAATGAACGTGGCGGACATGCAAAAATTTCTGCTTTAAAAGAGCCAAATGTTACTTTTGAAAGCTTTAAAGGAATGTTCGAGAAACTTTTTGAACACGAAGTATTCGTATCAGAAAGCATTAATAACCTTGTACATATAACTTTGGAAGAAAAAGATTATGCTACCCATAACTTTTTACAATGGTATGTTGCCGAACAAATTGAAGAAGAAGCAATGGCAAGAACAATCTTAGATAAAATTAACCTTATTGGAGATGATAAAGGAGGTCTTTACCTTTTTGATAGAGATATCCAACAATTAACTGTTACTAGCTCTGCTTCAACACCTCTAGAATAATTTTTTCAACTGAAAAAGTGTTAAAGTTTATTTAGATTAAGTTTAAATAAATATATTTGTCAACGGTAATTAAATCATTTTTCCGTTGGGCAAAAAGAAGAAAGATAAAGAAAAGAAGAAAAACAAGAAGATTAAGGAGCTTAAAGTAAAAGGCTTAAAATCTAAATGTTGTGAAAAATATCAGAAAAGCGAATCCAAGCGTTGTAAAAAATGTCCCTGTTTTGACTTAATGAAAGAAAAAGCAGCATAAGTTTATCTTTACTCCTCTTACTTAATAGTATAAAAAAGGTGTCTTAAAAATTTTATTAGTCAGTCTGAGTTTAAATTGACAACTATAAAATTTTTAAGACACCTTTTTATTTTTTAGAATTCGATTAAATGAATTTTAATTTCATCAAAATTTAATCCTAATTAGCCTTCCCTAACAACAAAAGTTCATTGCAATTTATTTCTGTAGTATACCGTTTTATCCCCTCTTTATCTAAATAGCTTCTGGTACTTAATTTCCCTTGTATAGCTACTTCTTTTCCTTTGGTTAAGTACTTCTCAACAATTTCAGCAGTTTTTCCCCAAGCAATCACATTGTGCCATTGCGTATCTTTAACTAAATTACCACTGTGATCTTTATAACTTTCGTTGGTAGCTATGGAGAATTTTGCTAAAATTTTACCGCTCTCTAATTTAATAATTTCAGGGTCGTTACCTAAGTTTCCTATTAACTGTACACTGTTTCTTAAAGTATTCATAATTGAAAAATTTAAAAGATTAATATTATTTTTAATTGTAAATTCGATTGACTCAAATCAACATTGCAAAGATTGATTAAGGTCATAAGTTTACTCGGTTCTTACTTAGTTACTTTCGTTTAATTTCGGTTGTAACCGTTTGTAATCATTTGTAAACTTTTATAAAAGAAGCATATATGGAAACTATAAGTAAAATAGAACTAAGAAACCTTCAAATAGAAGACTACCTTGAATTGCGTGCTTCCATGATAGAAGCCTATAGCGGAATTGAAGATGCTCCTTGGAAAGAACATGAAATAAAAAAATTACTTTCAATCTTTCCACAAGGACAATTAGTAGTATTGGCAGATGAAAAAGTAGTTGGTTGTGCCTTATCCTTGATTATTGATGATAAAGATATTGACGACAATCATACGTATGAAGAAATAACAGGTAATTATACTTTTTCAACGCACAATCCATCGGGAGATATTATGTATGGAATTGATGTTTTTATTCACCCAAAATATAGAGGTTTACGCTTAGGGCGTCGTTTATATGATAAACGTAAGGAACTAGCAGAGCAACTCAATATTAAAGCGATCATGTTTGCAGGAAGGATTCCAAACTACAGCAAATATGCAGAAGAAATTAGTCCGAAGCAATATATTGAGAAAGTGCGGATGAAAGAGCTTTTTGATCCAGTGCTTGCCTTTCAATTAAGCAACGATTTTCATGTAAAGAAAATCATGAAAAATTATTTAGAGGGCGACACACATTCCTTAGACTATGCTGTCTTGATGGAATGGAATAATATTTATTACGACAAAAGTCCGAAGCTAATTAATTCTGAAAAATCTATTGTGAGATTAGGGCTTATTCAATGGCAAATGCGACCCCTAAAAAATTTGGATGCCTTATTCGAGCAAGCTGAATTTTTTATTGATGCTGTTTCTGGATATGGAAGCGATTTTGCTTTGTTCCCCGAATTATTTACAGCTCCCTTAATGGCAGATTATAATCATTTAAATGAAGCGGATGCCATTAGAGAATTAGCAAAATACACGGAACCAATTTATCAGAAATTTCAAGAGTTTGCCATTTCCTATAATATCAATATTATTACAGGAAGTATGCCAAATATAATAGATGGAAACCTGTATAATTGTGGTTTTTTATGCAAGCGTGATGGTTCTTCAGAAATGTATACAAAAATACATATCACTCCAAATGAAGTTGCTCATTGGGGAATGAAAGGTGGAGATGTAATTAAAACCTTCGATACCGATTGCGGTAAAATCGGGATTATTATTTGCTACGATGTGGAGTTCCCAGAGTTAAGCAGACTTATGGCAGATGAAGGCATGCAAATTTTATTTGTTCCATTTTTAACCGATACTCAAAACGGATACACCCGTGTAAAAAGTTGTGCGCAAGCTAGAGCTATTGAGAACGAATGTTATGTAGCTATAGCGGGTTGTGTTGGAAATCTCCCTAGAGTAAATAATATGGATATTCAATACGCGCAAGCAGCTGTTTTAACTCCTTCAGATTTTGCTTTTCCTAACAACGGAATTAAAGCAGAAGCTACACCAAATACAGAAATGACATTGCTTGTTGATGTAAACATTGATTTATTAAAAGAATTACACGAACATGGAAGTGTTAGAATTCTAAAAGATAGAAGAACTGATTTATACGAAATAAAGAAAAAATAGTATATTTATAGATAATAATCTCTCATAAGAGAAATTTAAACCTATAAATTATGAATGTAAAAATTACTGGAAAAGTTATTAAAATATTTTTATTAGGCGCATTTGCCATGTTTATTTTAATATTAATTGTTGATTGGGATGAATTTAAAAAAGGTTACAATGAAGGTATATCAGCACATAAAACAATGAATGTAACAAAGTAAGAAAGGATTATAAACTGAAATAAATGAATTTGTAATTAAAAGCACTTTCAAATCAATACACCTACTTAACAACTAAAGGTGAAATTAAAATGGAAAAAACCTGTCTTGAATGTAATGAAAAACTTATAGGCAGAGCCGATAAAAAGTTTTGCAATGATTATTGTAGAAATGCATTTAATAATAATTTAAATAAAGACAGTAAAAATCTTATTAGGAATATAAATAACCGACTTCGAAAGAATTACAGAATATTAGAAGCTTTAAATCCAGAAAACAAAACAAAAACCACAAAAACCAAATTATTAGACAGAGGATTTGATTTTGAACATTTTACAAGCACCTATACTACCAAAAAGGGCACTACCTATTACTTTTTGTATGATTTAGGTTATTTACCGTTGGAAAACGATTATTATATGTTAGTCCGCAGAGAACAATAAAGCACTAATAATTATGACTGTTTAATTTTAAAGCAGCCACCACAATATCCTTACGACTTATTTGCCCAACCAATTTTCCGTGATCCATAACAGGCAATCTACGGCGATGACCTTTGTAAAAACGAGAAGCTGCGTCAAAAATATTCATGTCATGTGGAATTGTTTCCACATCTCTAGTCATAAAATTTTCCACATTTTTATCGAGAATTGGCATGTTAAAATAGCGACTTTCAGAAATTTGCTTCATACAATCTGCTTCAGATATTATCCCAACTAAATGTCCATTTTCATCACAGACAGGCCCTCCAGAAATCCGATGTTTTAAAAAAAGTTCCATTACTTCCAAAATAGATTGATCTGGTTTAAAAAGCACTAAATTTTTAGTCATATAATCTTCCACTAAAATTGGAGCATTATACTTCTTTTTTTGTTCTTCCCTTGCTCCTTGAAAACTTTTAATTCCCATATTCTTGCAGATTTTTTTGATTGGTGTGAAATATAAATATAATCAATATTCTTTGAATAAAATAAATTATTCGTAATCTTATTGTTAATTATCGTGATAATCATAAAATAACAAACTTGAATTCATCATTATGAAAAATAAAATTCTTATCCCTATATTTATAAAGCTAACGAACCTAAAGATTTGAAAAAACTATCGCTCCTATTATCGTTTATTATTATCATGGCGCTTACCGCTTGGCGTTTTTATGATTTAATGCCACAGAAGGAATTTTCTCCTCAAACTTTTTCTACGGAAAACACGCTAAATCACATTAAAAAAATTGCCGAAAAACCACATTTCGTTGGTTCTAAATCGCATGCCGAAGTAAAAGAATACATTATTTCTGAACTACAAAAAATAGGTTTAACAACAGAAGTTCAAAAGGGATACACAAGTGGCGACTGGGGAAATCTGAGCTATGCGCAAAATATTGTAGCTAAAATAGACGGATCCGAAGAAGGGAAAGCCTTGGTTTTAATGTCTCATTACGATAGCAACCCTCATTCTTCTCTGGGTGCAAGCGATGATGCCGTTGGCGTGGCAGTAATCTTAGAAGGCATCCGCTCCTATTTAGAAGCTGGGAAAAAACCAAAAAATGATATTATAGTTTTATTTACCGATGCTGAAGAATTAGGCTTAAATGGAGCTCAGTTATTTGTAAATGAGAGTCCGCTAAAAAACAATATTGGACTCATCCTCAATTTTGAAGCCAGAGGTAGTGGCGGCCCTAGCTATATGTTGATGGAAACCAATGGTGGAAATAAAAATATGATTGAATCTTTTAATGAAGCGAATCCACAATTTCCTGTTGCCAACTCTTTAACTTATAGCATTTATAAAATGCTTCCAAACGACACCGATTTGACTGTTTTTAGAGAAGATTCTAATATTAATGGGTTTAATTTTGCCTTTATAGACGACCATTTTGACTACCATACCGCCAATGATAGTTTTGAGAACGTTGACAAAAACACTTTACAACATCAAATTTCATATCTAATTCCGTTACTAAATTTTTATGGAGATTATGACCTAAACTCTATAAAATCCAATCTTGACTACATCTATTTCGATATCCCAGTATTTAATTTTGTTTACTATCCGTTTAGTTGGATTTTTCCAATGCTACTAATAGCCTTTACAATATGGATTGTGCTTGTTTATATAGGTGTTAAAAACAGAAAACTCTCTGGCAAAGGCATTCTTAAGGGCTTTTTAACATTCCTTGTCTCTTTGCTAATTAATGGACTTATTGGCTATTTTAGTTGGACAGCATTAAAAGAGTTATATCCACAATACCAAGATATTCTGCATGGATTTACATATAATGGACATTTATATATTGCTAGTTTTACTGCATTGAGTTTTGGGATTTGCTTTTATGCCTATTCAAAAATTAAGGATATTTCTGTTCCAAATCTTCTTATTACACCTCTCCTTTTTTGGTTGGTAATTTGCTCGGGGATTGCAATATATTTAAAAGGAGCTAGCTTTTTTATTATTCCTGTATTTGCAGCTTTAGGAGCCTTATTTATCCTTATAAATCAAAAAAAGAAGAGTCCGTCGCTACTTTTCTTAATTATATTATGTATTCCCGCTTTATGGATTTTTGCGCCATTAATACAAATGTTTCCTGTTGGATTAGGACTAAAAATATTAATTGCATCCTGCGTTTTAAGTGTGCTTTTATTTGGACTCTTACTTCCTGTATTCGGTTTTTATAAAAACAAAAAAGCATACGCCTATTTAGGGTTTGTTCTGGCTATACTTTTATTTGCTTCTGCACATTTCCAATCCAATTTCACCAAAGAAATGCCACATCCAACTAGTTTATTATACGTTTTAGATAGTGATACAAATACCTCACAATGGGCAACTTACAATAAAGTTTTAGATCCTTGGACTTCAGCATATTTTAATGAGAATAATACTTTTTCTGAAGATAAAATAAAATTTAGCAGTAAATACGGAACTGTGTTTACACATACCTCCAAAGCTCCCATAAAGGAAATTCTTGCCCCTACTATTAACATTGAAAAAGATACTGTTATTAACAATAAAAGACACGTTAGAATATGTGTTACACCTCGTAGAGAAGTAAATCGTTTAGAAATTACTACAAACAATGTCAACATATTGAGCTGTAATGTAAATGGCATTTCTTTTTCTGAAGATTTTTTAAAAAAACGAGGAAGCCGACTTTTAACACATTACATTAGTAATAATGATTATTCTGAAATAAATTTAGTATTTTATGCTACTGAAAAACCTGTTCTAACTTTTTTTGAAGCTTCAAATAATTTGTTAGAACATGCATTATTCAGTGTTCCTGTCAGACCTGAAAATGCAATCCCCATGCCTTTTGTTTTAAATGATGCTATATTGATTAAAAAAACATTAGAACTATAATGCCGAAAAAAATTGCTGTACTTGGTTGTGGTTGGTTAGGATTTCCACTTGCAAAATCTTTTGTAGAAAAAGGCTATGCTGTAAATGGAGCCACTACTTCTGTGGATAAAATTTTAAACATTGCCCACCAAAAAATAAATCCATTTCTATTAGCTGTACACAAGCATCATATAGAAGGAAATATTAGTTATTTTCTTCAAGATACAGATGTATTAATTATTAATATCCCGCCTCGAATTCGCAAAAATTCTGAAGCTAATTACATTTCAAAAATTAAAACGCTTTCAGAAAAAATAGAACAATCAAATGTCAAAAAGGTACTTTTTGTGAGTAGCTCATCAGTTTATGCTAATGATAATTCTATTGTAGATGAAAATACCCCTGCAAAACCTCAAACTGAAAGCGGAAAACAAATTTTAGCTTCCGAAGAGCTTCTTCAAAAGAATCCAAATTTCAAAACAACTGTAATTCGTTTTTCTGGATTGTATGGAGGAGACAGGCATCCAGTAAATACCCTTTCAGGAAAAAAAAACATTGCCAATCCAAATGCACCAGTTAATTTAATCCATTTAGAAGATTGTATTGGTATTATCAATAAAGTTATTGAAAAAGAAGTTTGGGGAATTACTCTAAACGCTTCCGCTCCTATACACCCTTCAAAAGAAGAATATTATACTGAGCAGGCAAATAAATTAGGCATCAAGATTCCTCAGTTTGAAAACACTAAACAAACCAAAGGAAAAACCATTACCTCTACATTAATTAACACTTATTTATCATATAATTTTATCTATCCAAACCTAGAATATTAATAGCTCTTAAAAACCTTAACACATGGAGTATTTTCTAGTTAAATATAGGTTAAACAGCTTAAAAGCTGAATTTTGAACGCTTACTTCTTTGTAATTTTACAGTGTAAAAGAAATTGAATTAGTTTTCATTTATAAAAAACACATAAAAATTTTAGGTTAGGTTTTTAAGTTAGTTTAGATTAGTTTATTAAAAAGGAGTATTGTTTGTCCATAAGAACAATGCTCCTTTTTTTTATGCTTTTGCATAGATTTAATATTTTTATTGAATAATTTTAATAGATTTGGCAGGTTAAACTGAAGTAGCAGACGTAAACCGCTTCATGTTATTTTTAAACTACAATTTTCTACTATGAAACATTCTATAATACTTTTGGTTTTTTTAGCATCTTTTGCTGGATTTTCTCAAAATAACAGTACTCTTTCTCAGCATTATGAAGCATTTTACAAGCAAATGAAAGAACAAGGCGATGTTAGAGGTGTAATTAATGCTTTGACGCATTTAAATGTATTGAGTCCAAATGAGGCAAGAAAAGATACATTGGCATATTTTTACAGTAATTCTGGGCAACATGCTCAAGCTATTAATCTGTTAGGTGCCGAGAAAGACACTAAAGCATCTAACCTTGCGGTAGAAGTAAAAGCTAGGTCTTTAAAAGCTTTAAATCAACCGCAATTAGCAGTTCAACAGTTTGATATTATGTTCAGCAGAAAACCAGATATCTATATTGCTTATGATTTGGTTGATCTTAATTTACAAATCGGAAAAACTGTAGAGGCTGCCACCTATATTAAGTATGGTCTTGAGCATTCTACGGATGAAGATATGCTTCCTTTCTATGAGTCTAATCCTCCTTACCAAGTGCCTCTAAAAGCTGCTTTTAAATATCAAGAAGGACTTTTAAAATATAATGAAGATAAAGAAAATATTGACGCTTCTATAAAACTTGTAGATGAAGCTATTGTAATGGCTCCAAATTTTAAATTGGCAAAGCAAATAAGACAACTCTTATTAAACCAGAAAGAAGCTGGTAATGCTGAAAAAGCTAAACTTACTCCTAATACAACTACTCCAAAAGAGAATTAATTTCTCCAATTTATTATAATAAAACTCCCTAAATAGTTTTAAACTGTTTAGGGAGTTTTTATTTTATTGACTGTAATGCAGACTAATTTTCGTCGATCCACTTGTATAAATAATCCAAATCAAAACCCAATGTAGTTAAGTTTGTTTTTAGATGCATTGCTGGAATTTCCTTATACTGACTTCTAAATGTTATTGTTCGAAAACAATTTGGGCATTTCCAATGCTCATGTGAAGTTCCTTTATGGCGTTTTTTGGAGCAATTGTGAGCTTTTAAAATTCTATCCAATCTTTAAGTTTAACTGGTCTATTATTTCCCAAACCTTAAACATTTGCTGGTTCCAAAATAGTTTTTTTAACTTGTTTTGGAGAATCAAAATTCTGTAATACTCCTTTATCATCAACATAAGCCGAAGAGTATTGTTGTTTAAAAAATTTATTTCGTGACCAACCCAGATTTTTTAATTCAGCATCTCTTTGACCTTGAGACAATTTAAATAAGTCATCACAAAGAACCTTAAGATTGTATTCTAAGTCTTTGATAGCTTCTTTTTCTGTATCCCCATAACCAGAAACGTTTAAAGAAGGAATAATACTTACCCAATACTCTCCCGATTTTCCAGTGAAATTTAAAAGTTTTCCTTTTAAACCATCATGAGTTAATTTTAGATGCTCTTTATTTTCAGTCATTTATACTAGAAATTATTTTTCAAGACTTACCAAAGTAACGAAAAAAACTGAATTAACTATCATATTTATCAAGCACTACTTTTAATATAAAACCGTTATAACCGCCTTCCATATTTTCTATTGTTATAGATAGAGGCGTGTTCTTCTTTTAAATGTTTCTTTCCAAACCAACTTTTAGCACGATTGTAATCCAAAAAATAACTAATTCGAAGCGACAAACTATGCAATTGTGGCTCGTTAAAAAGATTATCAAAATTTCTATTTAAGTCTCTTACCGCTTCTTCTTGATAACTTTCTATAGCATTTCGATACAATAAAGTTAACTGACTCCCAGGTGCAAACCACCAAGAGAAACGTAAATCTATATTCCAATTATTGTATGTAGTGTTATGATTTTCTAGATAATCAGGATTCAAAATTAAATTACCATCTTCTTCCAAACTAAAGAATTTATCATAACTCACATCCGAATAATAATGTCTAAAAGATAAATTTAGCGCCATTACATTATTAAAAATGTATTGAGATTCAATAGCATTTTCAATTGTATTTCGATCTCTTTGACCAAAAATTATATCCCCATCCAAATTATTTACATAGCCTCTGTCTTCATTATTTAAAATAATATTGGTAGTTAAAAACAATTTCCATTTATCTGAAAAGCGATAACGCGGGTAAAAATCAATTCGTTTTTCATCTCTCCAACCTTCACTATATACATACCAATCATAGGTAATTCCAATTGCAAACTTCTTCCTATAATCTGTTTCAAACCAAGCCCAACCATCATAATAACTAGGTACCTTAACGTACCTGCCTTCTTCTCTAGGTTCGTAAATATCGTTAACACCAAAGGGAGTCATTTCAAAACCTCCTCCAAAACTTATAAATTTTTTAGTTGTAAAACTGGAATTAAAATTAAAGTTAAATTCAGAATACAACCTTGGATCCAAACGCCTTGTTAGATTTAAATTAAAATTTAAATACATGTTATTTAAGTTGCCTTTCGGTTTTAAATAACGATATCCATAATATCCGTAATAGCGAATGTAATTGGTGGTACTAGAATACCCAAGATCGTTGATGTCATAATCTTTTGTCCTAAAGTTAACCTCTCCAGAAAGTCTATGGTTCCCAGCTATTTTAGAAATTCCTGTGCTTCCTTCTGTTCCAAACTTAGTAGAATCTACTTGCATTACCCAACTCCCCTCTCCACTAACCCAATATTTTATGGTATTTTTTTTATTGGTAACATCCAAATAAAGTCCTGTTGCATTGGCATCTCTAAAATTACCTTCGCGGGTGGTGTTTGTATTGACTAAAGAAATAGAAGAATTCTCCCCAAAACGCTGGTCTAAAACAAACACATTATAATTTGCTAAAGGCTCAACTAATTCCTCTCGGGTTTCGTTTGTATTTGTGTTTGTTATTTCGGCGTACGTACGCTCGGTAACAGCGTTAAAAAAACCAATTCCTAAACCTCCATCTGTACGACCCGAAATTTTCATGGCATTAATTAAATCTACCGTTTGCGGATAAAAAGAAAGTGAATCGTTATCATTAATTTGAACAGCTCCAGTTGGTGCACTTCCTACTCGACGAGAATAAAAAAGATTTCCTTTACTAAACAATTCTGTCCCTTCTGTAAAAAATTGCCGCTGCTCTTCATATTGAACTTCAAATGCAGAAAGGTTAAGCACTCGCTCATCAAATTTAGTCTGCCCAAAATCTGGAATTAAAATCATATCCAAAGTAAATGCATCTGTAATTCCATATTTTAAATCCATTCCTCCATTAACACTTACCTCAGATTTCCCATCAAAAGAAGTAATATATGAAGAAACATAAGGCTGAAATGATAATCTTAATGGCGCATCTATATTTTTAATATTATGAATTTCTCCATCATAAATAGAAAAAGAACCTTTACTATTATCCACATGATTCCAACTAAAACGCCTACGCTCTCGTCTAAACTCTCGCTCCATATTTAATCCCCAGGTTTGGATATCCTTCTCTGGAAATCTAAGTTGAGAATAAGGAATAAATATTTCGGCTGTCCAATTATCCTCATTTATTTTCACATTACTATACCAAACTCCATTCCATGAGGAATCTTCATTTCCGTTTGTCAGTTTCGCATCCCATTGAACACCAGCCGCGGTAACAATAAACTCAAAACTCTGCTGATGATCGTTGTATCCATTCAGTAAAATAAAAAAGAAATCGTCGTTTCCTATATCATCTCTTTCGGTTAGTTCTTTTGCTATTTCACTAGTATTAGGATCATTCATAATTGCTCCAAAATAGATTCCAAGGTCGTCATACACAATTCTAACTTCCGTATGCAGACTATCTGGAATTGGAGTGCCATTATTAGGTTCTCTCTCAATAAAATTTGTAGCTACAGAAGCACTATTCCAAATAAGCTCATCAAGAACACCGTCTATTTTTGGTGCTTCTGTAATTCTAATGGCATCTATTTTTTTTCTGGAAATAGAGTCTCCTTCTTGAGCGCTCACTATATGCAAGCTAAAAAGTAGAAAAATAAAGTTTAGGTATTTCATTAAAAGTTCAGTTTTTATAAAGACAACTTCAAACAGCAATTGTTACAATTATAAAAAAGGAACTTAACTACGCTGGGGTGTTTTAGGAGGTTCTGGAGTTTCTTCACTACCAAGAGTTTCTGAAATCTGATCGGCTAAATCTTCTATTTTTAATTGAAATGACTTGGTGGTTGCTTCTTTTTCCATTTCTATTTTAACTCTCCCCTGACGCAATTGCACGCTATATCCAGTTCCTTCCCAGTAAGCAGTACGTGTATTTTTATCTAATGCTACCCCCAAAACCTCTTCAATAACTTCTTTAACACTTTCTGTATTTTCCTTATCAAAAGAAGCCGTATAATTATATTCAAAATCGGTGTTGCTTACTGAAATAGATAAATAAGAGTTATTACTTACGGATGTAGAAACCGATGTACTTTGCGACCATAGGTTTACAAATGAAACCAAGAATAAAAAGACAATTACTAATTTTTTCATGATATTTAAGTTTTAATTATAAAAGCAAATATGAAAAAACATTGGGGCAATGTGGGTTAACCGTAGGTTAATGAAGGGTTAATGCCCAAATTATCTCCCTATAATTTTTTAAGTTGGTTATTTTTGTAAATGAATGAAACAGCGAAATAAAATAAAACTCTTAGTCTTTTTTTGCCTCCTTGCATTAGCTGGACTGGTTTCTATACAATACTACCTTATTCAAAACACTTATCAATTAACTTCCAAAACATATATAAACGATGTTAAAAAGCAAATAGCTCCCGTAATAGAATCTGCCGAGATTGATACTATTGAAGAACAGTTTTTCGAAGATTTTAAAAAGCTTTGCTTTCAAAAAGTTTATGATAGTATTACGTCAAATCAATTTCAAGCAAGCGCACATATTTTAGCAGATTCTATCCAAAAAATAAGTCATATTTATCTACAATCTCACTTTAAAAATTACCCTATTTTAAAAGAGATTAGCATTCGTATACAGTTAACTCAGATTATTTTTGAAGCTAATGGAGTTTATGATACGGTGCTAAAAACTAACGATAATCCTCTTGTTTATTTTGGTGAAGATTTTGAAGGAAAATCTTTTAATATCAGTAAAGGAATAGCACAATCTTCTATAGACCAAAAAAAGGATTCTATTAATGAAGCCATTAAATACTCTTATAAGCATCTTCAATCTGTTGATATGGATATTTCCAATTTTCAACAAAAAATTTGGAATAAAATGCTTTGGATGCTGGTTGCTGGAGTTGCACTAATAGTTGCAGTTGTTTTATTGTTTTTTTATATGTATCGGTCGCTCATAAAGCAAAAAAAGATTGCTGAAATGAAAACCGATTTTGCCAACAATATTAGTCACGAATTAAAAACACCTTTAACTTCCCTTAACCTCATTACAAAATCTTTACAAAAAGAAGAAGCTTTTCAAAATTCTGAATCTGCAAAAAAGCTTATTCTTACACTTGCTAGACAAAACACTCGGATTCAAACAATTGTAGATCGAGTAATGGAAACTTCTCTGGAGCCTCAAAAGCTAGAATTGCAGGAAATAGACATTGTAAAATTCTTAAAAGACGTAACATCTCATTTTGATTCAAATACGCACAGTCTAAAATCTAATATATCTCCTAACAGATTGATCCTAAAAACAGCTATTGATCAATTGGAAAGTGTACTCCAAAACTTACTAGAAAATGCTATAAAATACAGTCCTGATGCTACAGAAATAATTTTAAAATCTTATGTAAAAGATCATTTTTATTATATAGAAATTACAGATTTTGGAAATGGTATCCCGTCTTCAGAGCAAAAAAACATTTTTAAAAAGTTTTACCGCATATCAGAAGGAAATAAACATGATATTAAAGGCTTAGGACTGGGTTTATATCTATGTAACCAGATAATGAAAAATTTAAAAGGTACTATTAATGTAAAAAGTGTTCCAAAAAAGGGGAGCACATTTATTTTAAAAATTCCCACCTAGGAATTCACTAGCTCTGGGCAAGCCGAGAGGTATTCAAAGGAAAATAATTTAATCCTTTTTCGACCTAAAGCCTTTCGGTAAACTCAGGGAAAGGCTCTGGGGAATTAAACCCCAAATGAGGGATTAAAAGACAGCTAAACCATGATTAAAATACTAATAGTTGAAGATGATTTAGATTTAGGAGATTTACTAAAACAGTACCTAGAATTGAACAAATTTGACGTACAACGTGTTTTTAACGGGATTGAAGCTCGAGAAATTTTAAAGGAGCAAAGTTTTAATATCCTCATTCTTGATGTTATGATGCCAAAGGAAGATGGTTTTACGCTAGCACAAAAGCTCCAAATTAAATATCCCGATTTGCCTTTTCTTTTTGTGACTGCTCGTAAAATGAAAGAGGACATTTTAACAGGATTAAAACTTGGCGCCGATGACTACATTACAAAACCTTTTGATGCTGACGAGCTCATCCTTAGAATTCAAAACATACTAAAAAGAAAACCGCTTGTTAAGGAGAATAAATCGGAAACATATTCCATAGGGAAATTTATATTTGAACCTAAAAATTTGTTACTAAAGACTTCTTATTCTGAAAAATATCTTACCGAAAAAGAAGCCCAACTCTTGGAATATCTGTACAAAAATAAAGACTGTGTTATCCGAAGGGAAGATATTCTTAACCATTTATGGGAAGAAACTGATTTCTTTTCAGGGAGAAGTCTGGATGTTTTTATCAGTAGGTTACGGAAATACCTTTCAGAAGATAAATCTATTCAAATTGAAAGCCTGCGTAGTGTAGGATATCGATTTATAATAACATAACTTTCATTTCGTCTAGTCTTTAAAACTACACCATAAAAAAACGCCACAATACTATTGCGGCGTTCTTATATATATTATGTTTATTCTTTAATCTGCTAGAACAATAACTTTATTGTTGTTCATCTCTACAGTTCCACTAGTGATAGGCAATATTGTCTCTCCATTTTCTCCTTTAGAAAACTTAGAAGCATATGCTTTTTCTATATTAACTTCTCCGTAGATTTTCACATTTCCTTTTCCTAAAAGTGAAACTATAGGTGCGTGATTGTCTAACATCTGAAACTCACCATCAACTCCTGGAACAGCTACCGAAGTAACGTTTCCGCTAAATAAAGTTGCCTCTGGTGTTACTATTTCTAATTTCATACTTTTTAGTTATAAGTTGTAAAGTTTAGAACTAACAACTGTTACTGCTCCTAATTTATGCGTCTGCAAGCATTTTCTCTCCTGCTTCGATAGCTTCCTCGATAGTTCCTTTTAAGTTAAAAGCAGCCTCTGGAAGGTGATCTAATTCTCCATCCATAATCATATTAAATCCTTTAATAGTGTCTTTAATATCAACTAAAACTCCTGGAATACCTGTAAACTGCTCAGCAACGTGGAAAGGTTGAGATAAGAAACGTTGCACACGACGTGCTCTTGATACCGCCAATTTATCTTCTTCTGAAAGCTCTTCCATACCAAGAATTGCAATAATATCTTGTAATTCTTTATAACGTTGTAAAAGCTCTTTTACATTTTGAGCACAAGCATAATGTTCTTTTCCTAATACTTCAGCAGAAAGAATTCTAGAAGTAGAATCCAATGGATCTACCGCTGGATAAATACCAAGCTCAGCAATTTTTCTAGAAAGTACTGTTGTAGCATCTAAGTGAGCAAATGTAGTTGCTGGCGCTGGATCCGTTAAATCATCCGCAGGTACGTAAACCGCCTGTACAGATGTAATAGATCCTCTTTTTGTTGAAGTAATACGCTCTTGCATCGCTCCCATCTCTGTTGCTAACGTAGGTTGGTATCCTACCGCAGATGGCATACGTCCAAGAAGTGCAGATACCTCAGAACCAGCTTGTGTAAAACGGAAGATATTATCTACGAAGAAAAGTACGTCTTTCCCTTGTGCTTCTCCAGCCCCATCACGGAAATATTCTGCAATTGTAAGTCCAGATAAAGCTACACGAGCACGTGCTCCTGGTGGCTCATTCATCTGTCCGAAAACGAAAGTTGCTTTTGAGCCTTTCATAGCTGTTTTATCAACTTTAGAAAGATCCCATCCACCTTCTTCCATAGAGTGCATAAATTCGTCTCCGTATTTAATAATACCAGACTCAAGCATCTCTCTTAAAAGGTCATTTCCTTCACGCGTACGTTCTCCTACACCAGCAAAAACTGATAAACCACCGTGACCTTTTGCTATATTATTAATTAACTCCTGAATAAGTACTGTTTTACCAACACCAGCTCCTCCAAAAAGACCAATTTTACCTCCTTTTGCATAAGGCTCAATAAGGTCGATTACTTTAATACCTGTAAAAAGTACTTCAGTAGAAGTTGTTAAATCTTCAAATTTTGGTGCCTCTCTGTGAATAGGAAGTCCATCTTTACCAGATTTTGGCAAATCTCCAATTCCATCAATAGCATCTCCAATTACATTAAACAAACGTCCGTAAACATCGTCACCGATTGGCATTTGTATTGGGTTTCCAGTAGCAAGAACCTCTGTTCCTCTACTCAAACCATCTGTAGAGTCCATAGATATTGTTCTTACCGTATCTTCTCCAATATGAGATTGTACTTCAAGTACTAATTTAGAACCATCTTTTCTATCAATTTCCAAAGAATCGTAGATATTTGGTAATTCAGAACCTGAATCAAATGCTACGTCTACAACCGGACCAATAATTTGTGCAACTTTACCTGTAATTTTAGACATTACTTAAGTGTTTAATGTTATGCTTATTATTTGCTAAAAAAGTCTTAATATATAGATGCTTTTTCGCGGTGCAAAGATATATTTTTAATTGAAAAAATTAATCAATTTAAATATTTTTTTTTCTTATGCTATCAGGTTGTTTTTTTGAGAGTTATATCATCTCACAAAAAAATATGTTTTTGACTTATTTTTTAAATACTGCATAAACGTCAACAGCTCCATTTAAGAGGATATTCATTTTTTAATATTTCCCTGCTTTTACCACTACACCACTGTTTGACATCATTAACAGCAGCTACAATTAACTCAACCTAGATTAATAGAAACCACCCATACTTTTTATTTATAAACTTCATTTATTTAAAGAAAAAATAGTAATCAACTACCTCGAGGTAAGCCTACGAGGTATTCAAAGGAAAATAATTTAACCCATTTCGACGTAGCACCCTTCGATATACTCAGAACAGGCTCTGAGGAATAAAACCCTCAATGAAGGATTTAATTATACCTGCTTATTCTATTTATAACAAAATTTGTAATTTAAGTTGCTTTATGGCAATTGTGCTGGATAGAGCGTATTATAATCTGCCGCTCGTACTCTTGGTAAAACAGCATTATATTTCTTTTCAATAGCTTCCATAAATTTATTTGCCAAATAGGCATATCCTCTAGCTGTAGGATGCACTCCATCTAAAGAAAAAGCACCCCCAAACACCAAACTACTGTTCAGTATAAATTCGTCAAAAGGAACGCCACCCCCTTGTGACAACATTTTCATAATTGCATTTGCATCTACTAATGCCAAGTCATTTTGTTGGGCAATAGTAGCAATTGCCATATTATAGGCATCGGTAGCTGTTTTTACACTTGCTTGTTCTGAAGGTATTAACACCCATTTATCTTCTAAAGGCAAGGTAATCCCTTCTATTGAAAATTGCCCTGCTAATTCCTGCGGGACTCCCATTCCCATTAAAGCTTGTAATGCGGTTACATTAACAGTTCCTATAACATTACTACTTGGCAATACTATTAAATCTGCTTCGTTTGCTTGTCTTGACTGTCCATACCTTTGCCCTAATATATTCGCAACAAGAGGAACTGCCTGGGCAGGTAATCCGAATTGCGAAATAAATGCAGGGAAAGTCGGACTAGCATTTAACACTCCTTCAATTTGAGCAGAAATATCGGTTAATGCCTCATCTTTAATTACAACAGCACTTGCGGCATTTGTAGCAAATTCTATTTTACGCTCGGGCGCACCAAGCACCTCATAAACTTGATTTAAAGCTCCAAAAATGTTATTTAACATTGGAATTTGAGAACCAAAATCAGGATTAGTAGGATCTAACGGAGCATAAGGAACTGTTGTAAAATAAGGAATCCCCGTTACATCTGGAATATTTGCAACTATTCCTTTAGCATCATTCTTAGACAGTTCAGAAACAATAGCAGTATAAATATCTGCAAAAATGGTTGGGTCGGTAATATCGTTTAATGCATACGTAGCATAATCAAGATTTCCAGTTTGATCAATTCCAACACCACCTCCAGTTGCATACCCTAATACATCATTATTTCCTATCCAAAGACTAAAAAAAGTAGGCTTCTGAGCCACTGCATCGGCAATTACTGTTGTAGACGGACTTGAAGCAAAACGAACAAAATAAGGGTTTGCCAACCCAGCTGCTACACCTGCTATATTTCCATAGCCCGGAGATAATAAATGATAACTAAACGCTCCTGGCACTCCCATATTATTAAATGACCCTGAAAGGGTTTGTGCAATATCGGTAGTTGGACTCCCAGGTAAACGAGCAGGCCCAGAACCATTAAAGTATAATCTGTTTTCAATCCCTGGTAATGGAAAACCTCCCGCAAGAAGTCCCCCAATATTATCGTTAGTTAATGGTTGTTGAAATTCTCCTCCTCCAACAAGTGCAAATTGTTGTGATAATATATTAGGCAACGAATTTGATTGTCCGGATACAAAAAGAGCACCATCTGTATATCCTGCAGTTAATGAGTTCCCTACAGCTACATAATTTGAAAAATCTGCAGTTCCAGAGGAATATTCCATCTCCATTTCACTTCCGCCGTTCCCAGCATCATCATCCGAACTGCACCCATACAGTCCCAAAAACATTAAAAACAAAAGGCTTACATAATTGGTCTTCATAAAAATATCGTTTAGAATTAGCTTAAAAATTATTAATTGTCCAAGAGACATATAGCTGCGTTCCTATTAAACCTGTACCATATGCTGTGTAATATTCCTCTCCAGATAAATTAGCAGCCCCTACTTTAAAAATAGACTTTAGACTAGGAACAGTATAGTTTAATTGCGCATCTAACACAGTAATAGAAGGGATATTTCCATCCCCAAAACTAGCTTGCCAGAAATAAGAATCGCTCCATCGGTAACTAAAATTAAATCCAAAATTCTTCACAAGTTCTGTATGGCCAAAAGAGGCTTTAAATTTATGCTTTGGCGTATTAAATCCCGCTCGAAAATCTGGATCTTCTTGTTCAAAATCAGCATAAGTATAATTTCCGCTTAAATCAAAACCATTAAAAACTTTTGTTGCTATTGCAATAGAAGCTCCATAAGACTGTACTCCAGACTTTGCATTAGTATAAGTCTGAAAAACTTTAAAATCATCACTTTCCAACGCTGCTAAAGATTGCGAATTATCTCCCACCTGTCCGTACAAAGGAACAATTACGTTTTGATTAGCAATAAAATCTGTATAATCTGTATAATACCCGCTCAAATCAATTTCAAATTTGCCCAATTGCCCTCTATATCCAATCTCATAAGCAATAGCCTGTTCTGGTTTTACTAAACCTACGTTTGAAGCAACTGGAGCACCAGCTTGGACAGAACTTGCCAAAAAAGAATTTTCATATGCGTCTCTAGCACTTATAGTAGCTGTAGCTTCCCCTCCATTTGCTACTGAGTTATTCACATTAAATGTTCTTTGATAACGATCTAAATTATTTTCAGCAGAACCTACCAATATAGCTCTCCCAACATCCAAGCCTATGTATAAATCTTGAGTGGTTGGGTTTCTAAAGGCTGTTTGAATAGAGGCTCTTAAATTATGATTTCTATTAGCTCCTGCCGTATATCCAACTGAAAAACGAGGCGTTACTTGTCCTTCAAACAACTCTGATTTATCATATCGTAACGACCCTGTAAGTTTTAATCGTTCGTCCATAAGTTGTTTTTGAATTTGAGTGTAAAGTCCAAGCTCACTATAACTTATTGGCCCATCATAATCTGTAAAAATAGTTCCGAAGGAATTTAAACGATAGGTTCTATAAGATCCCCCAACCTGAATATCGGCGAAATCAATTAAATGTGAAAAATTATAATTTGCATCTGCATGATATAATTGAGAAGCATCTCTAAACTGAGACCCCGTTGCTAAGTCAGCGTTTGTAGTTACTGTATTAAATGCTTGTTCAAACTCTGGAGTTCCTGGAATAAGTCTTCCAGTATCGGCAGCTTGTCTTGCAATATTATGAGCTTGCTCACTCGAAGCGCCCCCTAAAGTTGACTGTACATATGCTCCAGCATATTCTCCAAACCATTGCTGATCTGTTTTCCAATATCGGTTCACATTTATCCCCGTAAATCGCATATCATAAGAATCGCCCGCATCTTCATCGGTCATATAACCCCGTACAAAAAAATTGTCGTTCTTAAACTCAATTTTATGTTGTTGTAAAAAGAAGTTCTTTAAGGAATATCTGTTTGCCCCTTGATAAATAGTAGCTCCTTTTCCTATTTTTCCTTGATAGATAATTTCAAAATCATCTGCAAAAGGACGGTAATGTAATGCCGCATCAAATTTTACACTTTCTGCCTCATAATTAGTTAAATCGCGTTCTAAATATCCTGTTCTACTCACACTTTCATTAGGCAATAAATTAACTGCCGCTGCAGGTATTATTCCATTTTCTGCAAGAGCTAGTCCTACTGCCCGTATGTTTGTACTCACCTCATCTCCATAAACATTAAGTCCGTCATAATTAGGTAATTCCCGTCCCGTTCCAGGATTCAGCACATTCTCTTCACTAACGGCAAACCAATCTGTCCCTTTTAAATAAGAGAAATTAGCTTTGGCAGCAAATTTTTCTGAGAACTTTTTAGCAACACGAATTCCTAAATCCCAGAAAACATTGTCTCCTGCAGCTTTTTGAGAAGTCATTCCAGATTTTGCATACGTACTTATTCCTTCAAAATCGAAAGGGCTTTTACTTCTCATAAATAAAATTCCGTTAAAAGCATTTGCTCCATATAGTGCAGAAGAAGCACCAGGAAGTAGCTCAACGCTTTGAACATCTATTTCTGTCATCCCCAATAAATTTCCTAATGGAAAATTTAAAGCTGGCGCAGCATTATCCATCCCATCAATGAGTTGTACAAAACGAGTATTAGCAAAAGCTGCAAATCCTCGTGTATTTATAGATTTAAATGTTAAACTATTGGTATTAATATCGACACCTTTCAGATTTTCCAAACCATCATAAAAATCAACAGATGCTGTATTTTTTATTTCTTTTAAACCAAATCGCTCTACCGTAACAGGAGATTCAAAAATACGCTCTGGGGTTCTAGATGCAGAAATAATAATTTCCCCCAAGCTAGTAGTTTCCTCTTTTAATTGAATCTCTATTGATTGAGCAGAAGATAACGCAATCGTTTGCGAAGTAAACCCAATACTAGAAATTATAATCTTAAATGGAAGGTTTTGATCGGTTGATAAATTGAACTCCCCGTTAAAATCAGTCACAGTTCCTACAGTTGTAGCACTTATTTGAATGCTCGCTCCGGGAATAGGTTGATTTTGCTCGTCTGTAACTTTTCCAGAAATAGTAGTTTGGGCAACTCCTAATACACTAAATAGAAAAGTAAAGGCAAAAAAAATTGTTCTTATCATAATAAAATTAGTTTTAGATAAGAACAATATACATATTTTTTCAATTCCGTAATTTTTTAATACAAAAATTACGGAATTGATAATCATTTATTCAACCGTTACTGATTTTGCTAAGTTTCTTGGTTGATCCACATTACACCCTCTCATTACTGCAATATGGTAAGAAAGTAATTGCAGCGGAATTGTTGTTAATAAAGGTGTTAATCCTTCAATTGTTTCAGGAACTTCAATAACATAATCGGCCATCGATTTAACTTCTGTATCTCCTTCAGTTACGATTCCAATAATTTTACCTTTTCTTGATTTAATTTCTTGGATATTACTCACAACCTTTTCATAATGTCCTTTTTTGGTTGCAATAACCACCACTGGCATTTGCTCATCAATTAAAGCGATAGGCCCGTGTTTCATCTCTGCTGCTGGATATCCTTCCGCATGAATGTAAGAAATCTCCTTTAATTTTAGTGCCCCTTCCAAAGCAACTGGGAAATTATATCCACGTCCTAAATATAAAAAGTTAGGTACATCTTTAAAAACTGATGCTATTTCCTGGATATGTCCGTCTATTTTTAAACTCTCCTCCACCTTAGTAGGGATAGCTTCCATTTCTGCAAGGTAATTATGAAATTCTGTTTTCGAAATTGCTCCTTTAGATTGCGCTAATTTTAGCGCTATTAAAGTAAGAACCGTAATTTGTGTTGTAAATGCTTTGGTAGAAGCAACTCCAATTTCTGGCCCCGCATGTGTATAAGCTCCTGCATGAGATTCTCTTGCAATAGTAGAACCTACCACATTACATACGCCAAAAACAAAGGCTCCATTTTGCTTAGCCAATTTTATAGCTGCTAAAGTATCTGCTGTTTCTCCAGATTGAGAAATTGCAATAACCACATCTTTAGAAGTAATTATAGGATTTCTATATCTAAATTCTGATGCATATTCTACCTCAACAGGAATTCTTACAAGATCTTCAAATATATATTCTGCTACCAAACCAGCATGCCATGAAGTCCCGCAAGCAACAATAATAATTCTATTAGCATTTAGAATACGCTCTAAATTATCCTCAATTCCAGCCATTTTAATAATCCCGTCATTGATACGTAATCTACCACGGTAAGTATCTTTTATAGCCTCAGGTTGCTCATGGATTTCTTTCAGCATAAAATGGTCAAATCCATTTTTTTCAATCTGCTCCAAACTAAGTTGTAGCTCATGCACATACGGAGCTACAGGTTTATCATCCTTTATTTGTCGGATTTTAACATCTCGACCTAAACGGACAATAGCCATTTGCTCGTCTTCTAAATAAATAGCATTGTTAGTAAACTCAATAAAAGGAGAGGCATCTGAAGCTATAAAAAACTCATCTTCACCTACCCCAATTGCAAGTGGGCTTCCTAATTTTGCTGTTACTATTTCGTCTGGTTTCGTTTTATCAAAAACAGCAATTGCATACGCACCAATAACTTGATTCAAAGCAATCTGAACCGCTTTTCCAAGCTTTACATTTTCATTCTGTTTAATATCTTCAATAAGATTTACCAATACTTCAGTATCCGTATCCGATTGAAAAGTATACCCTCTTTTCTCAAGTGCTTTTTTTATAGAACCGTAATTTTCTATAATTCCATTATGGATAATTACTAAGTTCCCAGAATTTGAATAATGTGGATGTGCATTTACATCATTTGGAACACCATGGGTTGCCCAACGGGTATGCCCTAATCCTATTTTCCCCTTTGTTATTCCTTCTGAATTGGCCTTTTCTTTAAGATCGGCTACTTTTCCTTTGGTTTTACACAGTTGGGTTTCTCCATCATTATAAAGCACCACACCTGCACTGTCATAACCTCTATATTCTAATCTTTCTAATCCTTTTATTACAATAGGATAGGCTTCTCTAGGGCCTATATAACCTACAATCCCACACATAATTTTTTATTTAAGTTAATTTCCCTTTGTCTCAGTATAGTAGATTTCGAGCTTTAGTTTCTTATCACTCTCATTATCTGGAACATTATTTCCGTATAAAATTGTTCCATATAAATTGGTAATAGTTGCTTGGGGAATTTTTACTTCTTCTGTTTGATTAAATGCGGATACATTTAAAGAATTTGCAATACTACTGGTTGTAGACAAACCTAGCTTAACATTTGTAGAATCATTACGAACAATATCATTCATATATTCTGTCAATCTAAACTTATATCGTGTCCCAACTTCATTATCTTCATCTAAAATACCATTATAGACAGTATAACTAGTTGAATCAACACCAGTATTCCCTGCCACATCTCTAGTATAATCAACTATTGTGCGTTCATTCCCTAAATCATACAAATAAAGCCTCTTTGGTAACGTAATATCTGTTTTTTCCGAAAGCGAACCTTCGTCTACATAAAATATCAAATTAGCTTCATTTATTAACCATCCTTTTTCTTTAGCTTCTTGAAATACTGTTGTTACATCAGACCCTCCAGCCAACATATCCAATTCTATATAACTCCCTGCTCCTCCATTAGGATATAATCTTGTAGCATTAGCATCGGTAAATTGATTTGAAACTTCTGAAGGATACGAATCTTGAGTAAGATAATTAACTTTATTTCCACTCATCTGCAATTTATAGGTACCACTTTCTACAGTAGCTTCTCCATCTACCGTTGCATCATAATCATATTGAATTTCAACATATGAAGCCTGAATATTAAGCAACATTGCTAAGTCGTTATTAGGCATTTCAGCAGAAATATACAACCCTCTCAAAAAGTCTTTAAAGTTACTTTGACTTGTTAGAACAGTACTTCCTTCGTTGTCTAATATTTTTTCCTGAAAAAATTGATTGTCAAGTTTTACACGAATTCCCGGAGCAATTCTTTCTAATGGAATTATGGATTCATCCTCATCCGTCTCAGGATCGTCTTCTGCATCTGGATCTGGAATTACAACTTCTTCTTCATTTATTTGATATGTATCATCATACAAAATTGTAGTTGCAAAAGAAGCTCCGTCTTCATCTGAAAAATATTCTTGCGCATCTTGAAAATTACTATTTGGATCTAAATCTCTCAAATATTTTGTAAACTCCTGTACTTTCAAATTAAACTCCGCAGCTCTATTTCCAACAATAGAATCTACTCTATAAGGTTTAGGCTCGTTTTCAGCCAACTCTGTAGTATCACTCAAAGCCGTACTAAAAAAAGGAATATTTAAATACACCGCCGTTACCCTTTCATTCTCTTGCTTATCTGCAGAAGAACTCTCTATAGCCTGTGTGTTATTTCCAAAAGTAGGATTGCCACTTTGCAGCAACAATTGAGCTGCAAAAGAACTTTTACCTAATCCATAAACAGGATGTGCATATGCCCCTAACTGATATCCCGAAAGTCCGTTAGTACGAACACTCTCTAATTTTTTATTATAAGCATAAACATCAAATGTTTTCTTGCTCGCCTGTATTTCTCCGTTGTCTATTAAATCTACACCTATAGTATTATACTCTCTTTCGCAAGCTGTAAAAAAAATAACACTACCTATTACAAGCAGTGTTGGCAATACATTCCTTCCTTTAAAACTCATCTTCATTTGTACTCTGTATTAACTTAAAACTTTAGTTTCGTAAAATTTATTGTAAGCCTCTTCAAACTCATAGATAGAAACATGAGGTTGAACAGGAATTGAAAGTGAATCAATATGCTCTTTAAGATCGTCTGGAATTTCTTCTGAAGCAACAATAACTGCATCCGAATTATCTACAGCCACTTTTAAAAGGTTGCTATATGTTGGATCTGCTAAAGGTGCTATTTTATCCTCCTCTATTCCGTCAAACTTCACTTTATTAATCATCTCTTTGTCTAACGTACCATCAAAACCTTTGTTGTATACAGAAGTAACTATTTTACTTTCAGCAAAAAGTGGTTCGTCGGCATAATATTTCTTCAAATACAATGGTAATAAAGAAGCCATCCAACCATGAACATGGATAATATCTGGATTCCAATTAAGCTTTTTAACAGTTTCAACTACTCCTTTTGCAAAGAAAATTGCTCTTTCATCGTTGTCTGGAAACAAGTTTCCATCTTCATCTGTAAAGGTAGCTTTACGCTTAAAATACTCTTCGTTATCTATAAAATAAACTTGAATTCTTTCTTTAGGAATGGATGCTACTTTTATAATAAGCGGCATATCCATATCATTCACTACAAGGTTCATTCCCGATAGGCGAATAACCTCGTGGAGTTGATGTCTTCGCTCATTAATGTTACCAAAACGAGGCATAAAGATTCGTATTTGTCCGCCTCTATCATTCACCATTCGTGGGCTTTCATAAGCCATTGAAGACACTTCGTTTTCCGGTAAGTAAGGAACCATTTCTGAAGCGACAAATAATACTCTTTTGTCTGTCATAAAATCAATTTGTTTCTTTAGACTAAGGTTTAAAGGATGCAAAAATACAAAAAATATGCCTAATTAGTTAATTTTATATAGCTTTGCACGCTATTAATTTTATACCAAATGCAAATTTTCAATCAAAAAGAAGCATTAATTCAATTCCTAAAACAGGAAAAAACAGAGAATAAAACCCTTGGCTTGGTTCCTACTATGGGCGCTTTACACAAAGGACATCTTTCTCTAGTTGAAAAGGCGCTTATTAACAACGATGTTGTTGTGGTTAGTATTTTTGTAAACCCTACACAGTTTGACAATAAAACGGATCTTGAAAAATACCCCAAAACCTTTGACAGAGATTTAGAAACTTTAAAGTTACTTAACGAAAATATTATAATTTTTGCTCCTTCTGCTGAAGATATTTACGATAATAATGTTACTTCTGAAACTTTTGATTTTGATGGATTAGAGCATCAAATGGAAGGTAAATACAGAAGCGGACATTTTGACGGTGTAGGAACTATTGTAAGAAAATTATTTACAATTGTCCAGCCAGATAATGCTTATTTTGGTGAAAAAGATTTCCAACAACTACAAATTATTAGAAAAATGGCAGCTAAAAATCAGCTTCCAGTAAATATAGTTGGTTGCCCTATAAGTAGAGAGGAAAACGGACTCGCAATGAGCTCCAGAAATGAACGCCTTCCTCAAGATATACGTAAAGAAGCTTCTTTTATTTATAAAACACTACTGCAAGCAAAAGATAAGTTTGGCACAGAAAGTGCAATAGATACAGTAAATTGGATTGAAGAGCAATTTAGTAAACACTCAGATTTTTCTTTGGAATATGCTGAAATTGCTGACGAAAAAACGTTAAAACCTGTTAAAACAAAAAAAGAAAACAAACGCTACAGGCTTTTTGTTGCTGTTTATGCAAATGATATAAGACTGATAGATAATGTTGCTCTAAATTAATACCTTTGTACCATGCAAATTGAAGTAGTAAAGTCTAAGATTCACCGAGTTACGGTTACTGGAGCCGACCTAAATTACATTGGGAGTATTACCATTGATGAAGCATTAATGGAAGCTTCTAATATTATTGAAGGGGAGAAAGTACAAATTGTAAACGTTAATAACGGCGAACGATTAGAAACATACGCCATTAAAGGCGCAAAAAATAGTGGAGAAATTACCTTAAACGGTCCTGCAGCTAGAAGAGTACAGCGGGGAGACATTATTATTATTATCTCCTACGGAATTATGGATTTTGAAGAAGCTAAAAACTTTAAGCCTTCCCTTATATTCCCAAATGAAAAAGATAATTCTCTTACCTAAAGGTGCGTAAAAAACTTATAAATATTTTAAAAAAACTACTCCCACTTTTGTTGGGAGTTTTTTTAATTTGGTATTCTTACAATAACACCACTCCTACCGAGCGCGAGAACATCTTTAATGCTATTAAAAATGCCAATTACTTTTGGGTAATAATCTCCGTAATTCTTGGCTTTTTAAGTCATTTTTCTAGAGCTTTACGCTGGAATTTACTCCTGCAACCCATAGGTTATCAACCTGCTTTATTAAATAATTTCATGGCTATTTTTGTTGGCTATTTAGCCAATTTGGGAATTCCAAGATCTGGAGAAGTGTTAAGAGCCACCACCCTTACCTCTTATGAGAAAGTCCCTTTTCAAAAAGGTTTCGGAACTATTATTGCAGAACGTGTAATAGACGTTATTATGCTCTTATCTATTGTTTTAATAACAGCTATTTTACAAACCGAAATTATAGCTAACTATTTTGCTGAAAAAAATATAAACTACACAAAGCTTATTATAGCTGGAGTTATTTTAATTGCTGTGGGAGTTATTTTTTTACTCTTGATAAGAAAGGCTAAAACTGGATTTTTCTTGAAAGTTAAGAATTTTGTCTTTGAACTGCTAGAAGGCGCTTTGAGTATTTTTAAAATGAAAAATAAATGGCTTTTTATTTTTCATACGCTTTGTATTTGGGTTCTTTATATAGCTATGTTTTGGGTAATAAAATTTAGTATCCCAGAAACAGCTTCCTTACCATTAAATGCCATCTTAGCTTCATTTGTTGCTGGAGCTTTTGCCATGAGCGCCACCAATGGAGGTATTGGATTATACCCAATTGCTGTAAGTAAAATTCTACTTATCTACGGAGTTTCTGAAGCTTCTGGAGATGCATTTGGATGGATTATGTGGACTTCCCAAACGTTGATGGTCGTTGTTTTTGGAGCTTTAGCGTTTCTTTTTCTTCCTATATACAATAGAAACAAATAATTTTTTATCTTTCAGCCACCAAATCTAATTACCATGAAAAATACTACACTCACATGTATTGTGCTGTTTTTGTGTGCTTTAATTTCTAACGCACAAACAACTTCCTCCACAATTGAATCCTTTAAACTTGCGGAAAAAAGAGACATCCAATTGTATGTTCCAGAGGACTATTCCGCAGAAAAATCATATCCTTTAATTGTTGTTTTGGATGCCGATTATCTGTTTGATATAGTGGTAGCAAACTCAAAATTTTATGCTTATAAAGACGAAATGCCAAAGAGTATTGTCGTTGGAATCAATCAAAGAGATACCCGTTATGAAGATTGTTTTTATAGTGATGAAAACGGTTTTCCTGATAAAAAAGGAAACTCTTTCTTTGAATTTATCGGGATGGAACTCATCCCTATGATTGCTAAAAACTACAACTTAGCCAATTTTAAAGCCATAGTAGGACACGGAACTACAGCAAATTTTAGCAATTATTATTTATTTAAAAACAATATGCTCTTTAATGCATATATAGAATTGTCTCCAACATTTGCTCCTAGCATGGAAAGAAATACTCCTGAAAGACTAGGAGCCATAGAAGCTATGACCTTTTATTATTTAGCAACTAGCGAAAATGATGAAAAAGAAAATCAGCAAAGAATTAAAGTATTCAATAATACCATGAAGGGCATTTCTAACGATAATGTACATTATTACTTTGATGAATTTGAAAACGCAAATCACTATGGAGTAGCTTCGTATGGAATTCCTAAGGCATTGGATAAAATATTCAAAGTATACAAACCAATTAGTATTGAAGAATACAAAAAAGAGGTCTTAGCTTATGAAGGACCAATAGTGGAATATTTAACAGAAAAGTATAATACCATTGAGACGCTATTCGGATTTAAAAAGCAAGTTAGCCTTAACGACATGATGGCTATTTATGCTGGAACAAAGAAAAAGGAAGATTTAGAGTCTCTTAATGAGTTAAGTAAGATTGCAAAAAAAGAATATCCAGACACTATGCTTGGTTTCTTTTTTGAAGCTGAATATTTCGAACAAATGGGCGAGCCTAAAAAAGCAATGCGTACTTACGAAAAAGCTTTCGGAATGGAAGAAATAGATTTCTTAACCAAAGACCTTGCCCTAGAAAGAATTGATGCTTTAAAAGCAGATTTCGGGTGGTAAACTAAAAATAATTCCGAAGAGATAATTCTATTTACTTCTTCTAAAAAAATAAGAGTGACTGTCTAAAAAGCAATTTGTAATTATCAAACTTGTCGAAGTTTTAAACATCTAACAACCAAAAGAATTCTTCAATAAGCTTAGAATAACATTTAGAGTTTGGATACATTTTTAGACAGCCACTTATAATATTTGAATATTACTACATAAACCTGTCACACTATACATTACCTCTCTCTCGTTCCCGAGCCCATTCAATATAATCTGTTTGAGATATTTTAGAGACTCCCAATTGCCGCATCATCATAACCACTTGTCCGCGGTGATAACTTCCATGGTTAAAAACTGTCTGAACCATTTCTCTAGCTGGAATAGAGAATTGCTCTCCTTTGTGTTCAAATTTTATTTCATTTTCCAAATCTGCTGTTTCTACAAATTCTTTAAATTTTAAAGAAGTATCCTTCCATTTATTAAAAAGTACATTAGTATCCTCAGAGAAATTTACAACTTTATCTACAGACCATTCGCCATTTTGCATCCGAGACAACCAACCAGTTTCCGCATACCAAATGTGCAAAATAGTAGCACGAATTGTTGGAAAGCTCCCAATAAACTCATGGTTTAAAATCTTATCTTCTTGAGATGCTAAATCGTTAATCAATCTATTATTTGCCCAAATATTATAATTAGCGTAATCTAGATAGCTTTTATTCATCTAATTTATAGGTTTTTTATGTTCGATATCAAGATAATTATTTTTATAGTACTAGATTACCTTCATTATAAAAACATTTTAATACGAAAGAATTCAAGTAGATAAATCTTCAAAATAATTCCACAAAAAAAACGTTCATCTAGATTATTCCAGATGAACGTTTCTCATTTAAATATATATGGACTATTAAGTATTTTTAATTAAGAGGTTATTGCAACCACACGTTGCTCTTTTAATTGCTTTTTAGTTAAATCTCTGGTTAACCACCCACTTCTTCCAGCAGTTACAATTGCATATGGAGTAATCCAGAATAAAGTAAAAGCATAAAACACACTATATGGATATGCCCAAAAAGCTTCAGACAAACTGTGTTTTTTTGCATAAAAGAAAGCCTGCATACTTGAAAAAACCATGATACCTGCTAATGTTGAACTAAGAAACAATACTGGGTATGACACTACAAAATATAACATTAATATTATTGCAGGGTATGCCAATACCATTTTTAACCATTGATTCAATAATAATATTCTAGTTCCACCTTTAGCTCCTTTTCTAAAATCTCCAAAAGCAAATCTACTCATTGCAATATTCTCTCGAACATTACTTCTTTCCCAACGAATAAACATTTTATATAAGTTTTTATAACGTTCTGGAATATTAGTATACACATATGCCTTACGTTGAAACAATACTTTATATCCTTGTTTCAATATCATGTTTGTCATAGCACGATCCTCTCCAATTTTAGAAACTTCCCCCATAAAAGTCTGGTTAATCCAATCGTGTAGACAATTAAATACAGCCTCTCTACGGTAGGCAGACAATGCTCCTGGCGTACATAAAACAGAACCTAAACTACTTTGTGCCGAACGAATAAACTCAAAACTAAAGGCAAAACTTACATTCAACATCCTTGGAATAAGTGCTTTTTTACTATTTAACACACGAACATTTCCTGCAACTGCACCACAATCTTGATTTACAACAAATGGGCTCGCCATAGTTCTCAAGGTATCTTTTAAAACTATAGAATCACTATCTACAGTTATAAAAACATCTCCTGTTCCCAATTTAAATCCACGGTATAATGCATGTCTTTTTCCTCTATTTTCTGGTTGCTGATAAATAGAAACACGATTTCCTAATTCATTTTGAGCCTTCTTCATCCACTCCCAAGTGTTATCTTGACTCCCATCGTCTATAGAAATAATTTGCAGTTTCTCTTCTGGATAATCACTAGCAACCAAACTTTTTAAAGTTTTGTAAACTAACTCTCCTTCATTATAAGCAGGAACAATTACCGTACAAAGTGGCAATTCTGAATCTGAAACTGGCTTAACAACTTTATATTTCAGATATAAAAATAAAATATAGGTTATAAAACTAAGCTTTATGGTAAGTAATGAAAAACCAATAATCATCAAAACAATCCCCCAAGTAGAACTCATTCTTTCTAGGTGAATTCTTTCAAAATAGGGTGCTAGAATAAAGAATAAAGATACCGCACCAAGCATTAGTAAAAATGTACCTACTAAAATGAAAGATGATGATGAGTTTGAAATAAATCGTTCGATACGATTTTTAGATTCCTGTATCGAGTCTTCGGTTGATTCTTTTAATATTGATTGTTCCATAGGGTATAATTTTGTTCCCTATACCATAACCAACATTGATACCAATTCCAATTTCACTGAAAAACAGACACTTACGGAAAAATTGATTTTACATAAGTGTGTAAAATTTACACACAAGTGTATACTTGGGAGCAGTTTTTAATACATTTTTTCAGGTAAAACAAATACACTTATAAGTCCTTACTAAACTCTTATACCTCATTTCCTAAAAAATACCATTAATGTCCAAGTAAAAATGCAAGACCGCTTCGCTTTAAGAGAAAAGAAGAAAGACCAAATTTTAACTATCACAAAATAAGGAGTTTAAAGAAACAATATTACTAAACTCCTCTTTTTATTCATTTTTATTAATAGTAAGGTAGCTATTTTGAAAATCTGTTTTAAACCTTGGTATAAGTGGAGTCCAATAAATTCCGTTAACTTTTATCGGACAACAATAAAAAAATACTAACCAAAAATCTTTGTACCTTTCAACTTTAAAATTTATAGTATAATGGCAAAGGTCAAAACAACTTTTTTTTGTCAAAATTGTGGTACGCAATACGCAAAATGGCAAGGGCAATGTTCTTCTTGCAAAGAATGGAATACGCTAGTAGAAGAAGTTGTTCAAAAAGAAGAAAAGAAAGGATGGAAGCCTACAGATACTTCCTCAAAAAGAACAGCTAAACCATTACGCATTCAAGAGATTGATGGTTCGCAGGAAATGCGAATGTCTTCTGGCGGATTAGAATTTGACCGTGTCCTTGGAGGTGGTATTGTTCCTGGTTCTGTAACTTTACTTGGAGGGGAACCTGGAATTGGAAAAAGCACCTTGCTCTTACAAATTGCATTGCATCTTCCTTTTAAAACATTATACGTTTCTGGAGAAGAGAGTCAGAAACAAATAAAAATGAGGGCAGAACGAATTTTCCCTGATAGCCAGCAGTGCTACATCCTCACAGAAACAAAAACGCAAAATATTTTTAAGCAAATTGAAACTACAGAGCCCGATATTTTAATTATCGACTCAATTCAAACATTGCACACAGACTATATAGAATCTTCAGCAGGAAGTATAAGTCAGATTCGCGAGTGTACTTCAGAACTTATAAAATTTGCTAAAGAAACCAATACTCCTGTTATTCTAATTGGACATATTACCAAAGATGGACATATTGCTGGGCCAAAAATTCTCGAGCATATGGTAGACACTGTGCTCCAATTTGAAGGCGACAGAAATCATGTTTACAGAATTTTGCGAGCCTTAAAAAATCGTTTTGGATCTACAGCAGAACTTGGGATATACGAAATGCTTGGAAAAGGTTTACGAGAAGTTAGCAATCCATCAGAAATATTAATTTCTAAAACTGAAGAAGAACTTAGCGGTACAGCAATTGCTGCTACGCTTGAAGGAATGCGACCATTAATGATTGAAGTTCAAGCATTGGTAAGTACCGCAGTTTATGGTACTCCGCAGCGCACCACCACAGGATATAATGTAAAGCGCCTTAATATGCTGCTAGCTGTTTTAGAAAAAAGAGCTGGTTTTAGACTTGGTGCCAAAGATGTTTTCTTAAATATTACTGGAGGAATTTCTATTGAAGAACCTGCTATCGACCTTGCAGTAGTAGCTGCAATATTATCTAGTAATGAAGATGTTGCCATAGAAAAAGATTTTTGTTTTGCTGCTGAAATTGGATTGGCAGGAGAAATAAGACCTGTTCAAAGAGTAGAACAACGCATATTAGAAGCCGAGAAACTAGGTTTTTCTACTATTTTTGTATCTAAACTAAATAAATTATCTATAAAAAATCCTCAAATAAATATTCGTCGCGTTTCAAAAATTGAAGATGTTGTTGCTTTTTTATTTGAATAAATAAGCTAACTCAGGACGGGCTTTGGGGAATTACACCCTCTATAAGGGATTAAAAATAAATGTATAAAACCTCATTAAACCTTGATATAAGTGGAGTCCAATAAATTCCGTTAACCTTTATCAGACAACAATACTTAATTATATAATAAACTTAAAATCTATTGTTTAACTTAAATTTATTCATGTGAAAAAAATAATATTAATAGGAATCTCTTTACTTACACTTACAGCTTGTAATGACGCTAAAAAGAAAGAAGAAGCAAAAACAGCTGAAGAGAACACAGCAAAAGAAACTCCTATGAAAAAAGAAGAGGCTATCCCACAGGGAATAGATTTTATTGCTTCGGGAGAAAATCCTTCATGGAGTTTACTTATCGACTTTGATAAATCTATGACGTTTACCTCTTTAGACAATCCTAAAAAAATAAGCACTCCAGTTCCAGAAGCTCGGATTCCACAAGATGTTAGCGCCGTTAATTATTCAGCAGAAACAGAAGCTGGACTATTACAAGTTACCATCTTTAAAGAATCTTGTGAAACAGAAAATGGCGAATCTTTTTCATATAAAGTGACAGTTAGCACAAAAACAGATGAAATGCAAGATTATAATGACTTTAAAGGCTGCGGGAAATATATAGGCGACTATCGTTTAAACGACATTTGGGCACTAGAAACTATGAATGGGAAACCTGTAGATAAGAGCATGAAGCGCCCAAATTTAGAGTTTAATTTACGTAGCGGAAAAGTATTTGGCTTTAGTGGTTGCAATAGAATTAATGGGACTTTAGTAGTAGAAAAAGATTCCCTTGCAATTGGAGAGTTAATGAGTACAAAAATGGCTTGTCCAAACGCCGAATTAGAAACCAATTTTCTAGATGCTGTTAATAATAAAAAATTCAGCTTTACATACAAAAACCTTATCCTTACGCTTACTTCTGGAGAGAATAACCTTACTTTTAGAAAAGTAGATTAATAACTAGTAGTGTCTGAACAAAGAAACAATACCGCTTAGCTGTAAAAAACAGCGTAAAGACTAAATTGTAATTACCATAAAAACTTTATGTGTTACCCTGAACTTGTCGAAGGATTTTTTGAGTATTAATAAACAAGCTCCTTGACAAGTTCAGGATAACAACTATAAATTACTTTTTAGACTACTCCTTAACACTTCTTCTATATTACGTTCCTTGTATTATGGTGCTGGATTAGGAATCTCATTATGGATTTTATTTATTTCTGAAAGAATTTCTTCGTCTAAATCAACATTAATACTAGCTATATTTTCTTCCAACTGCTCCATTTTAGTAGCTCCAATAATAGTACTCGTTACAAAGGGTTGTGCATTTATAAAGGCAAGCGCCAATGTTGCCAAAGACATATTGTACTTTTTAGCCAAATTATAATATTTCTGAGTAGCTATTAGAGAACGCTCTCCATTATACCTAGCCATCTCTGGAAATAGCGTTAATCGTGCGTCTTCAATCCCTTTATTTTCAATATACTTATCGGTAAGTCTAGCAAACCCTAAAGGAGAATACGGCAATAACCCTACATTTTCACGCATAGATATTTCTGCTAACCCTATTTCATAAGTTCTGTTCAATAAATTATAAGGATTTTGAACGGTTGCAATACGAGGGAGTCCATTAAATTTATGCTCCTCCAAATAACGCATCACACTCCAAGGCACATCATTTGAGAGTCCGATATAGCGTATTTTTCCTTGTTTAATATATCCTTCTAAAATTTGAAGGATTTGCTGAATATTATCTTCCCATTGTTCATTTTCATCATGCACATAGTCTCGCTGCCCAAAACAATTTGTAGCTCGGTCAGGCCAATGTAATTGATACAAATCGATATAATCTGTTTGTAGTCTTTTTAAACTTGTATGGATAGCATCATCAAAAGCAGCCTCAGTAAAACCTTCCTCTCTAATAAAATGTTCATTAAACTCTGGTGGCCCAGCAATTTTAGAAGCTAAAAATATATCCTCTCGTTTTCCTGTTTTTTTAAACCAATTCCCAATAATGGTTTCTGTACTTCCTTGCGTTTCTTTTTCCTTCGGAATAGCATACAATTCTGCTGTATCAAAAAAATTAACGCCCTTTTCTACCGCATAATCCATCTGTCTATGCCCTTCCTCTTCTGTATTTTGCTTCCCCCATGTCATGCTTCCTAAGCAAATTCTACTTACGTCAATAGCTGTATTTGGTAGTTTTTTATATTTCATTTATTCAAATTTTCACAATTAATTGTTTTCTAATACTATAATTATGTTGGTTAGTACCAACCATTTCCTATCAAATGCCTATTATGGGCTTTGATATTGCAATTTTTTATAATAAAAGAAGATTCCTAAAAAGGATTTTCTTACTTCCCTTTTGAAATCTTATCAAAAATACAAAATCCAAAGTTTGGAATTATTGATGTATGTTATTTAAAAATAATTGAGTGAAAGATTGCTTTGCTGGAAGAGCAAAGATTCAAGACCGCTTCGCTGAAAGAAAAAAGATTCAAGACCGCTTCGCTGGAAGAACAAAGATTCAAGACCGCTTCGCTGAAAGAACAAAGATTCAAGACCGCTTCGCTGAAAGAATAAAGAGAAAAGACTAAACATAGCTATCATGAAAACATCTGTGTATTTGTGTATCTGTGGCTAAAATTTAAAGAAACCACTAAAGAAAATGCTCCTGCACCAAAAAAAATGCTTCCTGCAGGGTAAGTTACCCTTCCTCCGGGGTTTGTTATCCTTCCTTATGAGATTGTCGCCCTTCCTGCAGGGCTTGTTACCCTTTCTGCAGGGATTGGTATGCTTTCCCCGCACCTCTGCAGTGCTTCACGGCGGTCGGGAAGCCTCTAAGCAATTCAATAAGCATACTGGCACATATCTTTTAGCCTTAATCAATTCCTTCGTTGCAGGCTCACGGGTATTTAAAAGAAATAAACCTAACTCATTTCAATGCAAAATCTTTAGGCATACTCAAAACAGGCGCTAGGTAATTAAACCCGCTTTGAGGAGTTAAAGAGACTACTTTAATTACGCAAGCCTTTCCAAGTATATTTATGGCGTTGTTGGCATTAATACAGAACAAATTTTGATGTTTCAACAAAATGTACTTACCTTGTAATAACATTTAAGAAATTATGGAAATATCAATAATTAAAATCGGAAATTCAAAAGGACTCCGTTTGAGCAAGACCATCTTGGAGAAATATAACATAAAGGACAAAGTAGAACTTATTCTCGAAAAGGAACAAATAATCTTGAAACCAATTGATTTACCTAGAAAAAATTGGGAAAAAGAATTTAAAAGAATGAGTGAAAACGGAGATGACAAGCTACTTATGGACGATGTTTTCGAGGACGAAAATCTTGAGGAATGGATCTAAAACAATACTCAATTGTTCTTGTCAATCTTGACCCTACCATTGGAAGCGAAATTAAAAAGACTAGACCTTGTGTAATCATTTCACCAAATGAAATTAACAAGCATCTAAACACAATAGTTCTTGCTCCAATGACTACTAATTT